>Ga0209226_10000254_pt1 | contig 33708 bp, 21 predicted proteins | sample BarGraNGADG00212_2_FD_184497 | JGI IMG/M metagenome (GOLD analysis project Ga0209226, IMG submission 184497) | Arctic peat soil microbial communities from Barrow, Alaska, USA - Barrow Graham LP Ref core NGADG0011-212 (SPAdes) (version 2) | ecosystem: Environmental > Terrestrial > Soil >...
AGTGTAGATCATCTTGGAGTCCCAAGACTTTTCGGGCCCCAGCGAGATGAACGATTCGCGGGCGGGCGGGCGGGTCCAGCCCATGAGATCGTGACTCCACGCGAACTGCACATCGACCGTGCGCGGGCTTCCCTCTTGAGCCTCGTACATCACCTCGGGCTTTGCATAACGGCCATACTTGATCCAGCGCGCGTGGTAGATCCACGGCAGGCCGATATAGATTCCCTGGTAGCCGAAGACCGGCATGCCGTAGACCTGGGCTGCGTCGGGGTCCAGGTCATCGGCTCCGAAGACAGCACCCTCGACCGGCTTGCGCCACTTCAACCCGTCGTCTGAGATCGCGACTCCAACCGCCCTGTGGCGGCGGTTCATGGTCTTGTAGGTGGCGGTGAAGCGGTTCTTGAAGTAGTCGTAGAAGAAGTTGGTTACATCCGACGAACTGAAGAGGCCCTGCTGCTCGGGTTTGCGGTTCCAGTCCCAGTGCAAGCCATCCGGGGAGTAGGCGACCGACGGCCCGCCTGCGTAGCCATACATCGCCCATTTCTTGTCGGACGACGACGGGTTCGGAACGCGGATCACGCTTGGTATGTGGCAGACGCCTCCGGGGCCGACGATGTTGTTCTTCTTGGAGCCTTCATACTCGACTATTCCAAGATCGGGTTTGGTCCAGTGGATGCCGTCCGTGGATTCGGCGTATGAGACATCGGCGCTGCCTCTGCCAATGCCCTGATACCACATTCTGAGCTTGCCGCCGTCCCAGAGGACCGTGCCGTAGACATAAGGCCCCCAGCCTTCCCAGGGATGATCCTTCACGATGATGGGATTGGATGAGTGCTTCTCGGCGGCGTGGAAGACGCGTGTTAGATTGGCCGATTCCTCGACCACCATCGCGTCCAGAAACAGCCGCCGGTAGGGCGGCGCGCCGGCGAGCGGATCGGTAATGATCTGATTTGCCGAGGCGGTTGCCGCGATCAGCAGCCCCAACACAAAGAGGACGGCGCGTGTTTTCATCACGCGTTTCCTTTCAGACTATGCTCGAACAACTGCCGCGCATACTCATCCGTCACCTCGACGGGGTTGGTCTGCCGATGGCTTCCATAGCGGTTCAGCGCCGCGATGACCTCTTCTTTTTGGGCTGACGTGAGGCCGAAGCGCGAGAGATCGGTCGAGACTCCTCCGTCCGCGGTTAGCGCCCTGAGTCGGACCGACACGTCATTGCAGTCCATCGCTCGTTTGACCTCATCGTATACCCCAGGCCGTGCGCGCTCGTTAAGCTCGATTACGTGAGGCAGCAGGGCGGCGATGGCCTCGGAGTGGCGCATTTTCCCGACTATGCACACCGCCGGCGCAAGCGAGTGCGACGCGCCAAGGCCGTTTTGCATCGCCAGCCCCGCGAAACAGCTTCCCATCAGGCACGCGAGGCGCGCGTCGAGGTCGTTCGGCTCGGTCTGGCAGACCGGCAGACCCTCTCTCAAGTGCTCGATTGCGGCCAGCGCGGCGTGGCGGGTATAGGGGCTGGCGTTGCGCGATACCGCGCTTTCGATTGCGTGCGCGAAGGCGTCCATCCCGGTGAGGGTCGTGAAGAGGAGTGGAAGAGACACAGTCAGCTCAGGGTCCAGGATCGCGACCATCGGGGTCATCAGGGGGTGGGAGATGCTGCGTTTGATCGCGAGCGCGTTGTTGGTGAGCACGGATACGCGCGTGGCCTCGGAGCCGGTGCCGGCTGTAGTAGGCGCGACAATCTGACCCAGCGGCGGGTTGGCGATCTCGCGGCGCTTGAGCTGGTAGTCCTCGGTTGCGCCGTCGTTGGTCGCCATTGCGGCGGCGGCTTTGGCCGTGTCGATCGCGCTCCCGCCGCCGATGGAGATCACGACCTCCGCGCGCTTGTCTCTCAGAAACAGGGCAAGCTGATCGACCATTTCGACGGTCGGCTCCGCGGTGATCGGCTCCGCGACGGACGCATGGACGCCGCGCCCGCGCAGGTCCTCTATCAGCTTTCCGACGCGATCAGACGCATGCAGATGCGCGCCGGTGACGATTGCCGCGCGCTTGCCGAGCCTGGCGGCTTCATCGGCTATCTTCGCAAACGTCCCCGCGCCGCAGTGGATGATCGATGGACTGGTGATCTCGAATGGCATACCGTATTATATCACCCTCCGACAGGAACTTGCGCCCAGCGGGTGGAAGGTAAAGCAGATTCCTCGCTGCGCTCGGAATGACGAGAACTGCGGCACTGATTGAACTTGGAGGATGGTAATGGCGGACAGACAGATACCTTACGATAAGAACAAGCTATTCGCGAGAGGCGAGCAGCGCAGGTTCACGGGCGATGCATTGAAGGAGATCGCGTTTCCCCTGGGCGGGATTGGAACGGGCACGGTCTCGCTGGGCGGGCGTGGGCAACTGCGGGACTGGGAGCTGTTCAACCGGCCGCAGAAGGGCAACGTGTTGCCATATACGTTCCCGGCGATCTATGTGAAGCCGGAGTCGGGCGAACCGATCACGCGGGTGCTCGAATCGAGGCTGCAGCCGCCATTTATCGAGGCCGGAGGCATGGCCCCGAACCGGGTCTGCGGTCTGCCGAGGCTCAAGGAAGCCGTGTTTCACGGCGAGTATCCGTTCGCGCACGTCGATTTTCGCGACCCGAAGCTGCCGGTGAAGGTTGAACTCACGGCGTTCAACCCGATGATTCCGTTGAACGAGAAGGACTCGGCGATCCCCACGGCGGTCCTGCGCTACAAGGTCACCAACAACGGCTCCAAGAAGGCCGACGGGACCATTTGCTGGTCGCTTCAGAATGCGGTCGGCACTGAGGGCAAGGTCAATGAGTTCGTCGATGCGGGCGGGTTTCGCGGGGTCAAGATGACCTCGACTACCTACAAGCCGGACGATCTGCTTTACGGCTCGATGGCGCTTGTCACCACGCACCGCAACGTGTCGTGCCGCGTGCACTGGCCGCAAGCGGGCTGGTGGGATGCCGCTCAGGAGGTATGGGATGATTTCAGGGACGATGGCGAGTTCAGCACCGGCGCGGCTGACGAGAAGCCCTCGGACATCACTAGCCTCGCGCTGAGGTTTTCGCTCGCGCCGGGCGAATCCGTGGAGCTGCCGTTCATTATCACGTGGTACTTCCCGAACCGGGAGAACACCTGGAACGGCGAGCCCGAGGTCAAGGGCGCGCGGCTGCGCAACCGCTACGCGAACTGGTTCGACGACGCCTGGGAGGTCGCGGGTTACGTCGCGAAGAACCTCGACCGGCTCGAAAAAGAGACCCGCATGTTCGCCGACGCGCTGTATTCCAGCACGCTTCCCGCGGTTGCGCTGGACGCGGCGGGGTCGAACATGTCCATCATGCGCACGCAGACCGGGCTGTTCCTGGACGATGACCGGTTCTACGCGTTCGAGGGCTGCGGCGACCAGGGCGGGTGCTGTCCGATGAACTGCACGCACGTGTGGAACTACGAGCAGGCGGTGGCGTATCTGTATCCTCGCCTTGAGCGCACGATGCGCCTGACGGACTTCACAACCAACGTCGAAGAAGACGGCAAGATGGCGTTCCGCACGACTCTTCCGCTGGGCCATCATCTGTGGAAGTTCCACGCGGCGGCGGACGGTCAGATGGGCTGCATTCTAAAGCTCTACCGCGAATACCTGATGAGCGGCGACATGGAGTTTCTCAAGCTCATCTACCCCGCCGCGAAGCAGACCATGAGCTTCGTCTGGCTGACCTGGGACAAGGACTCCGACGGCGTGATGGAAGCGATCCAGCACAACACCTACGATATCGAGTTTATCGGCGCTAACACGATGATGGGCACGCTGTATCTCGGCGCGCTGAAGGCGATGGAGAAGATATCGGTGATCCTCGGGGAGGATCAGTACGCCGCCAAGTGCAAGGCGATCTATGACAGCGGGTCCGCGAAGCACGTCGCCAAGCTCTTCAACGGCGAGTTCTTCACGCAGGACTGCGATCCCAAGACAGCGCCGCGGTATCAGTTCGGGCCCGGGTGTCTGAGCGACCAGCTCCTGGGGCAGTGGTTCTGTGATGTGGTCGATCTCGGCTATGTGCTGCCGGAGGCCAATGTGAAGTCGGCGCTGCGGTCGGTGTTCAAGTATAACTGGAAGGGTGACCTCTCGGACCACGAAAGCGTGCAGCGGACTTATGCGCTCAACGACGAGGCCGGGCTGCTGCTGTGCACCTGGCCGCGCGGCGGCAGGCCGAGATATCCGTTCACCTACGCCGACGAGGTCTGGACCGGGATCGAGTATCAGGTGGCGGGGCATTTGATCTACGAGGACATGGTCGAAGAGGGGCTGGCGATTGTGAAGGGCGTTCGAGACCGGCACGACGGCGTCGCGCGCAACCCATGGAACGAGTTCGAATGCGGACACCACTACGCCCGCGCGATGTCGAGCTGGTCGCTCATCCTCGCGCTCTCCGGGTTCCACTACAATGCCCGCGAGCGGTTCATCGCATTCGCGCCGAAGGTCAATGCGAACGATTTCAAGTGCTTCTACTCGACGGGATCGGGCTGGGGTGTTTACTCGCAGAAGGCGACTTCCGGCAGCCTCTCGGCGAAGATCGGCGTGACCTGGGGCGAGGTGGACGTTCAGGAGATCCGGCTCCTCGCGCCCGAGCGCTCGACACTGACCACGGCCACCCCCTCCGGCGCGGGCAAGGGCTTCGGCGCAAGCGCGCGGATGGATGGGAAGTACGTGGTTGTTAAGCTCTCCGAACCGGTGAAGATTGGGGCGGGGCAGGCACTGGAGATAGCGATAGGGTAGTGGGAACTGCTTCTATGTTTCGGGGCTGCACAGTCTATAGATCGAGTGCCGTGATGGAAGGAAGGGGGGTCGGTAATGCTCAATGTGTTGCTCGTAGCGATCGGCATCTGCGCTCTGGCTGGGCTAGCTGTATGTGGCTTGGCGCTAGCCAGGTCTCGTAAGAGACGGCGTCTGTTCGGACCCGGTTGGAGATCCATTAACGACCTAGTTCGGTTCCTAGAGGTGGGGGGTGCGGTGGTTTACGCCGCTCGTCGGCTGTATCCCCAGGCTGTTGGAGATACCCCCGGAATGCTAAAGGGGGCGAAGCAGTATAACGCTCTGGTGAACTGTGCAAACATGCTTGATAGCGAACTGGGTTGGATAGATGACGCCCCAGGGCTAGATTCCTGCGACGACGCCGTGTGGCAACACCGGCTGAGTACACTCCGTGGTGGCATGGATTGTCTAGCAGTGGCCCGGGTTGGGTTAGACGAGTGCATTGCCAGTTCGCCGTCAGAGGAGGAGTTCTTTGAAGCCTGCGGTAAATTGATGCTCGTCCTGGATTTGACGCAGCGTTCGCTTCTAGAACTGTGGTCTATGCTATGAGAGAAGTGGGAGGTCTGTCGGGATATGAGTGGAGCCTTGCGGAACGGATATCCCGACAGTCGGCAGGCTGGTTCGTATCGGGATTTCCGGGTTGGGATCCAGCATGGCCGACCACTATGAGGCTGGTGACCCAACCCTCAAATCCCGATACACCAAGAACCACAGTCGCGCCATTAGGCTGCCGACCTATGTAAGAATGATGAGAGCTAGTTGATAACTGGGAGACAAACATATGCCGAATACCAATGACAAGAACACCATCCGTAGCCTGGCCGCTGAGTTGGCGGAGATTGCGTCGTTGCCGGCGCAAGAGCAAAAGCGTGGGATGTGGCGGAAGCTCAATGGTCTCAAGCCGGATCGGCCTATGGTCATGATCGACCAGGTATGCTGGAACGAGATGAACGTGAACGACGAGCTGACGCTGCGATGCGAAGACCCCGAGTGTCGGGGATATGAGAGCTTCATGCGCATGACGCTCTACCAGTGGAAGCATTTCCGGGTGGATATGGTGGTGGAGCCTTTCATTCGGGTCCCCAAGGCCATTCACAATTCCGGCATTGGCATAGGCCCCAAGGAGGATATCGCGGTGACCGATCCCACCAGCGGCGTGGTCGGGCATGCGTTCAAGAACCAGTTTGTCACCGATGCGGACCTCGACAAGATCAAGATGGCTGTGGTCAGCGAGGATAAAGCCGAGACCGCGCGCCGCTTGGAGGTGGCCCACGAGCTGTTCGACGGCGAGTTGGGGATTTTCGAGCAAGGGCTGGATTTCAATCTCTCGATATGGGACCCGATATCCGCACTGATGAGCGTGCAGGATGCGTGCTACGCCCTGATCGACCGTCCCGAATATATGGCGGAACTGGCCGGGCGTATTGTACGCAGCTACATGAGCATGATCGATCAGACGGAAGAACAGGGGCTGCTGTGCCACAGCCAGTCGCTAATCCACTGCACGGGTGCTTGGACTGATGAACTGCCGGCGCCGGGCTTCGATCCGGCCAAGCCGCGCACCAAAGATATCTGGATGATGGGTTTGGCCCAGATGTTCTCTACCGTGTCGCCGGCGATGTTCGACGAGTTCGAGGTCGAGATGTGTATGCCGATCTTCGAGCGCTTCGGGCTGGTCTATTACGGATGCTGCGACCCGCTTGACCTGAAGATGGCGCAAGTGCGCAAAATCTCCAACGCGCGCAAGATTTCTATGAGCCCATGGGTCGATGAGAACAGAGGGGCCTCGGAGATAAAGGGCGACTATGTTTATTCGCGCAAACCCAATCCCGCCCATCTGATGAGCTTCCATGAGGACGAGGTGCGCGGGCACCTGCAAGCCTCGGTGGACGCATGCGCGAAATACGGCTGCCCGCTGGAGCTGATATTGAAGGACATCAGCACCGTTGCCTACGAACCGCAGCGTTTGTGGCGTTGGGCGGAGATCGCGATGGAAGTGGTAGGGGCTTAGATATGTTCGAAGACAGAGTTGCAGGTTGTTTGATCGGTGCCGCGATAGGCGCGGAGCTGGGGTTTGGCAGGTATGTGCACGGGGACCGATATGCGTCGGTGGGGCCGGCGGATATCTTTAGCGTTAAGCTGGAGCCAGCGTTTGGCGGCAAGGAAGCCGCGCACCGAGTCGATATCAGGTCGATTACCCCATTCATAGATGTGGGAGTCAAGGCTTACCTTCGCAAGAACGGCAGGGTGACGCCGGAGGACTTCGCGGCGGTTATCGTGGACGACGCGGGGCTCGCGGGGCCGGTGTTTATGTGGGACGATATTCACACCACACAGGAGCTTCTGCTGGAGGGGATGAACCCCCGGATAAGCGGGCTTGGAACCGCGCCGTCGGGAAAGATCGCGGCGGCGATGCCCGCCGTGGGGATATTCCATGCCGGAGACCCGGAATATGCTTACCTCGATGGAGTCGAACTCGCTTCCGTAGCGCAACCTCGCCTCGGCGCTGACTGGGCGGCGCTTTGCGCGGTGGCTGTCGCGTCGGCGTTGGCAAAGGGCGCCGACCCTGAGTCGGTGCGGGCGACAACCCTCAGAATAGCTCACCAGAACAACAAGGAACTCTTCTACCAGATAAACCAGAAGATCAACGCATCCGGCGGATCGGAGGAGGATTTCATAACCTGGTGGTTCTACAACTACGGTCGTCCGAGCAACAGGAACGAGGAGAACTGGATCTCGCCGAACCCGATCGCGTATGTGCTTCCGCCGCTCTCGCGCTACGCGGATGATCCCGAAAAGCTATTCGCGGCGCTTTTCGTTGCTTCTCCGGCCTGGGGCGCGTGCTCGGTCACTCCCGCAATCGCGGGCGCGATTGTCGGGGCGCTGCACGGCGCAAGCATATTCCCCGAGCAGTGGCGAGAGTGGGCGGAACCTATCGCGAAGGACTGGCTCCCCCTGGCGGATGTGGCCAAAACCCAGAGCGAACGCGAGCGCGTGATCGTAAAGATGATGGATGATCAGTCCGGCGACGGCGGCAAGGATTCCAGGCTCTTTGACAAGATACACGGCTGCATACTCGCGGGCGCGATAGGCAACGCCATGGGGTCACCGGTGGAGGGCCAGTTCTACTGGGAGATCGACAAGAAACACCCCGGGGGCATCACAACCATCCTCAACACGCATGCTCTCGAATCCGAGGATGACAACCAAATGGCCATGCTCCTGACGGAGACCTACCTCGAGCGCGAGGGCTTGCCGGTGATGGCGCGGCACTTCGGCAAGACGTGGTTCGACAGACTCAACCGGAACCACTTCTTCGCGCAGTGCATGGGGAACGCTTATGATCTCATACGAGCCGGATGGGACCCTCGGGTGATCGGTCATTGGAGCCAGGTCACCGGGTCCACCGTGATGTGCATGGAGCCGGTCGGAATCTACCACGCGGGTGATCCCGAGAACGCGGCCATAGACGCGACGGCGATCTCCTATATGTATCAGCGCGGGCTTGACGTAACCGCCGCGGCGATCATCGCGGCGGCGACAGCGGAGGCGTTGAAAGCCGACGGCACCGTGGACAGCGTCTGCCAGGCGGCTCTAAATGCCGCGCCGAAGAGCCCGTTTAGGACCTTTGACAAGCGGTCATTTGGCAGCGTATACGACTACCTTGCAACTTGCGTGGAGATCGCGGGCAGGTACGACGACGTCATGGCCGTGCGCCCGGAGCTTTACGACAAGTGCCTGCTCTACCACCAAATCGACCCGATCGAGTTGCTCGGGTTTGCGCTCGCGATGTTCAAAATAGCGGATGGAGACGTCCGGCAGTCTGCCATAGGAGGCACGAATATCGGCAGGGACTCGGACACCATAGCCGGCCGCGCGGCGATGCTTGCCGGGACGCTCAAAGGCGCGCGCAGCGTTCCCGATGAGTGGATCGCTCTGTTCAAGCCGGAAGTCCTGGGCAAGATCGAGCGCACTGCCTTGCGGCTGACCGAACTGGTCTGCGTGGCGCGTTGCAGCAGGCTGCGGCAGCGGGGGCAGATCGGTGTTTGAAGGCTGAGTTCATAGGTTGAGGATATCCCTCCAGGTAGGATACCTGGAGGGATAGAAGAATGAAGCAGCTTAGAACGATTTCCGGAAGGCGAGTCCCGCCCACCAGTGGCTGCCGAAGGTACCGCCCTTAATCGTGAGGCCGGTGTTCTTGGGCATAAACGTCAGGCCGGTGATCGTGTCCTGGCCGTCGTTTTCAAGGACGGCGCCGATGTCCGGCCTGAACAAGAACTGCAGTCCACCGAACAGACCCTCGTGGCGCTTCTCGCCCAGCAGAGTCCAGTCCGCCGTCCCCAAGCTCAGGTGAGCTCGAACTAGCGGCGGCCCCGGCTTCATCGGGTTGGCAAAGAACGTCTTTGCAGCCGACACGAAGTAGGACCGGTCCTCGCTCTTTCCTTTGATCGCGGGATTGTCGGTCGTGGCGGTTCCCAATAGGTTCCTGCAGCCGACCACCAGGTCCGGCACTGTCTGCGTCTCGCCGAGGAGCTTGAAGCTTCCCACAAGCACGGTCGCGTCCCTGTCCCTGTTGACGTCCGCGCGGTGCGCGTCGAGCTCAATCCGGTCCGTAAGCCCCACGTAGAGGGTCTGATAGTTCACAAACTGTGGAGCAGGGTGTGGTCCGGCATTCGGCATATCGAGCTTGAGGTAGTAGGCCGCGACGTCCACCTGCCCAGCCTTGAGCTGGTTGGCGGTCGGCATAGTAACGATGTCGTCGGCCATCACATAGCCGGCGACCATCATCAAAGCGATAACGATGAATACGTAGCGCATCTTGTCACCTCCTTTCTTCTGGTAACCTTAACAAAGCTTAATGTCGGATTCTCCACTGCTGGGTCAGTTTCCTGCCTATTGTTTGCAGCTAAGTCGGCAATATGCTATGCTTTACTGGCTTTAGCTCAGGAGGCTTTGAAACGACGTGATAGTCGTCCAGAAATACGGTGGCAGTTCAGTCGCCACTACCGAGAAGATCGCCGCTGTCGCCAAGCGCGTCGCCGGACGGGCCAAGCAGGCCTGTATGGTGGTCGTAGTCTCGGCTATGGGCGACACGACCGACGAGCTTATCAGCATGGCCAAGCAGCTATGCGACTCGCCTGATGACCGGGAGATGGACAAGCTGCTTGCGACAGGCGAGCAGGCGTCGAGCGCGCTGATGGCTATGGCGCTGCACGAGCTTGGCCTGCACGCTGTTTCGCTTACCGGAGGACAGGCCGGGATCATCACCGAGCGCACGGCAGGGAAGGCGCGAATTCTTAAGATCGATGCCAAACGGCTCCGCGACGAGCTCGACAAAGACAATGTGGTCGTCGTGGCCGGGTTCCAGGGCATCACCGAGAGCGCGAGCTGGGCTGACATTACCACGCTTGGCCGCGGCGGGTCCGACACGACCGCGGTAGCGCTTGCGGCCGCTCTAAAGGCCGACCGCTGCGAGATCTACACCGACGTTGACGGCGTCTACACGGCCGATCCCCGCATAGAGCCCGACGCCCAGAAGCTCGACACGATCTCATACGAGGAGATGCTGGAGATGGCGGGGCAGGGCGCGCGCGTGATGCACTCCCGCGCGGTCGAGCTCGGCGAGCTATACGATGTCGATATACTCGTGGCAAACAGCTCGAAGGACGTCCCCGGCACCCTGATCAAGAAGGAGGACCCCGAAATGGAGATTCGCAACCCCGTGCGGGGAATTGCTCACGATACGGATGTGACGCGCATCACTGTCGCCGGTGTGCCAGACAGGCCCGGCATCGCGTCCAAGCTCTTCCACACGCTCGCCGCGTCGAATATCAACGTCGATGTGATCGTGCAGAATGTGGGGACCGAGGGCCACGCGGATGTGTCGTTTACGGTGCATGACGCGGACGTCGAAAAGGCGAAGAAAGCCATCGATCCGGTTGTCAAAGACCTGCGCGCCAGAGAACTCGTGCTCGACGGCAACGTGGCGAAAATCTCGATAGTCGGCAGTGGGATTCGGAGCAACCCCGGCTATGCGGATAAAATGTTTACGGCGCTCGCAAGCGAGGAAATCAATATCCTGTCGATAACGACGAGCGAGATTCGGATCACGTGTTTGATAGAGCGAGACAAGGTCAAGAACGCCGTCAGAGCTTTGCACAAGGCATTTGAGCTGGAAAAAGCTTGACATGACCAAACGAGATCTGTTTGTCTTCTACTCGAGGCCGCTGTTTCGGGCCTGCGAGATCGCCTGCAACCACGCGGCGCGCGTTTTCCTCAAGAAAGACGCGCTTTCGCATTCCCACGTGCGCGATGAGCTGGACCGGCTGAACCGGGAGCGCATCGACTTCCAGCGCGACCTCAACGTCATCGGCGGAAGCCACGGGCATGTCTGCGCGGACTGCAAGGGCAAGTGCTGCGGCGGCGAGCGGGAGCGCGACGCGTTCATCGACCGGGTCATCCAGGACCCCGAGACTGTTCACCTGAGCGCGCGGAGAACCACCGGCGAGATGCCCGCCTATAAGCTGCGCGATGAGGGCTCGATTGCAATGCTCGAGGCTGAGTGCGTCGAGGGGCATTGCCCCGAGCTCACGATAGAAGGCTGCCGGATTCCTTATGAGCTTCGCCCGATCCAGTGCACGGCGTATTTCTGCCGAAAGACAATCGACGAGCTCTCGCCTAATGAGTGCGATACGGGTATCCACGCCCTCGCGGGGCTGATGCGGGTGCAGTGGCGCACGGTGACGCTGGCGGTCAGATCGAGACTGGGTCTGAGTCCGTAGGGGCGAAGCATTTGCACCAAAGCTTTGCGGGCCTCGGCAGGCGTACCTGCAAATGCTTCGCCCCTACAGCTCTTGATTGGCTATCCCCATTCGACAACACCTCCCGCTTGCGATAACATGAGTGAACTGATGAAGGGCAAAGCTCCGCACTACCTCTGGCAACTGCGACCATACATGCGGCAAGTGGCCGGCGAACTCGTTCTCGGATCGCTGGGCGGGATCGTCATGAACACCACGCTCGTGCTTCCGTCGATCCTGCTCGGTCGCGCCATCGACACGTTGGTCAAGCTCGCCAAACACCAGGCCGCCCCCAGAGACGTAGTCCATGCGTCGATTCTTCTGATCCTGGGCACGGTCGTGACCGAGGCGCCCCGGATCGGCAAGCGTTGGTGGATTCAGACCGCAAACGGCCGTATGCGGGCGAGCATTCGCGCGGACGCGCTGCGCGGAGTGCTCGCGTGGCCGATGGAGCGCCTGCGCGGCACTCCCATAGGCGATTTGATGGCCCGCATCGTCGGCGACGTGGAGGTGCTCGGGGTCGGCATCCGTGAGTTCACCACCGAGATTTGGGACACGGTACTTTCGTCCGTCTCACTTGTGGTCGCGATGTGCCTCATCGACGTGCGACTGGCATGCTGGTCGCTGCTCCCCGTTCCGGCGGCGATCGTGCTGGCCAAGCTGACCGGCCAATGGGTCAGCCGACGAACCACCCAGGCGCGCGAGGCCAACGCCTCCCTCACGGTTGCGCTGCAGGAGCAACTCGCCGGAGTCCGCGTGCTGAGGCTTTTCGGCCAGGTCAGCGGCGCGGTGGAACGGGTCAAGGAACTGTCCAAAAAGTATGCGGTCGCCAATCTCGCCACGGCGCGGCTGCGCGGAGGGTTGGTCCCGGCGTATATGACGCTGATGGCGTCCGGGATCGTGTTTCTGGTCTGGTTCGGCAGCCAGAGGGTGATCTCGGGCGCGATGAGCGTGGGCATGTTCCTGGCATTCTACGGGCTGTTCACGAAGTTCACCGACCGCGCCTATCGCATCCCGCAGATGATGAACACGATCCAGTCCGGCGGCGCGGCCTACGCTCGGCTGCAGCCGCTTCTTGCTTTGCCGCTCCCGATGCGCAAACAACCGCGGCTTGCGTCGTTTAAGGCTTACCGGCTGATCGGCCCCGACAGCGTGACCACGCAGTTTCCCGCCGTGTCCGCCGGACCGGTCGCGGTGTCTTTTGAGGACGTTACGTTCACCTACCCCGGCTCACATTCGCCCGCGCTGCGCGACCTTCGGCTGGAGATCGCTGCCGGGTCGCTTGTGGCCGTCACCGGCCCCGTGGGCTCCGGCAAAAGCGCGCTTGCCCGCTCGCTGCTGGGGCTGTATCCGTTAGACGCGGGGAGGATACTGCTGGATGGCAAGCCGCTGGAGGCAATCGCGAGTATCGAGCGCGCGGCGCGTGTCGGTTACCTGCCGCAGGACCCGTATCTGTTCTCCGGCACCATCGAGGAGAATGTGCTGCTCGGCAAGCCCGAGGCGGACGCGGGCGTCGTAGCGGCGTGCGTGAAACACGGCATCGAGCGCGCGGCGTTGGACGAGGACCTGCGCGGGTTTGCTGATGGGTTGGCAACCCAGATCGGCGAATCGGGCGTGCGGGTCTCCGGAGGCCAGCGACTGCGGATCGCGCTTGCGCGGGCGCTGGCGTCATCGTGTCCGCTGTCGCCGGGCCTGCTGATCCTCGACGACCCGTTTTCAGCCGTGGACGTGGAAACCGAGTCTCGGATCATCCAGGCGCTGCGGGAGGCTTACGGGCCTGATGCTCTCCCGGAGCATCGCGCCACCATCCTATTGTGTTCGCACCGTTTGGCTGCGTTTCCGATGGCGGACCAGGTGGTCGTGCTGGACGGGGGGCGGATCGCCGAGACAGGCACGCATGATGAGCTGATGCGCCTCAACGGGCTCTACGCGCGCATATATACCGCGCAGAGCAGGATTCTCGACACCGGGGAGGACTCGGCATGACCACCAACACCGCGCCGAGCCCGTCGCGCATCACGTTTCGCCTGGTGGCATCTCTGCTCGTGCCCTGGCGCGGGCTGCTCGCCGTCATCGGAATTACGGTGCTCGCAAGCGCCGCACTGGAGCCGATCCAGCCGCTGCTCACCCAGAAGCTCTTCGACGAGCACCTCGCCCGAGGCCGCATGCACGGCGTGCTGACCATCGCGCTGCTTTACCTCGCGGCTTCGGCGCTTGCTCAGGGACTGAGATTCGCCACGACATATCTAACCGCGATTGCATCCCAGGGGGCGCTCCACAACCTGCGTGTTCGGCTGTTTGCTCATCTTCAGCGGCTGCCGATCTCCTACTTCGACACACACCCGCTCGGCGACAGCATAAGCCGGTGCACGGCGGACGTGGAGACGATCGACACGCTGTTTTCGTCGGGAGTCGTGAGCGCGGTTACGGACCTTGCTAAGATGATCATCCTAGCCGTAGCCATGCTGCGAATGAGCCCGGCGCTTACCGCGATCAGCGGCATCGTCATTGTCCCCGTCATTCTCGTCACCAACGCGCTGCGCATACGCATTCGCGAGGCCGAACGCGCCAACCGCCGAGCCGTGGGCGCGATGAACACCGAGCTTCAGGAGATTCTGGGCGGGGTCGAGGTGATACGCGCGTTTGCGCGCGAGGCGCTGTTCGTGACCAGGTTCCGCGTCGCGCTCAGGCAGGCCATCGCCGCGTTCAATCGAGCAACGGCTTGCGCGGCGGCCGACGTGCCAATAATGGCGTTTCTGGCGGTCGCGACCATAGCCGCGCTGTTCTGGTTCAGCTCGACACCGAGCTTCCGTGGGTTGGGGGTTTCCATCGGCACGTTCGTGGCGTTCATCCAGCTTTTCCAGCGGTTCTTCAAGCCCATCACCGCGCTCGGGGACGACTGGCAGACCGTGCAGAGCGCGCTGTCGGGCACGGAGCGCATATTTCAGGTATTGCTCACCCCGGACGACACCGACGCCCAAGCGGTCCCCGCACCCGTGCATGATACCGAGAGCGTGATCGATCTTCGCGACATCGTCTTCGGCTACCGCGCGGACCGGCCGGTGCTGCATTCGGTCTCGATCGGCGTGCGCGCCGGGGAGCACGTGGCCCTGGTGGGTCGCACCGGCGCGGGCAAGAGCAGCATAGTGAACCTGATCGGTGGGTTATATGCCGCGTGGGGCGGAACCGTGCGGATCGCGGGCCACGATCCCAGACAGCTCGAGGAGGCCCAGCGGCGCGCGTTCATCGGAGTTGTCCCGCAGAACGTGCAGCTCTTCAGCGGGAGCGTGTTCGATAACCTGACACTCTGGGATTCGACGGTCCCGCGCGAGGCAGCCGAGCGGGCCGCTGCAATCGCTGGCGCGGATGGCTTCGTGCGGGCGCTGCCTCAGGGCTATGATACGGTTCTCAGCGATATGGGGCGCGGCTCCGGCGTGCATCTGTCGTCGGGACAGCGACAGCTTCTGGCGCTGGCGCGCGCGCTGGTCTGGGACCCGAAGGTGCTGCTATTTGACGAGGCCACCGCCGCCATCGACCACGCAAGCGAAGCCGCGTTCCGCGAGGCGCTGGCCGACCAGGTGCTGGCTCGGGGCCACGCGGTGATCACTGTTGCCCATCGGCTCTCCACCGCGCGCGAGGCCGACCGCGTGATCGTCCTTGAGCGCGGGAACATCATCGAGCAGGGCACGCCGGACGAACTGATACGCAGCGGCGGGCACTTCGCCGCGTGGCTGGAGTTGGAGGCGGCGGGCTGGGACTGGCATGGGGAACCGTAGGGGCGAAGCATTTGCACAAGAGCTTAGCGAGTTTCCACAGGCGTGTGTGCAAATGCTTCGCCCCTACATGTGTCACATGTATCAAAGGAGCCGGATGCTGACTTTCCCCTCGATCACATCCCCCGTCTTGATTGCGCGCCCGTTGCCGTAGGCCCCGTCCCACTCGTTCCAACCGGTGGCGGACCCGCCGTAGTAGTCCAACACCTTCAGGCTGATGGAGTCTACACCGACCGTCGCGCGCACGTTTTGAGCGCCGTTTGATACGATGCGCAGCCCAGCGCCGGATGTGTTGGTCACGGAGGCCGAGTAGATGTTGCGCTTCGTGCTCCTGAAGTCATTGCAGCCCCAGGGATGGTCATCCAGCGAGTATGGCCTGTCGCCGGGCGGAACTGTCTGCGCAACGTTGGGATGAGCCGATGCGGCGCCATGTGGGCGGCCGATGTGGTCCTCTGGATAGTATGAGTACTCCGCCTTTCGATCCCACTCAAGATGGTCGAAGACGAGCGGAAGATCGAGGTTGATACCGACCTCGCGCGATATGATCTCCGGGCCGGTGTAGGTGAAGCGATAGGCGATCTCGGCGTTTCCGGCGTCATCCATGCCGATCTCGAACCCGCCGGAGTAGCCGTTGGCGTAATCGCCGTTCCAGTCCAGCACGGCTCTGCCGTTCTCGACGCGAGTTTGCGCGCCGGTGAAGTGCCAGCCGGCGGGGTTGATCTCATAAGGAGCATCGTTTCTGAGCACGTGCAGGCTGGGGCCGCCCATCAGGACCAGCTCGCCGCCCGCCGTGCCGCGGATAATGACGCCCGAAGTGCGGTCGAAGGCAAGCTCGGCGCTTCGGCCGGTCAGACAGATCAGTTTCGCCATGTTCAGATTGCCGGGCGGCTCGGTGATCTTCGCCGGTCTGCCGGAGAAGCGCATCTTTGGCATATCGTGCGGCTTGAACGTCAGCTTGTAAGCGTCCACCAGCCGCCTCTGCTCGTCGTAGAACTCCAGCACGAGCGTATCTTTGCCCACGGATCGATGCTTCGGCGCAATGCGGATGGTCCCGGAGCCACGCGGCCCCACGTCGGCGCGAGTCTTGCCAGATTCACCCGCAATGGCCCATTTGACAGTATACCGCGTGAGGTTCGTGAAAGTATTACGGTTCTCGACGGGGATGGTTATCGGGCTGCCCGGCTTGGGCGGCGCGAGCGGCTGCTCCTCGATGTGAATGGGCGAGAACAGCTTCTTGGTCAGCCACCATTCGGGCCGTGGACGACGCCAGCTATCGATCACGCCCCACATCGGGTCGCCGATGATCCCGCGTCCGGGCATTTTGTAAACGCGGTCCACGTGATGCGCCTGAGCCCACCCGCGCCTGCCATATTCGATCCCCTTGCCCGGCACCAGGAACGCATCGTCAACCCACGCCCAGATCATCGACCCGAACTGGTGCTCGCTGGCAAGGATCGCTGCCAATGGCTCGAAGTGCCCCGTCACCCAGTAGTCGCGCAGGCCGGGGTCCAGCTCCATCGCGTAGGCCTGGGGGCCGAATCCCTGGAAGGGCGCGAGCCCTTCATCGAAGAGCACCGGCATCGTAAAGTCGGCGGTGTCCTTCATGCGCTGAATGCTGGTGGGGCAGTGGTAGGTGGCGATTTCGAGATTTGCCGACTGTCCCGCGCTGCACGGGCGGGTCGGGTCCGACTTCTTTATCCAGTCCCAGTTGATAGCCAGGTTGCGCCCGAACGCGCTTTCGTTGCACACCGACCAGATCGAAACGCAGGGATGATTGCGATCGCGTTCGAGAAGCGCGCTGGTCACGCTGATGAAGAACGGCGCGTATCGTAGATCATCCCCGTAGGGCTTCTCCGGTCCGAACATGCCTGTATTCACCCAGATGAACGAGGCCTCGTCCTCTACGTAGAAGCCCATCTTGTCGGCCATGTCCATCACGACGGGATGCGTGGGGAAGTGCGAGGTGCGGATGGCGTTGATGTTGCAGCCCTTCATAAGCGTCAGGTCCTGCTTGACCACGTCCGGCGTGACCGCGCGGCCCATCAGCGGATGAGAATCGAGCCGATTCGTGCCCCAGAACTTGACCGCTCGGCCGTTGATCATATACGTCCGGCCCTTGATCTCCACCTGCTTGAAGCCGAACCGTGTCTCGATGGCTGCCGCCAGCTGGTCGGCAACCACAAGCTCGGCCTCCAAGTTATAGAGCTTGGGGGTTTCGGCGGTCCACTGTCTGGGGTTCGTCGCTTTCGCTTTCAGACTCACCCGACGCCACTCCCACGGGTCCAGCGTCACCTTCGCCGAAAGCCCCGGCAGGGACAGTTTCTTACCATTGGGGTCCACGACCGACAGTTTGATCTCGGCGTCGGCCAGTTGCCGGCTCTGCTCGTTGGACACGTCTACATCCACCAGCAGGTCCGCGTCACGGTAACGCTCATCGAACTTCGTGCTCAGGGCGATGCGCGATATGTGGGCGGGCTCCACACAGAACACCTCGATGGGCCTCCATACGCCGGCGAGGTTGGCGTGCGCATAGAAGCTCAGTTTGTCGAGGTCGTTGGCGAAGGACCGCTCGTCCACAAGAATGTCGATCTCGTTTTGACGCCCGACTTTGACGGCGTCGGTGATATCCAGCTCAAAGACGGTATCTCCGATGTGGCCGCCGACTTTGCGGCCGTTGACCCATATCCTTGCCTGGCTGTAGATGCCGTCGGCTCTGAGTTTGATTCTCTTGCCCGCCCACGTCAGGGGTATCGACACCTGTTTGCGGTAGACCGCGCGCCCGGTCTGGGCGACAAAACCCTCCATCTCCCAGTGCGATGGAGTCTTGATCGACGACCACTTCTTGACCGCGCCCGCCGGGAAATCGTGCACGGGGCGGGATTCGGAAATCCCGCCCCAGTTGGCCGGCGGATCGACCGCGAAATCCCACTTGCCGTCGAGGGATACGCGCCGCCAATCCGCATCGGGACGCGGCGTAAGCCTCTGCGTGATCTCCCCGGCATCAACTCGCGCTTCGCTTTGGGTATCCGGGGTCGTTGCAGTCGCCACGATAGGGCCCACGCAGCCTTCCGGAAGCTCCACCTGCCAAAGGCCGTTTTCAACGGTTTTCGTGGCGCGGCTCCAGGAGCCTGCGGGGTTTTGGCCCGACACGACTACTTCGGCTCCAACCACCGGGACCGCGCCCTCGTCCGTCGAAACCGACCCGATCAGGTGGCCCTGCATGTCACCGGCAACAGCAATTTCCATTTTCTTCGCGGCCTCGGCCATATTACTCACCACCTCCGGGTCGTCATAGACCTCGATCTCCCAGAACGTTATGACGTTGTTGACGCGCAGCTTCGTAGTCGTAACCGCGGGGAACTGGAATAGCACCGTTGACGAGGCAGACGTGATGGTCCGCACGTCCGCAAAACCGCCCGCGCCGCCGTTTAACGACGGGTCCCACGCCTGGAGCGTGAACGGGATGTTCTTGTTCCAAACCTCGCTGTAGTTGTGGATCACGACGCCGCACAGTGCGTGTGGCGTATCCCATTCGAGCTGGTACCACTCGCCGCGCGCCTTGCCGCCCCAGCGGGTCTTCATATCGCCGTCGATCGCCTTCTGGGGCACATAGTCCGGCGAGTCCTGCCATACGGTGGATGCGCTGGCTTTGGCGAGAGGCGCGAGGTTTCCCGCGCCGCGCGCCGACGACAAGACCAGAATCAGCGGGATGCACAACAAGGCTGCCTTTAGCAAGATCATATCTCCATTGCAACTGCTCGGAAACAGTGAGCGCGCTCGTCATCCTGAACTTGATTCAGGACCAGTTTTGTCGAAAGTCCTAAGCATCACATACTTTCGTGCACGACGTGGAGGGGACTCCGGCCCCTCCACCAGGGCCATCTCCCGCCTCTGGCGGTTGGTCCACGCTTGATCAGGGGCCAGAGAGGTGTGTGAAAGTATCACCCCTCTGCCCAAGCTTTGGTCTGCCAGTGTCCGGGCGACCGTGCATTCGCGGAAGCGGCCGTTTATGCTCGGCTGGTGCGTCACTGAGGGGGCTTTGCCGGTCGTATCCCGTCTGCTGGCGTATTATGTCCTGGCCTGCGCCTGATCTGCTCCTCACTATACCGTTTGCCTTTCACGTGCGTATACTCCTTGTTCATTCTACAGGATACTCACACTTCAGGTGGTACTGAGGACGGGGAGCAGGTCAGGGGGGCGCTACAGCTATCCCTACATGCCGTTCGTCATCATCCTCGCCGCGTCCGCTCTCACCCGCGCCCGCCCTGTAAAGCTCACGGTTGGTGAGTGATCGGACACTACGAAAAACGCTCTCACCTTTGCTGATCTGTTGCCCCGCCTTTACTTCGAGCCGCCCAAGCCACTATACTTATTCAGGAAGCGAGGCTATCCGCCGCGAAATGCGTCTACTCAAAGGCATATTCAGCAAAGTCGATCAACTGCTCACCGGCCGCAGGCCCGTCGATGACGAACTCTTCGACGAGCTTGAGGAACTCCTCATCCAGGCCGACCTGAGCATACATACGGCTACCAAGCTCGTCGATGCCCTCCGAGAGGCCACTCGCAGGGACCGCCTGAGTGAAAGCGGCCAGATCAAGGCCAAGCTCAAGGAACTGCTCCAAGCCATCCTGGCCCCCAACGGCGAAACCGGCCTGCGCCAGCCCACCGAGCGCCCCGCCGTCTATCTGTTCGTCGGAGTCAACGGCGTAGGCAAGACCACCACCATCGCCAAGATTGCGCATCGCTTCAAGAAGTCAGGCCACCGGGTGCTGCTCTCGGCGGCGGACACCTTCCGGGCGGCGGCGATCGAACAGCTCGAGATTTGGGCGGACCGCAGCGGGGTCGAGATCATCAAACACCAGCCCGGCGCCGATCCCGGCGCGGTCGTGTTCGACAGCATCAACGCGGCCATTGCCCGCAAGGCCGACGTTGTTCTCATCGATACCGCCGGCAGGCTCCACACCAAGATCAATCTCATGGAAGAGCTTGCCAAAATCGGCAGAATCGTGCAGCGCACGCTCGGCCGCGACCCGGACGAGATCATTTTGGTTCTCGACGCCACAACCGGCCAGAACGCCGTCAACCAGGCGCGGGAGTTCAGCAACGCCGTTCCCATATCAGGCATCGCGCTTGCGAAACTGGACGGCACCGCTAAGGGCGGCATAGTCGTAACGATCAAGGATGAGCTTGGCCTGCCCATCAAACTCGCATGCACCGGCGAGAAGCTAGACGATCTTGAGGACTTCGATGCTGGGGCGTTCGTGGACGCCCTGTTCCAAGAATGAGCATTCAATACTCAATAATCAATCATATGACGCCATATCTGAGCCTGATCATCCCCGCTTATAACGAGGGCAGCCGCATCGCGGCCAGCGTCGAGACCGCGCGCGCGTTCCTCGAAACGCTCGGCAAGCCTTATGAGATCATCGTCGTCGATGACGGCAGCACGGATGGCACCGGCGCACTTCTCACCAAGCTCCAAGGCGTCAAGGCCATTTCCTATCAGCCCAATCATGGCAAAGGCTATGCAGTGAGGCAGGGCATGTTGGCCTCGCGCGGCGACTTTGTAGCATTCTCCGACGCGGACCTCTCCGCGCCGATTGGCGAGCTTCCCAAGCTCTTTGAAGCCATCCAGGCCGGGGCAGACATTGCCATCGGCTCGCGCGCGCTCAAGAACTCCCAACTGGTCATTCACCAGCCACTTTATCGCGAGCTTGGCGGCAAGGCGCTCAACCTTGTCATCCGTATGCTCGCCGTTCCGGGCATTATGGACACTCAGTGCGGGTTCAAGCTCTTCAAAGGCGAGGCTGCCCGGCAAGTGTTCGCAAAGTGCATTCTGTGCGGCTGGGGGTTCGATGTCGAGGTGCTTTACCTAGCGCGTCGAATGGGCTGCCGCGTGGCCGAGGTCCCCGTGCGCTGGAGCCATTCCGTCGATTCCAAGATCAGGCCCTTGCTCGCGGGCCTGCAAGTCCTGCGAGACACCCTCCGCATACGCTTTCACAAATACGGGCTGTAGGGGCGAAGCATTTGCACACATGCTGTTGGAAGTCATCAGACTGATATGCAAATGCTTCGCCCCTACGTTGCCAGAGATCCCATCGCCTCCCGCGCGGCGGAAACCGTGAACGCAATATCGTCGGGGCAATGCGCGGCGGAAACGAATGCCGCCTCGAACTGCGACGGCGCCAGGTAGACTCCGCGGTGCAGCATCTCGCCGAAGAATCGCGCGTAGAGCGCCGTGTTCGACTTCTTGGCCGAAGCGTAGTCCACCACCGGCTCGTCGGTGAAGAACAGGGTCATCATCGACCCCACGCCGTTGGCTCGCACTTTCACGCCCGCATGCGCCGCCGCATCCGCAAGCCCGCTCGCCAACACGCCGGCTTTGTCTCGGAGTTCATCGTAGAACCCCGGCCTGCGGAGCGCCTTCAGCGTCGCAATTCCGGCGCTCACCGCGAGCGGGTTGCCGGAAAGGGTGCCTGCCTGGTAGACCGGCCCCAGCGGCGCCACGCATTCCATGATCTCCCGTCGGCCGCCATACGCGCCCACCGGCAGCCCTCCGCCGATTATCTTGCCCAATGTGGTCAGATCGGGGCGAACGCCGTATAATTCCTGCGCGCCGCCGTAGGCCACTCGAAAGCCTGTTATTACCTCGTCAAACAGGAGTAGCGCGCCGTACTGGTCGCACAGGTTCCTCAGGCCCTCGAGGTAGCCCGGCTCGGGGGGCACTACCCCCATATTGCCCGCTATCGGCTCGATCACAATGCAGGCCACATCGCAGCCGACCACCTGCATCGCTTCTGCCGCGGCGTCGAGGTTGTTGTAGGCAAGCGTGACGGTATCGCTGGTGACCCCTGGCGGAACGCCGGCGCTGTCGGGTATGCCGAGGGTGGCGACGCCCGAACCGGCCTTGGCGAGCAGTCCGTCCGAGTGGCCGTGGTAGCAGCCCTCGAACTTGAGCACCTTGTTGCGGCCCGTAAACCCGCGCGCAACTCGAATGGCGCTCATCAGGGCCTCGGTGCCGGAGTTCACCAGCCGCACCATCTCAATGGAGGACACGGCCTCCACTATCATCTCCGCAAGCTCGACTTCGAGCGCGGTGGAAGCGCCGAACGTGGTGCCATTGCCTGCCGCGCGGCGAACCGCCTCGACCACATCCGGGTGCGCGTGCCCGAGAATCAGCGGCCCCCACGAGCAGACGTAGTCTATAAAGCAGTTGCCGTCCTCATCGTAGACTCGGCTTCCCTTGCCTCGCCTTATGAACACCGGCTTGCCTCCGACGGAGCCGAACGCGCGCACGGGGCTGTTCACCCCGCCGGGAATCACCCGCTGCGCCCTTGCGAATAGCTCTTCCGAACGTGAGAAGTGCATATAAATCCTCTGTGAAATTATACAGGAATATCGGCATTCCGGCAAAACAATCTCGTGCTCAGTTTGAGCGTGGGGCATTTCGTTTTGGCGGTTTAATAATATCCAGCCGACTCTGATTGAGTATTTGATATTGAGTATTGAGTATTGGGGAAGGGAAGGGGCGCGCATGACATTTGTCCTCCATGTACACAGTACGACAACTAGGCCCTTTTGCAGGGAAATCGCTGGTATATTTCGGTTAAATGTTGTTCACGGATAGAGAACAGTCGCAAGTCCAAAGTCCAAAGTCGAAAGTTCGGGAAGGGGAAATGCAATCGCGAAAGCGCGAAAGGGCGAAAGGCAGAAAGGAAAATGCTGATCGTCTGTTGTCCGATCCGGCGCCGTGGTGGACGCCCGGCGAATGAATTCACGGGCAACGAAGGCACGAAGTCCCCCTACGGGGACTGGGGAAGGGAAGGCGGGGGAGATGGGAGTTACGAGTTACGAATCACGAATTGGGGAAGGGTGATCGTCTGGGTGGCGTGAGGTTCGGGGCTTAGCGATTCTGACTTGCCGCTCGTTCGAGGTTTAGGGCGAGCAGCTTCTCAAGGATTTGATCGTCGGTCATGCCCGAATCCCAGCCGTAGGCCGCGAACACGGCCTGATCGAGCTTCTTGTGGGCGAGATCGAGCCAGCCGGGGCGCTGGTTATAGAGGTTGGTGAGTGTTCTGGCGGCCAGCGCCTCCGCGCAATCTGGGTCTTTGGGCGCGATTCGCGGATAGCGGACGGTTCCGATGCCGCGCGGGTCGGGATCGTGGACGTAGCGCGCCCACGGCCCATCAACCGATCCTGGGAACTCAAGAATCTCCTCCCGCGTCCATTCCGGCGGGTTCAGCCAGGCTTCGCGAAGCTCGTTTAGCTCCCGCGCGGCTTCACCTATGGCCGCCTCTTGCTTGGCATTCGGTTTGGGGAACACGAATGTCTCGAAGCAGGTTGTGGGGGTATAGCGCGGTCTCGTCTCAAGCTGTGTACCCAGTCTGAGCGCCCACACCTCGTGGAGCCGAGAGTGCAGAACGCCGAAGAAGTAGTCGTCGGAGCGGGCAAACACGATCAGTTGATGATCCGGCAGCACCGGAGCGCTCAGCCACGCAAACAGCCTGTGCTTAGACGTAGTGGTCGTGACGAGGAAGCGTGGCAGCGGCTCCACACTCTCTCTCATCAACGGGCGCATTCGCTGTGGGCGCCACCAGTTCTCCCGAAGCCACTTGTCCCGATTCTCGTCACGCGCGGGCTTCACTCTCTGCCGCACAATTTCGTGCGGAGCTTCGTACATGCACGCTGCTTCGCGTGTCAGGTTCGCGTTGTCGATGATCCAGCGCTGATCTGATCTCTGGATCAGGTCTTCGCTGTTGCACACGGGGCGCACCACGTCGCTGTTAGGACGGCCGTTCGGGTTTCCGCCTGCCGACAGCAGGCCCAATGCCTCACGCTCACTCAGGTCGAAACTGCCGCCTTTGCAGCTACCCAGAAATGCCGTGCCGACGTTCTCAATCAGTGGAACAGCCGTTGTGGTGTCCGCGGCAGAGCTAAGATTAGCATTGATGCAGTCTACGCTATCCCCGTCAAGCCCCCGCCGTTGTTCCTCGCCGTCGTCAAACCCCACCATAGAAACATGCACGTTTGCGCCGTCGAGAACCCACGGTCTGTCGCTCTCGGCGAAGAAGATATCCCCGCTCTCCTTGATCCGTTTCAGAACCTCGCGGTTTGCTCCGCCCCGAATTCCCTGCGTCGCGAGCAGCCCGGCACGTTTGCATCGCCCGGCCTTGATCTCCTGCCTTGCTCTCTCGAACCAATAGCAGCATAGGTCCGCCCCACCCGGTAGCCGATCCGCGTAGAGAGAGCGCAGCTTCTCTACGTAATCATCTCCAAGTATGCCGCGCATGAGCTTGTCGCCCAGAAACGGCGGATTGCCAACTGTGAAGTCCACCTCAGGCCATTCAGGCTCCCTGGGGTTCTTCGAGTCGGAAAGATCGATGATCGCGTCCATGCACCTGAAGTTATCCATGCACCGCAGCACGGGGTTGCCGGGAGCGGCGTTCATTATGTCGTGCATCCATTGCAGGTAGCCGATCCAAACCGTTGTCTGAGCCAAATCATGCGCGTAGGGGTTGACCTCAATGCCGTACAATTGCCACGGCCCCACCTCGGTTGTAAGCAACTGCATATCATGCGCGAAAGCCCAGTCGCGAACCTCCTTATCAAGGTCGAGCAGCCGCTGGAGCGTCACATACAGGAAATTGCCGGAGCCACACGCGGGATCGAGAACTCTAACCGAGGCTACCCGCATCAGGAAGTCGTGCAGCAAGTCCTCGACCTGCCGGATCGGGGTCTTGTTCTTGGGTTTCGACCCCCGCTTCTTCGGCGCGCTCAGGCTACCGTTAGCTGCATCCAGGATGCTTTGGGCTTGCTCGCGCACCGCGTCCCATTCCTCGCGAAGCGGCTGCATGACCACGGGATCGACCAGAGTCTCGATGTCCACCCGGCTCGTGTAGTGCGCCCCAAGCTGTGAGCGCTTGTCAGGGTCGAGACCGCGCTCGAAAAACGTGCCGAATATCGACGGATCGATCTTGCCCCAGTCCAAGTCCGCCGCCCGACCTATCTGCTCTATCTCCACCGGCAGGAGTTCCAGAACCTCCACCTCGCCAAAGAGATCGCCGTTGAAATGGCGGATAACGCATGGCCCGAACGTGGTTCCTTCGGCCATCGCCTCGAAGAGCTGTCCGACCATCCGGCTGAACAGGTCCGCCTTGCCCTTACAATTGCCAACGATGCCCGCAATCGTTCCGTCCGGCAACAAGCTCACGTCCTCGGCGAACATGCAGAACACGATGCGGTCGAGGAACCGAGCGACTCTATGCGGCTCAAGTCCGCGCTCGCGCAACGTCTGAGCTACCTCACCGATATGTCGGGCCGCGCGCTCGGTGGCCTTTTCGCGGAACACGCCGGGCTTGAGCTTCTCCGGGTCATGAAACACCGCGCGCAGGATCTCCAGGTTGCTCGGAATACCAAGGTCCCTAAGCTCGATCTCGTACTTCTCCACGGGAGTGTTCGTGAAGTTCGTGCGGATCACAATCCTGTCCATATCGCAGGCCACAAGCAGCGGAGGGTTCTCAAGCGCGTCGCGATACTGCTGAAGCTGCCGGTAAGCGGCTCGAGGTTTATGTGCTTGCCTTTGTATTCCCACGCGAAGAAATGCTTCTTCCACACATCCGCCCAACCATCACCGCCATCTAGCTTCCCAGCGCCCTTCTCAAATGTGAACGATTCGCCCGTGGGGTCAGCTTCGGCAGGCTTTGGGTGATCGAAAAGCTCGCAGAGGTCCAGGAAGTGCTGCTGAGAAGCCGAGTGTTCCTTCAACTCGACTCTCATCCACTTGTTCATGAACTGCGAAGCGGTCATCCATTCACTCCGTGATGTGTGCTGAGTCATACTTCACCAATGGGGGCGGTTGTCCCTTCGCTTGAGCGGGGAGTTCCTATATCGGATTTGAGATTTGAGATGATCGCATGGACATATTCCCATCCTCGGTGAGAAAGCCTATAATGATCGGGTTGGACTATCAGGAGGTGGTATGCGATGGATTTCTGTGCTTTTCTTGGCAGCCGGGGAGTGTTGGTTGCGGGGGTTTTGCTTGTCTTGCTGTGCTCGGCGGCGATTGCGGAGCCGCTTTTCAAGGGCGGTGAGCCGATTCCGGCGGATGCGATTGTGCTGTTTGATGGGAAGGACCTCTCCAAGTTCGTGATGTGCGGCTCGGACAAGGCCGCGACATGGAAGATCGAGAACGGCTACTGCGTGAATCAGGACGGGGATATCTGCACCAAGCAGCTCTTTACGGATTGCCAGCTTCACGTGGAGTTCTGGCTGCCGCTTATGGCCGATGCGCATGGCCAGGCGCGCGCCAACAGCGGCGTTTTCTTCATGGGATTCGCATACGAGATACAGGTGCTGGACTCGTACGGCCTGCAGCCGGGCAATGGGGACTGCGGCGCTATCTATTCCTATACGCCGCCGATGGTGAACGCGTGCCGCCCGCCGGAGACCTGGCAGAGCTACGACGCGATTTTCCACGCGCCTAAGTTCGATGCGTCCGGCAAGAAGACGGCCAACGCTCGCGTGACCGTCCTCCAGAACGGCGTGTTGATCCACGATAACGTCGAGATACCGGGCTTGACGGTCAATCACGACCTCGCCGAGCCCAAGGGGCCGGGTCCGATCGAGCTGCAATACCACGGCATGCCGATCCGGTTTCGCAACATTTGGGTGCGGCCGCTCTAGCTGGCCTGCCATGCATTCATCCCTCCAGGTAAGATACCTGGAGGGATGAAACCTGGAGGGATGATACCCGTGTTCCGGTTAGTATCGATCGGCGCGAGGCCGATCAAACGATGTCAGATTGATGTCTACTCTTAGTACGTACCCACACACAAGGTGCAATCGAACCATGTGGGCCGCGAAGGGATGGGTCCTGAATCAAGTTCAGGATGACGGGTAAGGCTTTCAGGATGACGGGGTGGAAGGTCTGGCGCTTGCTTTGGTCGAACGCCACAATAGCTATGAAGACCCAAGTATTGACCGAGGATCAGATCGAGCGCGTATCGGCGGCGTCGCTGGCGATATTGGAGCGCGTGGGGGTGGTTGTGCCCCACGAGGAGATGCTGCGCAGGTTCGCGGACGCGGGGGCGTCGGTGGATTTCGCCAGGCAGCTTGTGCGGATACCGCCGGAGCTTGTGGATCGGCTGGTGGATGGGGCGGGCAAGCAGTTCACCATCTACGGGCGCGATATGTCGAAGTGCGCCGAGTTCGGTTTTGGCAAGCGGAACTACAATAGCATCGCGGGAGAGGCGCACTGGGTCGATAGGCCGGGCGGTGAGCGGCGCTATGCGACGATGGCGGACGTAGCTGTTGCGGCGCGGGTTGGGGATGCGCTGGACGGCATTACAATAGTTAGCGGGATGGCCGACCCGCACGAGGTCCCCCCGGCCTATCGCTGCGTCGAGGTGGTGGCGGAGCTGATCAGGAACTCGACGAAGCCGATCACGTTCTGGTTCCACGATCGGGCGTCTGCGCGGTTTGTCAACGACATGGTGGTCGCCTTGCGCGGCAGTGAGAAGCTCGCCGAACAATACCCCATCTGTTACCCGTTTCTGGAGCCGATCAGCCCGCTGAGGTTTCCGTTCAATGGGATCGACCTGCTGTTCGAGACACAGCGGCTGAATATGCCTGTTCCGGTGGGGCCGATGGCGCAGATGGGCCTGTCCGCGCCCTCGACCGTGGCCGGTACCATCGCGCAGGAGAACGCAGAGATTCTGGCGGGGATATGCATCACCCAGCTCGTGCGGCCGGGGATGCCGGTGTGCTACGGAGGCATCTGCCACGCGTTCGACATGCGAACCACGCAGATGATCTTCGCGGGGCCGGAGCAGGCGATATTCGGGGTCGCGATGACCCAGATGGGCAAGCGCTACGGCCTGCCGGTGTATGTCAACGTCGGCCTTACGGACTCCAAGCGCCCGGACGCGCAGGCGGGGCTGGAGTCGGGGGTGACGCTTGCGCTCGCGGCGGCGGCCGGCGCGGATATATTCGGGCACATGGGCATCAGTGGGGTCGATCAGGCGGCGTCGCTGGACATGCTCGTGTTCCAGAACGAGGTGATCTCCTACGTCGAGAGCGCGATGAGAAGCATCGACTTCAGCGATGAGGCGCTGGGTCTCGCGGAGATCGAGGCCGTGGGGCCGGGCGGGAGTTTCATAGACCGTACGCACACAGCCGAGCACTTCCGCCGCGAGCTATACTTCCCGAGGCTGCTGGATCGATCGTACTACCAGCAGTGGCTGGACGGCGGCGCGGAGAGCATGGAAGATCGCTGTCGCGCTCGCACGGAGGAGATTGTGCGCGCGCATCAGCCCGAGCCGGTGTCGGAGGAGCTTGGGCGGGCGATGGATGAGATATGCGCAGCCGCTCGCGTCGACCTGACGGCGGATTAGCAACGATCACAAGACCATGTTGACTTGAGCCGCGGCTTGTGGCATAATCATAATATCGCAATATATCGATATAGAGAGGTATGGGCAATGAGCCAAGTTAGAGTGGGTGTTGACATGCTTCCGATGGAAGACCTGGAAAGTGCGGCTGCGTGCCTGAAAGTAATGGCGCATCCGGTGCGGCTTCGGATCGTGGACATCCTTATGCAGGGCGAATTCCCTGTTCGGGAGATATCCGAGATGTGCGAAGTCAGGCACAACCAGGCCTGCGAGCACCTTCGATTGATGCAAAGCTGCGGCCTGCTCACAAGCGAGCGCCACGGCCAGATGGTTTACTACAAGATCGTATCTCCACAATTGCCGGCGCTGCTGGGCTGCGTCCGGGCACACTGCGGAACGCGAGTGAAGGAGTAGACAGATGAGTGATGGCAAGATTCGAATGGTCGTGATCGGCGGGGTGGCAGGCGGTGCCTCGGCTGCGGCGCGCGCTCGGAGGCTTTCGGAAGACGCGGAGATCGTGCTGATCGAGCGCGGGGAGTATGTCTCTTTCGCCAACTGCGGGCTGCCGTATCACATCGGCGGGACAATCGCCGACAGGAACAGGCTGCTCGTTCAGACCCCGCAGATGCTCTACGGCAACCTTCGCATCGACGTTCGCGTGAAGACCGAGGCTATCGGCATCGACCGCGAGCGCAAAGAGGTCAGAGCCCGCAACCTGGCCGATGGTTCGGAGTATGCGATCGCTTACGACAAGCTCGTCCTAAGCCCAGGCGCGGAGCCGATCCGGCCGCCGATACCAGGCGTCGATGATCCCAGGGTCCTGACACTGCGGTCGATGGCGGATATGGATGCTATCAAAGCCGTGCTTGACGAGCGGCAGCCCGCGCATTCCGTGATCGTGGGCGGGGGTTATATCGGCCTTGAAATGGCTGAGGCGCTTCGGCAGCGCGGCGTTGGCGTGACGCTGTTGGAGCTGAGTTCGCAGGTGATGGCGCCGGTCGATCCTGAGATGGCGACCCCCCTGCATCAGCAATTGGAGCTGCACGGCGTCGATCTGCGGCTGGGGACGTCGGTTACAGGATTCGCGGCTTCACGAGACACTCTGCAGGCTCAGTTGAGCACGGGAGAGAGCGTCGAGTGCGGGCTTGCCATACTCGCAGTGGGCGTCCGGCCCGAAACGAAGCTCGCGCGCGAGGCCGGGCTGGAGATAGGGCAGCGCGGCGGAATCCTCGTCGATAGCCACATGCGCACCAACGATCCCGACATCTTTGCTGTCGGCGATGCGGTCGAGGTCAAGGACTTCGTCGGCGGATTCCAAACACTCATCCCGCTCGCGGGTCCCGCAAACCGCCAGGGCCGTATCGCTGCTGACAACGCGTTCGGCAGGGACACGGTCTACAAGGACACTCAGGGGACGGGGATATGCAAAGTCTTCGATGTCGCGGTCGGTATGACCGGTATGAACGAAAAGTCGCTGAAGCGAGCAGGAACGGCCTACGAAAAGGTCTATGTCCACCCGACCAACCATGCGAGCTACTACCCCGGCGCAAGCCCGATCAGCCTCAAACTCCTGTTCAGCCCGGAAGACGGGAAGATCCTCGGCGCGCAGGCAGTCGGGTCGGATGGCGTCGATAAGCGCATCGACGTGCTCGCGGTCGCGATCCGGGCGGGTCTGACGGTCTACGACCTGGAGGAACTGGAGCTCTCATACGCACCGCCTTACGGCTCGGCAAAGGACCCCGTGAACTACGCCGGGTTCGTCGCCTCCAACGTGCTGCGGGGCGATGCGCAAATCTGCCACACTGAGGACATGATCGAGCCCCGCGAGGACCAGGTGATACTCGATGTCCGCAAGGCGTTCGAGGTCGCAACCGGCATCATCCCAGGCGCGGTGCACATTCCATTGGACGAACTCCGGGACCGCATCGGCGAGTTGCCCAAGGACAAGGAAGTGCTCGCCTACTGCGCGGTCGGCCTACGCGGATACCTCGCCTGCCGAATTCTGGCCCAGAGAGGCTTTGCGTGCCGGAATCTGACCGGCGGAATCAAGACATACGCCGCAGTCACAGGCCACTCGCCCAAGAGTCCAGAGCCGCCGAAAGCCGAGCCCTGCGATGACTCGGGGATTAGCTGCCGGGTGACAAGCGAGTGCAAGTCCGAGCCTGAGCCCGTCCGCATCGCGAAAGAGATAGATGCCTGCGGCCTGCAGTGCCCGGGGCCGATCCAGCGGGTCGCCGAAGGTCTCGCGAGCATCGCCGCGGGCGAGGCAATCAGCATCACTGCCACCGATCCCGCGTTCGCCACAGACATTGCGGCCTGGTGTCATAGCACCGGCAATCGCCTGATCGATGTCCTTTCTGAAGGTGGGCGCTACAAAGCTACCATAGCCAAGGGCGGCGCGGCGACTCAGGACCTATCATGCGTACAGTCGGGCAAGAACAAGACCATCGTCGTTTTTAGCAGCGATTTCGACAAGCTCGTGGCTGCGTTCATCATAGCGAACGGAGCCGTGGCAATGGGCAGCAAGGTCACGATGTTCTTCACATTCTGGGGGATCAATGCCCTGCGCGGGAGTAAGCATGTGGCGGTCCGGAAGAATCCGATCGAGAAGATGTTCGGGTGGATGATGCCGCGTGGGGCGGACAAGCTGAAGCTCTCGCAGATGAATATGGGCGGAATGGGCCTCGCGATGATCAAGGGCATTATGCGAAAGAAGAACGTCAAGTCCCTGCCCGAGTTGATCAAGTCCGCCCAGGACGCGGGCGTAAGGCTCGTCGTATGCACGATGTCGATGGACCTTATGGGCATCAAGCGCGAGGAACTCATCGACGGAATAGAAGAAGGCGGCGTCGCCACTTACCTGGACCGCGCCGAGTCGGGGAACGTGAATCTGTTCATCTGATAAGCTATCAGTCAGTGGCTCGATAGCGGCGCGCAGAGCATGGAGGATCGCTGTCGCGCTCGCACGAAGGAGATTGTGCGAGCGCACCAGCCCGAGCCGGTGTCGGAGGAGCTTGGGCGCGCGATGGATGAGATATGCGAGGCGGCCAGGCGGGAGTGGGGGAGCTGAAGGCAAATGGGACGCAGCCTGGCGGAAGTAACGGCTCCCTCTCCTGGAAAGCAGCCAAACATGTGGTATACTGCGGTTAGGTGAAACGCGAATGTCGCGCCCCGTCGTCATGCTGAACTTGTTTCAGCATCTGCGCCGGAGGTCCTGAATCAAGTTCAGGATGACGGGCGAGGCTCATCATCCCTGAGCAGTCACAATCCGCAACCATTGGGCGAAAACATGTGATATACTGAAGCGGGCAAGCTGATGGATCAGCGATTGGCATGGGTTTGTGAATTGACCGGGAAGACCCGGCACGGACGTAGGGCAACCGGACGGAGGGGGAGGGTTTACTATGAGAACGTGTTATGGGATTCTGGGCTTGGGATTACTGCTCGTGGTTACGGCTTGTGCCGCAGCCGGTATGACCATCTCCGACGCGAAGCTGCTGCCGGACAACCCACCGGACACCTCATCGGTGAGTTTGTCGGCAGAAGTGGTCACGTATGCCGCCACCGACTTCTTCTACATCGAGGAAGATGGCCGCAACGTGGGCATCAGGGTTGAGAAGGTTGCGCACGGCCTGGCGGTTGGTATGAAGGCTGATGTCGCCGGAACCATGAAGACCAATACCAACAGAGAGAGATACATCCTGGCGGCCAGCGCTACGCAGACGCCTGAACCCAATGCATACGGCACCATAGCGCCGGTCGGTTTGAACAACATGGCCCTCGGCGGCGATGATTGGCATGTGGTTGGAACTGGGGGCCAGCGAGGGGCAACCGGTACACTCGGCCTCAATAACATCGGCTTGCTGGTAAAGACCTGGGGGCACTTCGAGCCGGGTGACGCCACAACATTTACTGTGGACGATGGTTCGGGGCTGTTTGTAAAATGCACGGTTCCCTCCGGCACGTTTCTCTACTCCGGGTGGCAGTATGTCAGCGTAACCGGCATAAGCTCTATGTATCTGTTCAACAGCTCCATCTACCCTCCTAACGTTCTGGTTCGCGATATTGAGGTGTTGCTGCCAATAGAGATTGTTTCCGTCCCCGGCACGCCGAGTGGCAACACAAGTCCCAGTCTGAATGTCAGCGAAACATACTCAACCACCGGCTCGACGTGCAACTGGGGACATGCGGTAGAGTATCGCTTCGATTGGGGAGACGGAACGACTTCCGCATGGTCTGCTTCAACAAGTGCTTCTCATGCGTGGAGTGTTATCGGGAACAAGACGCTGCGCGTGACCGCGCGATGCCAGGCGCATCCCAGCGTGACGGCGCTATCTAATGCGCTTGTGGTGAATGTGCAAGACATTCAGCCTTGCGAGATGATCTCGATCCCCGCCGGGTCTTTTTTGATGGGCAACTCAGGTGTTGGCAATGATGCTTCGTATGTCAACTCGGCTGAACTCCCTCAGCACGCAGTCTCTCTTTCCGGTTACTACATCGGCAAGTATGAGGTAACTCGCGGGGAATATCAGGCTTTCATGACTGCGGGCGGATATTCGAACTCAGTCTATTGGTCGAGCGCGGGTTGGAGTTGGAAAGTAAGCAACAGCCGAACACAGCCGTCTTACTGGGCCGCCGTGCAGAACTGGGGTAGTCCTCCCGGCTCGTTCACTCAGACGAACAACCACCCGGTGGTGGGCGTGAGCTACTACGAGGCTGAAGCGTTCTGCAACTGGGCTGGCGGTCATTTGGCCACGGAAGCGCAATGGGAGAAGGCAGCGAGGTGGACAGGTAGCCACCCGAACGTGTATCCTTGGGGTGACACCTGGGATGTACAGAAGTGCAACAACTGGTCTGACAGCCTGTATCCGGGCTACCAGACCGCCCCAGTGGGCAGTTACTCAAGTTACGGTAGTCCTTCGGGCT
>Ga0209226_10000257_pt1 | contig 32853 bp, 28 predicted proteins | sample BarGraNGADG00212_2_FD_184497 | JGI IMG/M metagenome (GOLD analysis project Ga0209226, IMG submission 184497) | Arctic peat soil microbial communities from Barrow, Alaska, USA - Barrow Graham LP Ref core NGADG0011-212 (SPAdes) (version 2) | ecosystem: Environmental > Terrestrial > Soil >...
CCGCCGAGTATGATCGAGTTCTCGATGCTGGAAACCGAGCGCGTGGACGGCAAGGTGTATCTGAACTTCGGCGGGGCTGCGCCATCGCTGTATGACGAACCGTTCGAGGCTGCGAAGCTGGGGCCGGGCCTGCAGGTGGGTTTCGGGCAGACTCACTACCTGTTCTACGAAGGGCTGTGGCGGCGGGGGGCGTATCTGTTCCGCGACTACATGTCCGGGCTCGGTCACGGCCTGCCGGATAACTACGACCCGCCGGTCACCTGGACGTTATCGCCCGACGCCTGCTCGGCCGAGGATATCGAGCGCGAGGCGGGGAAAGCGAGCGAGATCGGCTGCGAGGCGCTGTATCTGGGTTCGGCATGGGAGGACAGCGAGGGTGACGCGAAGTGGGATGAGGATCGCCTTGGCGAGGCTGATGCTTTCGTCCGGCGGATGAAGAGCGACTACGGCCTTAATGTCGGGCTGAGAGTGATAGGCCGGAGCTATCGCGATGACTACCCTGGGATGTATCGCCGCACATTCGACGGCAACACGGGTTACTACGCGCCGTATTCCGAGAGGCCGTTTTACGAGCCCTGCATCTCCTGCGAGCAAAGCAGGCAGGAGAAGCTGAGGCGCATTCTCGCGATTGCGGATGCGGGGATCGGATTCATGGTTTTCGATGAGTTCGACTGGCGCGGGCCCTGCTTTGACGGCAAGCACGGCCATCCGGTCCCGACCACTCCAGGCACGCATGCTCAGGCGGTAGCGATGCTCATCCGCGGAGTCCGAGAGAAGCGCCCCGAAATGCTGATCGAAGCTCATGACCCCGTCTGGCCGTGGGGCGTGAGGTATCTGCCGATCTATTACCTGCACGACGCTGGTCGGACGTTCGACGAGGGATGGGCGTTCGAGCTCTCGCGTAACCCGATCGAGCACCTGATGTCGGGCAGGGCGCTGAGCCTGTTCTATTATCGGCTGGGCTACGATCTGCCGCTGTATCTTCAGATCAACATGGACGCGGACAACGACGACTGCCTCGCATTCTGGTGGTATGCCTCCACGGTGCGGCATCTCGGAATCAGCGGCGGCAGAGGCGATGAACGGCGTTACGCCGCCTACAAGCGCGCTATGGCCGAGTACATGTCGATGAAGGAGCTATACGTTTCCGGGGAATTTTACGCCCTCGACGAGCTCACGCACTTCCACGTCACGCCCGACTCCGGCAAGTGCGTGCTGAATGCGTTCAACCTCACCGATACGCCGATCTCGCGCAAAATCGAGGTTCGCTTGAGCGACATGGGGGTGATGGAGGAAGTGGAAGTGCAGGGCGCCGTGTCCGAGATGATCGGCGGAAAGCTCGCGCTGAACCTCGACATCCCGCCATTCAGCCCGCTGGTGGTGAGGATGGTCGCGAAGGGAAGCTAGTTTCTCATATCGGCAGCGCCTCCGAGAGCACTCGATCTCGAATTCGCTCCTTAAGCGTCTTCTCGGGAGCCACATCGACCTTGCGTCCGAGCAGGTCCTCCAGCGCGACAATCATGTCCGCGTGGGTCAGCAGACTGGTCCCGGGCTTGAACTCGACCAGAAAATCCACGTCGCTATCCTCGCCGACATCACCTCGCGCGACCGAGCCGAATATGCGCACGTTGCGCGCCCCGTGCTCCGCGGCGATCCGCAGAATGTCTTCTCTCTTGCTCTCGACAAGCTGACGTATGTCCATCTTCGCCTCCCCAGCGTTACCGGCAATCATATTCTACCACATGACAAACGGGGAGGAGCATTTCGCTCCTCCCCGTCCCTAACGTTCAAACGTTCAAACGCTACAACGTTCCAACATCCCCCCTAGTAGTTGCTGTTCGGCCTGAGCCAGTACTCGTCACACCAGTTGTAGGGCCAGCCCGGAGAAACCTGACCAGCGGCGCAGAATGCTCCGCAGGTGCCTGCCGGCGCAACATCGCAGGAGGAACCAGGAGTCGGACACACATTGACCGTTCGCGGAGGACAGCAGGTGCTTGGTCCGGCCCCGGTGGCAGCCGGCTGGCTCACTTGAGGAACCTGAATGCCAGGGTAATCGTTTTGATCCGCAAAGGCGAGTCCGCCCGCGAAAGCAAATACGGCAAGCATGGCTAACGCCAGCAGATACGTACTCTTCATCTTCGCCACTTCCCTTCCTGAAAGCTAGGTAATCCACGCTCAGCAACTTGCATGAAACACCGCTAGTCCTGAGTAGCGAGGAACGAGCATATCGAAGGACGGCCTATGTGCCACCGCCCTTCGATACGCGGCGCACCTGCACCTGATGTTCCAAACACAGCCTAACACGGCGCCGCTACTCAGGGCATACGGATACAAGTCTCTTACCGTGAATGGGCTAGAGCCGTCCATCACAGGTACTTTACCCACCTGCTCCGGGCACAAAGCGGGACTGCCTCATCTGTTGCGGCGCGGCATCGCGCGCCAGGCGCGCAGGAAATGAGGCGGCGATAGGCTAAGAAACACGAAACGAATGATGAGCGAGGCCACGCCATGTTTCTGAACTCAGTCGACATCGCCGTCCTTGCGATCTACTTCATCGGCATACTCACACTGGGCGTCTACCATGCCCGCAAGGTCAAGAACACCGGCGATTTCTTTGCCGGGGGGCGCAAGTTCAACAAGTTCCTGATGATGATGCACGCGCTGGGCACCGGCACTCACGCGGACGATCCCGTTGTAGTCGTCGGAGCGGCCTACAAGAACGGGCTGGTGGCGACGGTCGTAACGGAGAGCGTGCAAGGCCTGTTGATCGTGGTGATGTCGCTGCTGCTGATCCCATTTGGAGTAGCCAAGCTCGGGGGCTTTCACGGGCTGCATTCGGCGGTCACGAACCCGGACATGTTCGCGCAGCCGCGCTGCTCTCGCGCAACATCTACAAGAAACGCATCCGTCCGTCGGCCAACGACAAAGAGGTGCTGGCGGTGGCGCGTGTCGCCGGACTGGTTATCGTGTTCCTCGGAGTCGGGTTCGCCGGCATCTACGCCGACAAGAGCCTGCTGCACTATCGGCTGGTGGCGTTTCTGCCCGCCGGGATCATCGCGCTTGTGATCGGCAGTCTGCTCGGCGCGCCTCACCCGAAGGACAAGCTGGACAAGTTCTACGCGCTGATCAAGACCCCCGTGGGCAGGGAAGACGAACTCGTCGAGCAGGGCGTGGACGTGGTCTACGCGGGCGCGAGCAAGGGACACCCATGGGAACTCAACCACGGGCGCGCGGTGAATGTGATCGGCTTCGCGATTGCGTTCGTCATATCGCTGCTGTTCGTGGCGCTGCTGTGGTGGGTCGGCAGCATCGGGGCGTGAGTTTCAGCTTTCTGCTATAATAGGTGAACACTGATAACTGCTCTTTTGGAGGTGCCGAGATGACGCCTGCGCCATGGTTTGGTCGGAAGGCCAAGGCCGCGCGTAAGACCGCGAGGCAGAGCGTGGATGCGCTGCCTGACGGTCTGTGGGCCAAGTGTCCAACGTGCGGTGAGATACTGTTCAATAAGGAACTCGATAAGAACCTGCGCGTGTGCAACAAGTGCGGGTATCACTATAAATTGTCGGCGGCCGAAAGGCTGAGCATGTTGGTGGACGACGGCACGTTCGAGGAAATGGACGCGAACCTCACAACGGTAAACGTGCTCCATATCCCCGAATACGACGAGAAACTGGCGAAATGGCGCGCCAACACGGGCCTGGAGGATGCGATCGTCACCGGCACGGGAGAGATCGACGGCCGCAAGGTCGTGCTGGGCGTTCTGGACTTCAACTTCTGGGCCGGCACGATGGGCGGAGTGGTCGGCGAGCGCGTCGTGCGTGCGATGGAGTACGCCATCGACAGCAATCTGCCCGTCATCATGTTCATCGCGTCGGGTGGCATTCGCGTGACCGAGGGGCTGCCCGGGCTTATGCAGATGGCGAAGACGGCCGCGGCATGCGCGAAGCTGCATAAGGCTGGGGTGCCGTATATCGTGGTATTGACCGACAACTCCCTCGCCGGCGTCCTCGGAAGCTATGGTTCGCTGGGGGATTTCACGATTTCCGAGCCGGGCTTGCTCATGGGCCTTACCGCGGATCGCGTCGCGAAGCAGGCGCAGGTGATCGACGTCCCGAAGAACTTCCGCAGGGCGGAGTTCGCGCTCGAACACGGGCAGATCGACCGGATCGTCTCGCGCAGGGAGCTCAAATCGACGCTCGTCAAACTCCTGCAGTTCTGCCGTGGTGAGGAGGAAGAAGATGCCGCCTAGTTCCTGGAGTGTACTCGACTTCGAAAAGCCGATAGCCGAGCTTGACGATCAGATAGCGGAGATCAAGCGGCTCACCGCCGAGCAAGGAGAGGATCGCTCGGATGACATCGCCGTGCTCGAAGCCGACCGAGACCGGCTGATAGAAGAGGTATTTGCTAACCTCACACCTTGGGACAAGACCCTTCTCGCGCGTCACCCCAAGCGGCCTTATACGCTCGACTATGTCCGCGCGATATTCGACGACTACACCGAGCTGTACGGAGACAGGCTGTTCGCCGATGATCACGCGATGATCGGCGGGATCGCGACGCTCGACGAGCGGCAGGTGATGTTTGTCGGCCAGCAGAAGGGCCGCGACCTCAAGGAGCGGCAATATCGCAACTTCGGCTCCGCGAAGCCCGAAGGCTACCGCAAGGCGTTGCGGCTGATGAAGATCGCCGCCAAGTTTGCAAGGCCCGTGATCTGCTTTGTGGACACCCCCGCGGCGGACGTGAGCGTGGGCGCCGAGGAGCGGGGTATCAGCGAGGCCATTGCTCGGAACATGATGGAGATGAGCGTGCTGGGGACACCGATTGTGGTCGTGGTGGTCGGTGAGGGCGGCAGCGGCGGAGCGATTGGATTAGGCGTGGGAGATCGGGTTCTGATGATGGAGCATTCGATCTACTCGGTCATCCCTCCCGAGGGCTGCGCGGCCATCATCTGGCGCGATGCGGCCAAGGCCAAGGAAGCCGCCGATGCGCTGAAGCTTACGGCGCAAGGGGCACTTGAGCTCGGTATGATCGACGAGGTCATCGCAGAGCCGCTGGGCGGGGCACACCGCAATGTGGAAGCCGCCGCCCGCAACGTCAAGGCCGCTATCATAAAGTGCCTGGATGAGCTCGAAAAGCTGAGCGTGCCTAAGCTGTTGGACAAACGCTACAAGAAGTTCCGAAGCATGGGCGCGTTCGCGGAGCCCGCGCCGGAAGTAGTTGAAAGTTAATAGTTAAAAGTTGAAAGTTGAAAGTGGAAAGCACGAGGCCCGCTGCGCAGAGTCGGCGGGCTTTCTCTTTGTAACCCTAGCCCCATCCCGGAAAAGATAGGACTACCCCCTGCCTCAATATGAGTCTCAAGCCTCATGCCTGCCTTGCCGGTTCTGTCTACAATGCTTATGGACGTGCAAACGGGCGGGCAGACATACCTAAAGGAACAGACAGGTGAAGTCGCGCTCACCCCCACTGATTCGGCAAACCGCCTGCCCGGTGCACTCCGATCAGAGGCATATCACGTAACTCGCCGCGAACGAGAACTCGAACTCGCCATCACCGATGAATCCCGTATCGAGCACCAGACCCGGAACCAGCTCAGGGTACATCCTCATTCCCACGTTGAAGAGATAACGCCCGGGCTGATCGTTCCTGCCGAAGTTGCGGAAGTTGAGATACGGCGAGTCCCACACACTCTCCATGATCAGGCTCGCATTGGGGGCGAGAGTGAGCTCGATGCCCGCAAGCCCCGCAGCTCTGTTGTGGTCGAGCGTGAGCCCCGCGTGGCAGTCCATGAACCGGCCTATCTTATCATCCTTGAGCACCTTCTTGCTCGCGACCAGAAAGCCTGTCGTGCCGTTGTTGACGTTGCTGAGAGGGCCGACGTTGGCGGTGCCGTTGGCAATGTCCCGCACTCCGACCGCCACTGCGGGGAACCAGAAGTGCGGGTCTTCCTGGAGGATCTGCAGCTTCGCGCCGAACGAATGGAACGCCTGGTTGCCGAGCTGTGGGTTGGCGCTGGGCGGGACGACATACATGTTGTTGTAGAACGAGGCAGAAATCTCCAGCTTGTCCGTGATTCCGTAAGTCGCCACGCCCCTGATCTGCCGGTCGGTGAACTTGCCATTGTTGATGAACTCGGTGTGCTTGGACTCGTTGAACCCAACGCCAAGCTTGCTGGGACCGATTATCCGCGCGGTGGGGATCACGTAGAGACCCGAGAGCCCATGCCAGGATGTGGTGACTATCTGCTGCGGGTCCGGAGCCGAAAAGCAGGCCGCCGGAATGATCAGTATCGCCAGTATGATTGCTCGTCGCATGAACTCCCTCTAGTTGACCTCCAGCAATGCTCTCGCGGCGGCGCGGCCTGAGCGTACCGCGCTTTCTATGGTCGCGGGCCAGCCGGTGTCGGTCCAGTCGCCCGCGAGGAACAGATTGGCTGTCGAGGTGACGGCAGCCGGCCTGTGCGCGTCGCACGAAAGCGTCGCGAAAGTCGCGCGCCGTGCGCGGTATATGATGCCTCTGGTAAGCGGAACCCCGCAAAGCATCGGCTCCACCTTAGATGCAGCACGCAGCGCGAGACCCAGCGCCTCGCTCTTGGGCAGGCCGACCACGCCCTGTGCCGCGCTCGCCACCGCCTGCACGTAGCCGAGGCTCGGTCGCTTGCTGAATACCCACCCAAACGGCTCTCCAACCACGCATGCGGGCTCGAACGACGGAATCGGCTTCGCAAAGAAAAGATGCGCGCCAACAATCGGCCGCCACGCAAGCTGCTGTCCACCGCCGGCGCTGATTCCCATTCTCACCAGAGCATCGGGCGGGACAGCCGCGACATACGCATCGAACGCCATCCGCTCGCCCGACGCAAGCTCGATGGAGCGTGCCAGGCCGTCTTCTTCGTGGACGCGCTTCACTCGGGCATTGGCGCGAATATCGCACCCCCTGCCGGATAGCCAGCGCGTCGCCGCATCTCCGACCAACTCGCTTTGCGGCACTTTCGGCACTCCGAGCCGGTAGCCGCGCTTGCCTTTGACGAGCGACTCGACCAACACCATTCGCGCGTATCTCGCCGACGCATCGTCTGGTCTTTCATTAAGCGCCGACACGATCACCGGCTCGACCAGCCGGTCCAAGAGCTGTTGCGAGCAACCGAGCGATCTCAGATACTCCCCGGAGGTCTCACTCTTGCCGGGCTTTTTCGCGAGCATCAGGGCCAGCACGCGAGCGAGAGCAAGCTTGTCCGCGGCGGACAGATACGGGGTAGTCGCTATCGAACCCAGCAGATGCAGCGGCGCGGGAAGCCACGAAGATTCGATAGTCAATCGTGCCTGAGGCGCATCGACCACGTTCAGCCTGTCGTGAAACTCCACCTGATCGATGGATCCGATCCGTCGCAGGAAACCTATCGCTTCCGTGCAACAGCCGAGCAAGACGTGCTGGCAGTTGTCGATCGTGAGCCCTGTTTCGGGGTCCGTAAACGACGCAACCCTTCCTCCCAGGCTGCTTGCCGACTCGAACAGGGTCACTTTGATCCCGTTGGAGACAAGCTCGCACGCGCAGGAGATGCCCGCTATTCCGCCGCCTATGACTGCAACACTGGTAGGTATGGCCGGCCTCCGAAGAGCCTCGATCTCACCAGCGCCCGCGCGGCGATAGCCACCTTGCGGGTTCGGGGGACCGAGATGGAGTTGGCGAAGACGTCGTAGTGCTTGCGTTCGATTGCTTCGAGGATGCTGAAGTAGATCTCGATCATCGCGCACAGCCCCGGGCGGCCGGAGCCGTGTACCATCTCCACGAGCGGTAGGGCCGCGTTGTAGTAGCCTCTCGCGCGCGCCACCTCGAAGCGCATCAGCCGGTTGTATCGTTCGTCGCGCGGGCCGGAGATGAGCTCTTCGGCGCTGTAATGGAATGCTCGCAGGTCCTCTTCGGGTATGTAGACCCGGCCGCTCGCGCCGTCCTCCTTGACATCCCTGAGGATGTTGGTCAACTGGAACGCGATCCCGCAGTATTCGGCGTATTTCTTGGCTTCGGGGCAATCGAACCCAAAAACGTGTATGCACACCAGCCCCACCACCGAGGCGACCTTGTAGCAGTAGTCGTAGAGATCGTCAAAGGTGCGGTAGTGGCTGATTGATAGGTCCATCGAGGCGCCGTCGATGAGCTGATGGAAGTAGTCCAGCGGGATATCGAACTTGCGCACCGCGTCGGCAAACGCCGGCAGGATAGGGCTGTCTTGGCAGTCGCCGGCGGCCGCGTCTTCGAGCGATTGCCGCCATCGATCGAGCATCGCGGCGCGATTGAGCTTGATGTCAGGATCGTCGGCGATGTCGTCGCAGTAGCGCATGAACGCATACACCGCGCACATGGCGTCACGCTTCTCACGGGGAAGCACGATGAAGGAGTAGTAGAAGTTCCTCGCTCGCTTCCTCGCGACCTCGCGGCAATAGCCGTATGATGTTTCGAGTTCTTTGGACGATTCGCTCATCATAACTTGTTGGATAAACCTTCAAACGTCCATCTAAGCGCGATGAGGAGCTTGCGAGGTTTGGACACGGTCACGCGCCGGTGGAGCACATCGTATCCGCGGCGCCCAATGGCGTCCAGAAGCGCGATACCGCACCGGTTGAACAGATCGACGTCCGCGGCCCCTGCCCCCTCGACCAGCCTCCCAAGAGCCGCGCCTCTCTCAAAGAGCTCCCTCGTTCTTTGAACCTCAAACTGCATCAGCCTCACGAACCCGGCATTCGCGACGCGGTTCTTCAACTCGGCCTCCGAGTAGCCGAAGCGCTGCATATCTTCGGCGGGGATGTAGATGCGGCCCTTTGCATAGTCCGTCGTGACGTCCTGCCAGAAGTTCGCCAACTGCAGCGCCGTGCAGGTGAGGTCGCTTAGCCGCCAACGGGTCTCGTCACGGTAACCCATCAGGCACAAAAACAGCCTTCCCACGGGGTTCGCGGATTGTTCGCAGTAGCCCAGAAGCTGCTCGAAAGTCGCGTAGCGCACGACTGTCTGGTCCTGGATGAACGCGCTGATAAGATCATCGAACGGCTGGATGGGCAGATCGAACGCCTCGATGGTCGGCTTGAGCTCGACAAACACGGGATGTTTCGGCCTGCCCGCGAAGCATTCGTGAAGCTCCTCCCGCCACCATTCCAACAGCCTGAGCGACAGCTTGGGATCGCCGGTTTCGTCCGCGAGATCATCGCACACGCGGCAGTAGGCGTAGACATTAAAGACGTGCTTGCGCAGGCGTCTGGGCAGGAAGATAGAGCCCACGGGGAAGTTTTCGTAGTGGGTCCGCGCCAGCTTCTCGCAAAGCCAGCCGGGCAGCCCCTCCGCCAGACTCCCTGGCAAAAATCGATCCGCGATCGCGATGTATCGAGACGCTCCGCTTGCCGTGGTCACATCCTCCTCCCCCCGTCCGCGCAGTCCGCACGGTGATTATCTCCAGCCCAGGCCGAACTTAACCCAGGTTTCCCCGTTCCGACGCTTGCCGCGTTTGCGCGTGCCGAGCGACTGGGAACATGGCTAGAGGCCGCTCGCGAGAGCGATGAGGAGTATCCGGATGAAGAGAACTCTTTTGGAGTCCCTGGAGTTTCCCGGAGATCTCAAGCGCCTGTCACCGGTTCAGATGCAGAGGCTGGCCGCGGAAGTGAGGGACCTGATAGTTGAGGTGGTGAGCGCGAACGGCGGGCACCTGGCGGCCAGCCTGGGTGTTGTGGAGCTGACCATCGCGCTTCTGAGCGTAATGGACGTGCCCGTCGACAAGATCGTGTGGGACGTGGGGCACCAGTGTTATGCCTGCAAGATCCTTACCGACCGCCGGGACCGGTTCGCGATGCTCAGAAAGATGGGCGGACTGAGCGGGTTTCCCAGGCCGTCCGAGAGCGTCTATGACTGCTTTGTCACCGGCCACGCGAGCACCGCTATCTCGGCGGCACTGGGAATGGCTATGGCGAGGGACCTCGCGGGAGAGCGCCACAAAGTGACGGCGGTTGTAGGCGACGGCGCTCTCGGAGGAGGCATGGCCTGGGAGGCGATCAACTACGCAGGCGACGCCAAGGCCGACTTGCTCGTGATCCTCAACGATAACCGAATGTCCATCTCCCCCAGCATCGGCGCGCTCGCGACGCATATCGCCCGCCTGCGGTCGGTGCCGCTCTATAGGAGCATGGAGGACAGCGCGGAGCGCGTCTTCCGCACGATCCCCATGGGCGGGGTCATCAAGCGAATGAGCGAGGGTCTGAAGCGCGGGCTGACGAACTTCGTCTCACCTACCTCGGGCACGATCTTCGAGGCGCTGGGATTCAAATACTTCGGGCCGATCAACGGTCACGACATCGGCGATCTGAAGCACTTCATATCGCTCGCGCGCGAGATGAGAGGCCCGGTGCTGCTGCATGTGGTAACCACCAAGGGCAAGGGCTACTATCGCGCGGAGCACAAACCCCGCCGCTACCACGGCGTGGGGCCGTTCAACAGCAACAATGGAGAGGTCTCCGAGAAAACCGGGCGCACCTATACCGACGCGTTCGGCAGCGCGCTCGTCAAGCTCGCGTCCAAGGACCCCCGAATCGTGGCCATTACCGCCGCTATGCCCGACGGGACAGGTCTCGCCCAGTTTGCGCGCAAGTTCCCGGCCCGGTTCTTCAACGTCGGCATTGCCGAACAGCACGCGGTTACTTTCGCCGCGGGGCTGGCGGCCTCGGGGTTGAGGCCCGTCGTGGCGATCTACTCCACATTTCTTCAGCGCGCCTACGATCAGATCGTGCATGATGTGTGCCTCCAGAACCTGCCGGTGGTGTTCGCGCTGGACAGGGCGGGAATCGTCGGCGAGGACGGCCCGACCCACCACGGCGTCTTTGACCTGAGCTACCTGGGCCACATCCCCAACATGACCGTGATGGCTCCCAAGGACGCCGGCGAATTGGCCAATATGCTCTACACCGCCGTGAGGGCCGGTTCCCCGGTGGCCCTGCGCTATCCGAGAGGGGCCGTGGCGCGGAGCGCAAAGGCGCCGCTGCGGGGGCTTGCCATCGGCAAGTCCGAGACGCTGCGCGACGGAGACGACCTGGCGATCATTGCCTTGGGCCCCATCGCGCGCGAGGCTTGCGAGGCGGGAGAGGAGTTGGCGGAAAGGGGCATCGAAGCACGGGTCATCAATGCCAGGTTCGTCAAGCCACTCGACGAGAGCGCGGTTCTGTCGGCTGCCCGCGAGTGTGGCGGGATCGTCGTCGTTGAGGAGAATGTGGCGCGCGGCGGGTTTGCGAGCGCCGTGCTGGAGTGTCTCGCCCGGCACGGGGCGCATACAGTCCCGGTCGAAACGGTGGCCCTGCCGGATTCATTTATCGGCTTCGGCAAGGCGTCGGAGCTGAGATCGAACTACGGACTGTCCAAGCAGGGGATCATCGGCGCGGCCGAAACGCTGCTGGCCCGAATGGAAAGCCCTCGGGCGGCACTGGGAGAAGAGCTTGTCATACGTCAGAGTGTCTGAAAACGCGCGCCGAAAGACCGACCATATCCAGATCGCGCTGGGCGAGGATGTGGAGTTCCGCCGCGTCACAACCGGCTTCGAGCGTTATAGCTTCACTTACGAGGCGCTGCCCGAGATTAGCCGCGGTGAGGTGGACACGTCGGCCTCGCTGTTTGGCCGACGGCTCTCGATGCCGCTGATTATCTCCTCGATGACGGGCGGCACGCGCGAGGGCGGCGAATATAACCGGATCTTTGCCGAGGCCGCGCAGCGATTCGGGCTGGCAATGGGAGTGGGCAGCCAGCGGGTCGCGCTCGAAAACCCCGAGCTTGCCGACACGTTCCGCGTGAGGGAGTTCGCGCCGGACATATTGCTCTTCGCCAACCTCGGCGCGGTGCAGCTCAATAATGGCTGCGGCGTCGAATCCTGCGCGCGGGCCGTCGAGATGATCGACGCGGACGCGCTCATCCTCCACCTCAATCCCCTGCAGGAGTGCGCTCAGCGAGGCGGCAATATGAACTTCCGGGGCCTTGCGCATAAGATTCGCGAGGTCTGCGAGAATGTGGGAGTGCCGGTCATAGCGAAAGAGGTCGGCCACGGCATTTCTGAGCGGACCGCGCAACTGCTGAGCGAGGCCGGCGTCGATGCGATAGACGTCGCGGGGGCGGGCGGAACCTCATGGGCAAAGGTGGAGAGCTATCGCGGCACTCTGCTCGGCTCCGCGCTGGGCGAGTGGGGGATACCCACGGTCCAAAGCCTCCTCGCCGTTCGCGCCGCCGCCCCCAACTGCACCGTCATCGCGAGCGGCGGGATCAGGACAGGCGAGGACATCGCGAAGTCGATCGCGCTCGGGGCGAACGCGGCGGGGATGGCGCTTCCGTTCTTGAGAGCCGCGGCGGTGTCGGCGGAGACTCTGCACGGCCTCATCGTTCAACTGCGCGAGGAGCTTGCGACGGTGATGTTCTGCACCTCTTCGAGGACGATAGAGGAGCTGCGAGGGGTTATGCTTGCTCGACACGCTTGACAAGACGAACCGTGGTGCCGCCGTCAAAGGTGAAGTTCACCTCATCCATCAGCGAGTTCATGCAGATAATTCCCCGTCCGTGCTCGGCAAACAGCGCTTGTTCAAATGATGGGGTGTCTTCCAGGCGGAACCCCGGCCCGTTGTCGCTTACGGAAACGGATATCCTGTCCGAGGTCGCATGGCAGCTTACCGTAAACGAGCTATCTTCCAGGCCTGAGTGGCCGTGGCGGACGGCATTGGAAGCCGCCTCCCCAACCGCCAGCATCACGTCACGGAGCCATTGCCCTTCCAAGCCCACCTCTTCGGCAACCCGCATGACGCGGTTTCTGGCTTCCCGGCAGCAGGCGGGATCGCTCGGCAGATTGAACACTTCCATCCGGCAGGCTCTGGCCGCGGCCTCGCATCTGTGGCCCAAGCACTGCTCTTCGAGGCAGAACAAGTCGCCCAGCGGATGACGATTCAGGCACCGCCGCACCGCGCCGCTTGCTTGTTTGAGGTGAAGGTGCCGCCGTTGTTCGCCCAGAGCGCCGGCGCTGTCCGCCAGGCAGCCCAGCGCAGTGGAGTCGATGCTCTCGACTTCGCCGAGGTCGAGCGAAACGCAGTGCTCGTGCTCTTCGACCAGGTGATCCAGAACGGTAACGAGGCGGTATATATTGGTTTCGTCTACATGACCGCTGACTACCAGCGATGGCTGGCTGCCGTCGGACTGCAGAGATAGACTCATAGGGGCCGCTTCAAGGGCCATAACTCAGATTACCTACTCACGCCGCTGTGAATGCTATATATATTGAGGATAGCACCGCATGAGCGGGCAGTCAAGGCTTTGGGCCAGATAATAATGCAGTTTTTTTCACAGATTGTGAATTGGAGGCTCAACGATGCTGATACGCCACCACGCCGGCGGAACCGTCAACGGTGATCTTGTGACCATCTCGGATCGCGCTCGCCGCTGAAGGGCAGCTCACCACGGCGGGGATTCCGTAGATGCGCGCCGCGATTGCCTCGGCGGACATATCGTGACCGGCCTCGCAGACGAACCCGCCGGCCAGCGCAAAGAACGGAGTCCACGCAGCCCCTTGCGACGCAGTGACCAACACGTCACCTCTTTCGATTTTAGCCGCGTCCTCGACACAGGCCACAATCCGCGCGCGCCCGGAGACAGATCCCGAGCTTGCGGGAGTTCCAGTCAGCTTGCCTTCGGGAGATTCATCAGCGACTTGCGCGGCGCTATCGTCTATCGGCAGCATGTCTGGAGCGGCCAGCCGGCGTTCCAGCCACGCTTCGTGCTTGCGGCGCGCGATCCTGGCCGCCAGTTCCCCTCGTTCGGCAGTCCCAGGCTCCGCGGGCAGCGCCGCCAGCTCATCGACGGACAACAGAAAGATGTCCTCGCTCGATGACATTGCCCCCGCGCGTGCCAGCCTGCGCGCAAACTCCATTACGGCCAACCGCAGCGCCGTGCCCGCCAGCGCGCAGGTCTGCTCGGTCTCCGCCCGAGCGCCGATCCAGTGTCGCGCCAACTCCAGCAGCCGCCTGAGATCAGCCTGCCGGCCTTTGGGAAGCTCTGAAAGGGCATCGGCCTCGGCGTGTGCCGCCTGAGCGTAGTGCTCGGCAGCGCAGTGCAGCGTCACAAGCGTGGGGCCGTCACCTCGCTTTGAGATCGCTCCGATCATGCGGAACACGGGGTCCGTGTCCTCGATCCAGCTTCGCCACCTCGCCGGGTCCGCGGCCTCCCCGGGGTTCATGAACGCGTAACCATAATCCCGCGCGAATCGTTCCACATCCCGTTTGTATCCATGCCACCAAGTCTCATCGTCCAGCTTGCCCGATCTCTCGGCCATTGCGAACCGCTCGCTCAGGTCCTGAATGAGGGCATCCCGCTCGAAGATGACATCCCGCACTCCCCCGAGCAGCCGCCACACAAGCGTCCTGTCTTCCACAAGCTGCCCGAGCAGCTCTGGCACCCGCGCTGACGGCGATTCGGACCGGCACATCCAGTCATACGAAAGCCGCGCGGTCTCGGCAGCCGATTGGAGCAGGCGAGAGAGCGCCGCGCCGTCCAAGCTGCTCAAATCAGTGTCGAGCGACTCCGACACGCGGTCGCCGAGGCTCGGACGGACGCGCTTCTGCCACTCCCGAAGAGACGCGGCGGCCTCATCGAGGAGCTTAGCGCGAGCGCGCTCGGCACGGTTCTTGTCTTCGGACTCGATGGGCTTCTCATGGCAACTATAAAGATAACCATTGAGCACCAGTTGCTTCGGACTGCTTGCTGCCGAAGCGATGCCGCGCGCGAAGAACGAGATCGGGCGCGGGTCTTGCCGGCCCCATTGCGCACGGCCTTCGGTCATGTCATTGCAGTCCACCGGAAAGTGAGCGGGGAGGGCGTCAATAGGGCTTGCTTGAAGAAACCAAATACCATCCCGATCGGCCGCCCATTCCACGGCCACCCTTCCGCCGAGGGCATCCTCGACCAGTATGGACTGCTCCACAATGCGCCTGACGAGATCCTCTTGGGCAGCCGATTCCGGTGTGCCCGCCACGCAAAGATCGCGCAGGTCTACCGTGTAGTGCGGCGATTCGCCGTCGCCTGACCGTGTCGTCACCATCACGCCGTGCGGGTCGCCGGTGACCGGGTTGGCGGTGAACGCAGTCCCGGTGAGATCGGCCTCCACCATCTGCTGCACGATCACGGCCATTGCAGGCTCGGTCGCGCTGCCGAATCGGGCTCGATAGGCCGCTGCTTTGCCCGACCACAGCGACGCCCACACCCGCTTGATCGCCGTGTTGAGCGCGTCGAGCCCGGATACGTTCAGGTAACTCTCGTAGGCGCCGGGGAATGCTTCTCCGTTTGAGCCCTCTTCAAGCGCGGAGGAGCGCACGGCGACTTTGGGGTCAGGCAAGCCGGTCTGCCACGACAACCGCTCGTAGGCCTCCGCCACGGCCCGCCACACATCTTCGGGGATCGCCTGCGAGAGTATGGCCGTGCGGATGGCTTCTCGCTGCTCGGCATCGGCCGTTGCTGATGCCATCTCTCTGGCGCCGCTCGCCCAGAGGTGCGCGCGGTATGCATCCGCGCTCAACACGAACCCGCGTGGCACGGCAAAACGGGCGGCGACGAGCTTAGACAGGCACGTCGCTTTCGCGCCGGTTCTCCGGCTCTTCTGGGCATCCGCGAGCGGAATTATAAGGGCAATACTGGAGGCTGACATAGGTGCTGAAGGCATTATATGGTTGTGCTGGGGTTCGTGTCAATGCGCTCGGCCACAATGAATGATAATGAGGCGATATGCCCATGTGCTGAGTTTGGCACAATTCTTGCAGCATAGTTATGCAGAGACAAATACCTTTTTCTCCTTCCTTAAAGTGTTGTGGCTTTTACTCGCTGAAACAGGGCTCCCAGCCCTCGGAAGCGGCCCCGCCGGCGATTCGCAGGCGGGATTCTTTTTGTACCGCCCTTGCACACGCGCGCGGGGAATAAAGAAACTGAACGTTTTCCTGGTATAAATGCCGGGTTTGGCACGGTTCTTGCACTACATATAGGCAGAGACAAACATCTTTTTCTCCTTCCTTAAAGTGTTGTGGCTTTTACTCGCTGAAACAGGGCTCCCAGCCCTCGGAAGCGGCCCCGCCGGCAGATTGCAGGCGGGATTCTTTTTGTACCACCCTCGCACACGAGAAACAAACTGAACGTTTTTCTGGTATAAATGCGGGGTTTGGCACGAGTCTTGCAGTATAGATAGAGAAAGACAATCATCTTTTTCTCCTTCCTTAAAGTGTTGTGGCTTTTACTCGCTGAAACAGGGCTCCCAGCCCTCGGAAGCGGCCCCGCCGGCAGATTGCAGGCGGGATTCTTTTTGTACCACTCGCACGCGCGGAAATAAACCGAGCAATAATGCTAGCATTAGCTGATTCTTGCAGTATAATGATATAGAGACAACCGTCTCTTTTCTCCATAAAGTGTTGTGGTTTATACTTGCTTAAGCAGGGCTCCCAGCCCTCGGAAGCGGCCCGCCCGCAAAGTGCAGGCGGGATTCTTTTTGTACCACCTCGCACATTCCGCCTGCCCGTAGGGGCGAAGCATTTGCTGCTAAAGCCTGCGACATCGAAAGGCCTGACGGCAAATGCTTCGCCCCTACAGCTCGTGCACGCAGGAGGTCTATTGCCACCATTCATCTAATCTAGCATTATGAAGACGATTGGTGTCCTGACCAGCGGGGGCGATGCCCCCGGCATGAACGCCTGCATAGCGGCGATTGCCGAGTGCGCCGAGAAGCGCGGCGCGCAGGTCCGCGGGGTATTCCGCGGGTTTGTGGGCCTGTTGGAGGGGAACTACATCCCCATCGGCGCCGAGATAGGCGGGCTGGCGCGAAGGGGAGGCAGCTTTCTGGGCACAACCCGCGACGGCAACGTCGAGCAGGCGCTCAAGGAACACGGGTTCCAGCGGCTCTTTGACGCGTGCGGGATAGAGGGGCTGATCGCGCTCGGCGGCGGGGGATCGCTGTCGGCATCGGGAAGACTGGCTCAGGCCGGCGCGCGTTTGATCGGGATCCCATGCACAATAGACAACGATGTCCCCGGCACGGACTACTGCCTGGGCTTCGATTCCGCCGTCAACAGAGCCCTGCGGGCGGTCGATGAGATACTGGACACCGCCGAGAGCCTTTCGGACAGGGTGTTCATGGTCGAGACAATGGGCGGCACGACCGGGCACATCGCGCTTGCCACGGCCTACTCCTCCAGCGCGGACGCGGTGTTCATCCCCGAGCTGCCGATGGACCTCGACGGAGCCGCTGCGCGCATCAAAGCCAAAATGGACTCCGGTGGCACCCACGGGCTGGTGGTGGTCTGCGAAGACCAGGGCACCATGGAGATCGTGGAGAAGCTGGAGGCGGCGATAGGCAAGAAGGTCCGGCTCACAGTCCTGGGACATATCCAGCGCGGCGGCAATCCGACATTTCTGGACCGCAAGATCGCTCGGGAGTTCGGCGAAGCGGCCGTTGAGCTGATTCTGTCCGGCGAGACCGGGCAAATGGTCGCTTACTCGTGCCAGAAGGTCGAGTCGATACCACTCTCGGACGCAGTTGCCACCTCAAGGGAGATCGATCTCGCCAAATACCGCGCGGTGAATGGGCTGGCTTGATCCGCGCGCCGGATGCCTGAGTCCAAGGAGGCCGTCAATGCGAACCCGATCGTTTCTGTTCCTGCTGCTCGCGCTGGTGATGACTGCCGCAGCCCAAGCCGCAACCGTCCCGGCGCTTGTGCCCGACGCGGCCGTGATGAAGCTCGACGAGATCGGCGGATATGAAGTCGGCTACGCGTATCGCGGCAAAGCCGAGCAGCGGTTCCCCGTGGGATGGACGACCGCTAACTTCGAGGAGAAGACCGGGGTCGCCTGCCATAGCGACGGCGAGATCAACGGCAAGAAGGCCTGGCTCCTGCACTGCCCGTGGATCAACGGCACCGGCATCTCGTTCCAACAGTTCACGTTCAAGCTGCCCAAAGTTTCGCGCATCGAACTGAGGGGATTCACCGCCATGCGCGTGGAGGCGATCGGCAAGTCCGACGGCGCGACGTTCAGGGTTTATGTTGACGGCAAGAAGCTCCTCGATATCAACCGCGCGGATGTGGAATGGAAACCGTTCGACCTCGACCTCACTTCATTCGCGGGCAAGACGGCAACCATACGATTCGAGACAGACCCCGGCCCCAAGGACAATCCCGGCTGGGATTTCTCGATCTGGGGCGACAGGGAACTCGTGCTCGACGGCTATCACGCAAAACCCGTCATCCGCCCCGACCCACCCGCGCTCGATCTCTCGAAAACGGTCTCGAAGCAGGGAACCGTCGTCCCGCCGAGCGGTTTTAACGGCAAGACGAGCGTCAAGATGATCGGGAACGCCGCCGTTCTCCGATATGCCGGCCCCGATGGAACGCTCGAATACACCTGGAAGCGCCCCGAGTCGGCAGCCGATCCGTTCTTCGGCGAGATCAAGCTCAAAGCCCGGATGACAGGCGACAAGCCGGTCGAAGTCGATCTGGCGAATGGCGCGCGGGTTGAGTGGACCGGGCCGGTCAAGCTGCTCGACAGCATCTGGGTTCCCAGGGCCGGTTCGATAGCGTCCGTGAGGGATGTGGAGATCGACGGGACCTCGGCGATTGTGACAGTGACTGCACGGATCATCGGCAAGAGCCTCGTGCTCGATATGCGTTGCGACAAGCCCGTGGTGAAATATCTCGACGCCGGTGGGTGGCTGCCCGCGCTGCGCAGAATCCCCGTGACCGCGCCCTATTACTCGGGGCAGGTGAGCTATCTGCCGTCGGAGAACTTATTCGTCAACGCGTTTCTCGACTGGACCGCGAGCAATGCCAGCTCGCATGACGGCGTTCGCGCGAACTATGGCGCGCTCACCGACGGCAGCCGCAACCCGCTCAAGGAGCGCGTGATCTACACGGCGGCGTGGCACTTCGCCGAAACTCTGCCGAGCATTCCGAACCCGCCATCGCCGTATATCCGGCAGGTAGGCGACAAGATCGTGCTTGATACGTGGGGCGGAGCGTTCGAGGACATTGCCGGCAAGCTCGAAACGCTGCACGACCTCGGCGTCACGCAGTGCATAGTGCTCGTTCACAATTGGCAGCGCAGCGGCTACGATAACGCTCTGCCGATGCACTACCCCGCGCAGGCTGGCTTCGGCGGCGATGAGGGTATGACCAAGCTCACGGCAGCCGCCAAGCGCCTGGGGTATCTGGTCGCGCTGCACGAGAACTACGTTGACTACTATCCCAACTACGACTCGTTCGACGCCAACGACATATCGCTCGGAGCCGACGGCGCGCCGGAGAAGGGCTGGTTCAACTCAGGCACGAAGATTCAGTCATTCGCGGAGAAGCCGAACTCGATCATGAAGTTCGCCGGTCAGCAGTCCACCGAGATTCACCGGCGCTACGGGACGAACGCCGATTTCATCGATGTTCATTCCGCCATTGCGCCGTGGTTCCATGTGGACTTTCGCGCCGGCGAACAGGGCGCGGGGATGTTCGGTCGGGTTTGGGACGTGCACCGGGCGCTTTGGGCTTTCGAGCGAAAGACGCACGGCGGGCCGGTTTTCGGCGAGGGCAACAGCCACTGGTATTGGAGCGGGTGCCTGGACGGGGTCGAGGCACAGTTCGGTACCGGTTGGCCCTGGGCGCAGGGGCCGACCGCTCCCCTGGCGGTCGATTTCGACCTGCTGCGAATCCATCCTCTGCAGGCGAACCACGGGATGGGATACTACGAGCGGTGGGACCCGAAGATCGGCTATGGACGCATCATGCCGATGGTGATGCTGGACCAGTATCGAATGCAGGAGATCGCCTACGGGCACACGGGGTTCCTGTCCGCCACGACGTGGTCAGTCGCGCCGCTTGCGTGGCTCGAGCATCACCTCGTCACTCCGGTGAGCGAACGCTACGCGACCGCGCGGGTGGTGGGGATATTTTACCAGGTCAACGGCAAATGGGTGAGCAGCACGCGGGCGGCGAAGGCGGGCGTATGGGACCGAGTCGAGGTGCGCTACTCCAACGGTCTGACAGTCACCGCGAACAACGCGAAAGAGCCGATGAGCATCGCGGGTCACACGCTGCCGAGGTTCGGATGGCTCGCGCGCGGGGCGGGTGTGACGGCATATACGTCGCTTAGAGCCGGCAAGCTGGTGGACTATGCCGAGACAAAGGACAGCATCTTCGCGAACGCGCGCAACGTCCTCGATTGGGAGACGGCGATAAAGCCGGAGGTCAGGGACCCGGCGCGCGAGGCGCTCTACAAGGCCGATCTGAACGATCTAACTAACGCGGTTGACTTCGGCACGGTCCGCACCGACGGAAGCATCTTGCTGCGCCGCGAGGGTGACGAGTGGGTGCTGCGAACCTGGCCGTGTGACGCGGATAGAGTCGTCGAACTCAGCGCGAAGCGGTTCCCGATGCCGAAGATCATCACCTGCGCAGGTGGCGCCGCGCTGACAGTCAACCCTGCTCCCGCCGGCTCATTCTGGCGACTACCGCTATGCGGGCCGAAGGAGTATCGGTGGAAGGCGGAGTGAGAACGAGAACAAACCATGCAATACTTCGACTACGAAACAGTCGCTCGTGAGTCAGGGATTTCGGAAACCGACCTTGAAATCATCAAGGAGGCTATGCGGGCCGAGTATCCCGCAGACGATATGATGTGGGAACTCCATATCCTGCGCGCATGCACGGCTGTACGCGACGGACACGTGACCATCGACGACATCACCAACCGCGCCGCATAGCCCGCCCCAAATTCGTAACTAATATCCCTTCTCTTTATACCTCTCCTGCCGCGCTTGCACGTCCTCCGGGCCGCCGGGGGCGTTAACGCTTTTGTAGACAGTCGGCGTGATCCCGGCTGCAAGAAGATGCTCGACGACTCCCGCGCTGATCGCCCACATTATGCACGCGGCGGCGATACCCGACGCGGGGCAGATCCCCACGTCCAGGCCCTCCGCCGAGATCATCGCGTCGCCATACGGAGCGTGGTTGTCGAGAACAAGCTCGCACACTTCATAGAGCCGCTTTCCCGAGGGGTGCTGCGACTCCAGCTTACTCGAATAGGCAATGGCGGTGATCGCCACGGTCGTTACGCCCATCGCGCCGGCCTGAATCGCAAGCTCCACCACCTGCTCGCTCTTGCCCGAAACGCTGCCGACAAAGAGCACGTCGCCCGCGCGAGTGTTGCCGCGTTTCAGAGCGAGCGAAATGGTCTCCGCGATGGGGTTTGCCGCATTGCCCTGTTTATCTCGGAACGAGTTCGGATTGTTGACGTTCATGCCGAAGGTAAACGGTGTCATCCCCACCAGTCCCCCCGCGCGGCCGATCAGTTCCGAGGTGAGCATGTGCCCGGTGTCGTGAATGTGGATCACGCCGCCGGACTCGATCGAGTGCGCGCATATTTCCGCGATGTGCGCGATATTCTCGGACTCGGTCTTCTTGATCTCTTTGATCTTCGCGGATATGGTGTCGAAGTAGTCCTTTATGAGCATTGTTCCTATTCCTCTCTCATAGCCAGGCGCGCGACCGCCTCTCCGGGCCGCATCTCCGCAATCACGATGCTAGCCTTTGGAAACTGCGGCCTCAGCACACACCGGATCGGGTCCAGAACCAGCTTGCCTATGTTGAACACTCCTCCCGCAAGCACGAACGGAAAGGCGTCGGCTTCACGGAAGAACTTCCGCGCGGTGAACGCCGCAAGCTCACCGAGAACCTCACCCACCGATTCGACGATCTCAATGGCAGCCGAGTCGCCGTCATAGGCCGCTCCGCTCACGCAGGGCGCAAATCCGGCCACCAGGGGCTGGTTGATGCCCGTCGCAAAAAGCTTGGAGATCGCGGCCTTGGTCCGGGCAACGTCGAAATATTCCCGCACGGCCTCCTCGAGCAGCGTGTCAGGCGCGCGGCCCTCGCACGCAAGCATAGCGCGTTTGATGCCCTGGAGGCCGATGTCATACGCGCTGCCGTCGTCTCCGAGAAGCGGACCCCATCCGCCGAAACCTCTCGTCCTCTGCTCGGCATCGAGCGCAACACACGACGAACCGGTCCCGGCGATCAGAGCCACTCCCCGCAGCTCGCGAATACCGGCTCGCTCAAACGCAACGCCAAACTCCGAGAAGTGCCGCGGCTCCGCCGAGATGCCGAGTTCCTCAAAGACTGCCTTCGCGACCGCCCCGAACGTGCAGCCTGCCCTCGATATATCGGCGGCAGTGATGTTCGCCTCCTTGAGAGCGGCGCGGATGGCCCGCCGATAGGCGGCCGCCGCACTGCGGCGGGGCGTGAAATTGGCGTTGCAGCCCCCGGCAATGCCCGCGCCCACCACGCTGCCGTCTTGATCCAGTATCACGGCGTCGGTCTTGCTGCCTCCGCCGTCTATGCCCAGGGTGTAACCCCCCTCAACTCTCAACACTCAACCCTCAACTCGCTCACGCCATCGTGCGCAGCATTTGCTTGGTAACGAGGTTTTTCGGCGTCTCGCCTGCCCAAAACAGCTTCAGATCATCCACGACGCACCTGAACATATCGCGCCTGCCGTCGGTCGTCGGCCCGGAAATATGCGGCGGGATGATAACGTTTGGAAGCTGCCTCAACGGGTGATCGGGCGGAAGCGGCTCGGGGTAGGTGACATCCAGCGCGGCCTTGAACCGCCCGGTCGCAAGCTCCTTGGCTAGCGCGTCGTGGTCAACAAGAATGCCTCTCGCGGTGTTCACGAACACCGCCCCGTCCGGGATCAGCTTCAGCTTGTCGGCATCGAGCATGCCTTTGGTCTCCTCGGTAATCGGCGCGTGCAGCGAGATCACCTTAGAACTTGAGAGCAGTTCCTCGAGCGAGACAAGCTTCACGCCAAGCTGGGCCGCCTTTTCTTCGGACGCATACGGGTCATACGCGATGACGTTGCAGCCGAACGGGGGGAGCAGCCTCAGAAAGGCCCGTCCGGTATGGCTGAGTCCGATGATGCCGACGGTCTTTCCGAACAGGGTCTCGTTGCCCGCGCAGGGGATGTCATCCCACGCCTCGCGCGACGCGCCGAACGCGTATCTCGGCAGCGTGCGCAGCATGGCAAGAGTGAGGCACAGCGCGAACTCGCCCACGTATGTCGCCATCACGGAAGCGGCGTTGGTGACCGTGATCCCGGCGTCCCAAATCTCCTCGGCAATCAGACCCTTGATGGTGCCCGCCGCGTGGCTGATGATCTTGAGCTTCACAGCGGCATCGACTATGGTCTTGTCCACCTTCGGCGCACCCCAGGAGGTAATGATCGCATCGCAGTCTCTGGCGTTGTTAGCAAGCTCCTCCGTGGTGAACCTCCTGCCCAGATCGTTATGCACAACTTGGGCATGCTGCTCCAGGTCCGCCATAATGTCCGGCTGGAAAATGTCGCCGTAAGCCCCAACCCGAGCCGCAGTGATAATAACCCGTTTTGTCTGCATTCGCGTGGCCTCCAACTCTACGCAGCAATTGTAGCACACCCCAGCAACCGCATTACCGCGCTTGGGTTTATTTGCCGATACAAAACTCGCCGAATATGCGGTCGAGAAGGTCCTCGGTAGCTGTCTCGCCCGTGATGAGGCCCAGCAAACCGTGCGCGGCTGCGAGGTCCCCGCTGAGCAGGTCGATGGGCTGGTCTCCGTCAAGGGTCACAAGCGCGTGGCAAAGGCTCTCCGATGCCGACTTCAGCGCCTCGCCGTGCCGGATGTTGCTCACAACCACGCCATCGCCGCCCATCTCGCTCGCGCCCGCGATCTGAGCTATGCTCGATTCCAGTTCCTCGATCCCCTGGCTGGTGGTGGCGGAGGTGCGGACGATGGAAACCTCACCCTCACCCCGTCCCTCTCCCGTCAAGGGCGAGGGGGTAGCCAGATCGATCTTGTTGAGCACCAGAATGACGTGGCAACCGGAGAGTCGCGCAAGGAGCGCCGTGTCTTCCGCGTGCAGCCCCTGTGAGGCATCGATCACGAGCAGGATAACGTCCGCGGATTCGATGGATCGATGGGCGAGGTCCACGCCGATCTTCTCCACGGGGTCATCCGTCGCTCGAAGGCCGGCTGTGTCGATAGCGACTATGGGTATCCCGTGAATCTCCAGGCTCTCCTCGATGAGGTCGCGGGTGGTGCCGGGGACTGGCGTAACTATCGCGCGGGCGTGCCTCAGCAGCGCGTTGAGCAGGCTCGATTTGCCGACGTTCACCCGGCCCACGATCACGACCCTCAAACCCTCGCGGTAGATCCTGCCTGCGCCGAATGACGCGCGCAAAGCGTCCATGCTTTCGCTCGCGGTCGCGATCTCGCCGCGCAGCCACGCTGGGTCTGGTTCGGCAACGTCGTCCGGGAAGTCGATGGCGGCTTCCACCGCCGCGATCACGCCGAGTATCCGGCTGCGTATGCTCGACACAGTCGCGCTCAGGGCTCCGTCTAGCTGCCGAAGAGCGACTTTGCGCGCATCGTCGGTTCGAGCGCGGATCAGGTCATTCACGGCCTCCGCCTGCGCGAGGTCGAGCTTGCCGTTGAGAAACGCGCGCTGGGTGAACTCCCCAGGCTCCGCGAGCCTCGCGCCGGCATCCAACACAGCCTGCAGAGCGGCTCTGACCGTGACAATGCCCCCGTGGCAGGAGATCTCGACGACATCCTCGCCGGTGTAGCTCTTGGGCGCGCGAAACACGGTGAGAACGGCATCATCCAGCTCATCGCCGGAATCGGGGCGAACGAGCGCGCCATGCCTGGCGGTGTGGGAGGGCAGACTCGATGGGTCGGGCCGAAACACGCGGGCAGCCAACTCCAGCGCCGTCGGCCCGCTGATCCTTACGACGCCGATGCCCCCCGATCCGATGGGAGTAGATATCGCGGCGATGGTGTCCATAGGCAGTTCGTAGGGGCGAAGCATTTGCAGCGGAACTGATCTCGCATAACGCACGCTGTCGTGCAAATGCTTCGCCCCTACCGTCTACTTCTTCGGCGATATGACGACGTGTCTGTTGTCGCCTTCGCCTTCGCTGTAGGTGTAAACTTCCGGGTCGTCCGCGAGGGCCATGTGTACGATTCTGCGGTCGCGGGCCGACTGCGGCTCCAGCTCGGCTTCCTGGCCTTCGGACTTGACCGCCGCCGCATAGTCGTGGGCTTTCTTCTCGAGGATCTCACGATGCCGATCCCTATAGCCCTCCGCATCCAGGATCAAGCGCCACCTGGTCCCGCACGCCCGGTTTGCGGCAATGCTGAGCAGATACTGCAGAGCGTCGAGCGTCTGGCCATGCCTGCCGATCAGGATCGCGACGTCGCCGCCCTGGATATCAACCGTGATCTCATCCGCTTCGGTAGACTTCACAACGGGCTTGGCTGCCACGTGCATTGCGCCGAGTATATCTTCGAGCATCTTCAGCACTGTGCCGTTGAAAAGGTCCGCTTCGCCTCCGGTCTCCACTGCCACGGGTTTGGACTCCATTTGGGTCTGGTCAACCTCGCCAAGCTCTTCGGTAACAACAGCAACGGGCTCGGCAGCGCCCGGAGTCGGGGCCTCATAGCCTTCGCGCACCCAAGCCTTTATCACCGTGGGCGCTTGCCCGAGTCCCAAAAAACCCTTGGCGCCCTCTTCCACGACCTCATATTCCACGGCATCCGTGCCAATACCGAGTTCTCTTGCGGCTATCGCAATGGCTTCCTCTACCGTTCTTCCGCCAACTTCAATCTTATCCATGTCGCCCCCACATTGTTATCGCCGCCGCCTTCTCCTGGTCGGGCGCGGCGTATCGTCGTCCTTGGGTTTATCCGGCTGCGCGGTAGCAGGCCCGGTCGCCGGAAGCGGTTCGTTGTGCCTGTGCAAGATGAAATACTGCTGCACCGTCTGGATCACGTTGAACACCAGCCAGTAGAGAAGGAAAGCCGATGGGAACCCCGCAAACAGGAATGCGAACATCACCGGCATCACGATCGCCATCATCTTCTGCTGCTCGGCCTGTGTCGGATCAACGCTGGAAAGCTTGGTCGAGATATACATGCTCACGACGTAGAGCACAACGAGTATCAGGTCCGGCTCGGATAGGTTGCCCGCCGTCACCCATACCGTCCCGCCCGCGCCGAATGGCACCGTGAAGTCATACTTGTGCTGCAGCGCACTGCCGATCCACAGGAATGTTCCCTTCGCGAACTGGTACTGATACATGCGGATCATGTAGTAGAGCAGCATCAGGATCGGCATTTGAATCAGCATCGGCAAGCAGCTTGCGAACGGGTTGATGTGATGCTCTTTGTAGAGGTCCATCGTCTTCTGCCCGATAACCTGCTGATCGCCTTTATACTTAGTCTGGATCTCCTTCACCAGCGGGGAGATCTTCTGCATCTCCTTCATGGCCTTGAATTGCATCTTGGTGAGAGGAGTGCTGAGAAGCTTCACGATGCCTGTGACAATGATAATGGCAAACCAGTAGCTGAACGCGGGAATGGCCCCGGTGAGGTTGACCAGGAAGTCCATGATCCTATAGAGGTTTAGAATCCCCAGCAGCTTATACTTGGAGTTCTGCACGTTCAGCTCGGCGGCGACCTGTTCTTTCTTGGTCTTCGCCTTGTTGGCGAGCAACTGGACCTGATCGATCTCGTTTGTCAGGAACCCGCGCCCGCTGAGCTCCGAGCGGCTCCTGTTAAATCGGTTCAGCAGCGTGTTAAACTCGGTGTAGGCCTGATTGAGGTTTTTGGTCTTGCCCTGAGCGGTCTCATAGAGCGCGCCGAGCTCGAAGAGAGCCTGAGCGCCCTGCGGCTTGTCTTTGAAACCGCTGCCCGCGACGGCAGTGTATTTCACGATCGCCTGCTGGTAGTCCTTGTCTCTACTGGTGCTGCTCTTCTCAGTGCCGGCCTTGGCGGCGAGTCCGCGAGCATCCTTGAGATACTGGTCCGGGTCGTCCACCTTGGGCGCCGTCGCGCATCCGGCCAAAACCATCAACGCGGCGATAAGCGCAACTGCTAGTCTGGTTAGTCTCATAATGGGAAATCGCTGAAGCAGGCTATGGCACGGGGTCGTCTCCGCCCTTGGCCCAGGGATGGCAGCGAGCTATCCTGCATACACCCATCCAGATGCCCCGCACGCAGCCATACTTTTCGATGCACTGCGCCATATACTCCGAGCACGTGGGGGTATACCGGCAAGTCCTTCCCCAAAAGCGCCGTGAAGCCTGCTGATAGACACTCCTTATAAGGAATACGATACCGCCCGAAGGTATGTTACTGATTGCCCGCATTCAGAATGCCTGACTTCGTCAGAGCGGCGCCGAGCGCCGCCGAAATGTTGGATAATGATGCCCCGCCTGCCCGCATCCGGGCCACAACTACAACATAGTACCCAGCCCTTATGCGAGCCAAGAACTGCCATGCGGCCTCTCCGAGCAGCCTTCTCACCCGGTTTCGCGCGACTGATCCGCCCAGTTTCTTGCTCACCGAGAAGCCGATCTTGGTGCCGTCTTGCCTGCTCGGCAGTACGTACACGACAACGAGGTCCGTTGAATAGGACCTCCCTTTGGAATACACTCTCCCGAAATCCGACCTTCGCTTCAGTCTCGATGGTGAGGGCAACATCAGTTGCGCCCATCTCTCTTCCGTCAACAAGACGGATGTCCGGGACACATGCTCCCGGACGATCTGATTCGCCGCTATGCGCTCAGTTCCCAGCGGCCCTTAACACGTCTAGACCTCAGGATTCTCCGCCCGGCTCTCGACGACATCCGTGCCATGAAGCCGTGCTCGCGCTGTCGCGCGCGGGCCTTTGGTTGATATGTACGTTTCATCTCTCCAGCTATACCCCCTGGCTTGAGGTATCATTATATCACGCGCCGATGGATGTTACAAGCTTGACGGCTGACCTGCTGTAGGGGCGAAGCATTTGCAGTCGGGCCTTTCGATGTTGCACGCTTGGCCGCAAATGCTTCGCCCCTACGAGAAGGCGGTTGGCAGGAGCAGGGGCGAAGCCATTGCCTTCGGGCCTCTCGACTCTGAGCAGGCCCATCGTGCAAAGCTTCGCCCCCACGGGAAGGCGCTATCCAGCGAGGCCCAACAGTCTCGCTGTCTCAACGCCGGCAGCTATACCCAGCTCTGGGCTCTACATAAGTCCGTGGTCAAGCATGGCGTTGGCGACCTTTACGAAGCCGGCGATGTTTGCGCCGACAACGAAATTGCCGGGGCAGCCATATTCCTTAGCGGCTGAACTTGTGGCCACGTAGATACTGCGCATGATCTCCTTGAGGCGCTTGTCCACGTCAGCGAAGCTCCATGACATTCTCATGTCGTTCTGCTGCATCTCAAGACCGGAGGTAGCAACGCCACCGGCATTGGCCGCCTTGCCCGGACCGAAGAGAACGCCGGCTTCCAGGAACACATCGACGGCCTCGGGAGTACTGGGCATGTTCGCGCCCTCGCCGACCGCGATAACACCGTTCTTCACGAGAGCCTTGGCGGCTTCGAGGTCAACCTCATTCTGAGTTGCGCAGGGAAGGGCAATCTGGCACGGGATGGTCCAGATGCCTTTGCAGCCCTCGACATATTTCGCGTTCGGGTGAACGGTGACGTATTCTTTGATCCTCTTGCGCTCAACTTCCTTGAGCTGCTGAACCGTGTCGAGCTTGATCCCGTCCGGGTCGTATATGTAGCCGCTGCTGTCCGACATAGCGACGCACTTCGCGCCAAGCTGAGCAGCCTTCTGGACGGCATAGATGGCGACGTTGCCGGAACCGGACACAACGCACGTCATTCCGTCTATACTCTTCCCCGCGCCCTTGAGCATCTCGTCAACCAGGTAGACCAGCCCATAGCCGGTCGCTTCGGTTCGGACGAGGCTTCCACCCCAGTGGATGCCCTTGCCGGTGAGAATGCTCTCAAAGCGGTTGGTGATTCTCTTGTATTGGCCGAACATATAGCCGACCTCACGTCCACCGACGCCGATGTCACCGGCGGGCACATCGGTGTCCGCGCCGATGTGCCTGTAAAGCTCCGTCATGAAGGCCTGGCAGAATCTCATAACTTCGCGATCGGTCTTGCCCTTGGGGTCGAAGTCGCTGCCGCCCTTGCCGCCGCCGATAGGCAGGGTGGTAAGCGAGTTCTTGAAGATCTGCTCAAAGCCGAGGAACTTGATAATGCTGAGGTTCACCGAAGGATGGAAGCGAAGTCCACCCTTGAACGGGCCGAGTGCGCTGTTGAACGCGACCCTATAGCCGCGATTGACGTGAATCTCGCCTTTGGCGTCTTCCCATACCACTCTGAACATGAGCTGGCGCTCGGGCTCTGTGATTCTTTCGAGGATTTTGGCTTCCCTATACTCGGGATGCTTCTCCATCACTGGCTTGAGTGAATGCAGAACTTCCTTTGCCGCCTGCATGAACTCCGGCTGGCCGGGGTTTCGCTGCTCCAACTGCTGAAGCGCGCTTTCGATGTAGTCCATTGTGCTCCTCCAGATTATGTGCTGACTGTGCTTTTTGGCACGTTCTTGTACGCATCACTGCGTGACGAGCCAGCACCCTTGCTGGAGGAAAGCGCGACAGCGGCGTCGCGCGAAACATTTCGGAAACATTTCCGTAACATTCTACCATGCAATCGAGCTGATGTGTCAATGCCTTGCGCAGATTACTTTTCGGGCGGGTAGTTCCGGCAGTCATCTTCTCCGGCCCACCTGTCAAGGAGGGGAGAGAGCATCAGCGGTAGAAGTTAGACAGGACAGCAATGGCAGCAAAGGGGTTTGCATACATGAGCGAGATATCCAAGAAGCGATCGCAAGATTTCCTCAAAGTAGCCGATCAGTTCAAGCTCGGCGCGCTGGTGACCGAGTCCTCGCACCCGGTCACCGTCGAGCTGAGCCAGACCGCCAAGCGCAGCACGTCGGATGCGCTACGGCTTCTCTTTGAGGTCGATACGGACGTGGTCAACAAATACCGCGAGTGGTCCGCAAGCGACGGGCCGCGCAGGATTGCCGACACCCTGCGCGACGCGATCCTCGCGGGTGGCAAAGTGTTCTTCACCGGCTGCGGGTCCACCGGCAGACTCAGCATCCAACTCGCGTCGATCTGGCGCGATTTCTGGCAGAAGCAGCGCGCAAAGGGCATGCCCGACACCGAGGACTTGGAGGACCGCGCGTTTAGCGTGATGGCCGGCGGCGACTTCGCGCTGATCAAGTCCGTGGAGGGTTTCGAGGACTTCACCCAGTTCGGCGGCAAGCAGATCGGTGATCTGGGCGTGGGCAAGGGCGATGTCGTCTTCGCGATCACCGAGGGCGGCGAGACATCGTTCGTCATCGGCACCGCGTGGAAGGGTCTCGAAACCGGCGCGAAGGTCTACTTCGTCTACAACAACCCCGATGACATACTCTGCGAGCACGTCCAGCGCAGCCGAGAGGTGATTCAGGAGCCGCGCATCGAGAAGATCAACCTCACCACCGGCCCGATGTCGATCACCGGCTCGACGCGAATGCAGGCGACCACCATCCAGCTCTGCGTGATGCTAACTGTGCTCGAAATGGTGCTCCGCGATATGCTCGTAGGGGCGAAGCATTCGCAATCGGCGTCTACGTCATCCTCAAGCTTATCTGCGAATGCTTCGCCCCTACGGTCGCATGATGTGCCAACGCAATCAGAGTCTGCGTCATCCCCAAGCTTATCCGCGACTGCTTCGCCCCTACGGTCGGATGCCGTCCCAGCGCAGTTTCTCGCCAAACTCGAAGAAATGCACTCGACGCTGCTCTCGAAACCGCTGTGTGACGATCTCGCGAAGCTCGTTGAGATGGAGGAGCGGGTCTATCGCGCGGATCACAAGAACAACTACTTTGCCAACCTGATCGGCGTTGACGTGCTCACCGACACCACCGAGCGCTCGCCCACCTACTGCACGCCCCCGTTCCGCAAGTTCGACGACACCACCGCGTCCGAGAGCTGGGCGTTTCTCTATCTGCCCTATGATAAGAGCGAGGATGCGTGGAACTGGATTCTCAAGAAGGAGCCCTGCTGCGTCGAATGGAGCGCCGACGAAGTGCGCGCGCTGGTAGACGAGGAGGAGTTCGCGCATACCAACGAGGTGGTCAAGCGAATCTCCCGCAAGGAGCTGATGCGCTTTAGGATCGGCAAGGACGGCATCGCGAATCGGCCGCTCGGCCCCGGTGACAGCGCTATTGGGATACTGCTGGAGTCAGAAATGGACTCGCTGACCTCCCCCGACGGCTTCATCCGCACCCAGCTTGAAGCCGCGCAGTCGAAAGGCGCAAGCACGGGCGTTATCCTCTTTGGCAACTCGCCCGAAACCCACTCGCCCGGATTTGCGAATCCGGGCGCTTCCGGAGGGCCGGATTCGGAAATCCGGCCCAGTATTGAGCCCAGCATTCAGCCAAGTGTGAGTGTGCTTGTGCCGGTGCCGGTGCCCCAGACCGACTTCCTACTGGACGGCGTAACCCGCGCGGGCGCGAAGATGCTGCTGAACTCGCTATCCACCTGCACGATGGTGCGGCTGGGGCGAGTGATGGGCAACTACATGATCTGGCTGGTTGCATCGAACCTCAAGCTCATCGACCGCTCCACCCGCTACATCTGCAAGCTCACCGGGCTGGGCTACGAAGAGGCAAACGCGCTGCTCTTCGAGGTGGTAGAATATGTCGAGCCGCGAATGAAGGCGGACCAGAAATACCCGCCGATTGTCGGCGTTTCCGTGATGCGCGCGAACCACAGCCTCAGCAACGAGGACGCGGAGAAGAAACTGATGGAGGAACTCGGGTAATGGCAATCAAGACAATCGAAGAACTCGAAAACATACTCAGCGAGCCGACGCCGGGCGTCATCGAAACGCTTGGGCGGCTCGAAGGCGATATTATGGTGCTCGGCGCGGGTGGCAAGATGGGCCCGACGCTGACGAAGATGGCGAAACGCGCTTCGGATGCGGCCGGCGTGAAACGGCGCGTGATGGCGGCCTCGATATTCCCTTCGGCCAAGGACAAGCTGGGGCTGCAGGCCGCGGGCATCGAGACTATCGAGTGCGATTTCCTCCATCCCGGCCAGCTCAATGCTCTGCCGGACGCGCCCAACGTAGTTTTTATGGTCGGCATGAAGTTCGGCTCATCGGGCGCGGAGGGGCTTACCTGGGCGATCAACGCGTTTCTTCCCGGCACGGTCGCTACTAAGTACCGAAACAGCAGGATTGTGGCGTTTTCCAGCGGCAACATCTATGAGTTTGGGCCGGTGGACTCCGGCGGATCCTCGGAAACCGACCCCATCGGACCTGTCGGCGAATACGCGATGAGCGTGCTCGGCCGCGAGCGTGTATTGACGCACTTCAGCAACTCGCTCAAGATTCCTGTTGCGCTCATCCGCCTGAACTATGCGGTCGAGTTGCGCTACGGCGTGCTGGTAGACATCGCGCGGAAGGTCTACGCGGGCGAGCCGGTGGATGTGGCAAATGGCTACGTTAACGTCATCTGGCAGGCCGACGCGAACGCGATGACGCTGCAGGCGTTCGAGAAAGCCGCCGTCCCGCCGTTCGTGCTCAACGTCTCCGGGCCGGAGTTCCTGAGCGTGTGCAAGGTCGCGGAGGACTACGGCGACATGATGGGCAAGAAGCCGATCATCCAGGGCAAGGAAAACCCCGACGCGCTGCTTTCCAACGGCAGCCTCGGCTATCAGCTCTACGGCAAGCCGAAGGTAACGGCGCGGCAGATGATGGAGTGGATTGCCGACTGGGTGATGCGCGGCGGCGAGAGCATCGGCAAGCCGACGCACTTCGAGACGCGCAACGGCAAGTTCTGAAGGGAAGTTGAGAGTGGAGAGTTGAGAGTGGAGAGTTCAGACTCTACCGTGCGCAGGGCACTGTGCAAAGGGCTC
>Ga0209226_10000258_pt1 | contig 32799 bp, 25 predicted proteins | sample BarGraNGADG00212_2_FD_184497 | JGI IMG/M metagenome (GOLD analysis project Ga0209226, IMG submission 184497) | Arctic peat soil microbial communities from Barrow, Alaska, USA - Barrow Graham LP Ref core NGADG0011-212 (SPAdes) (version 2) | ecosystem: Environmental > Terrestrial > Soil >...
CACATGCCGTTGGGGTAGGTGAACATCGAATGGAACCTGGCCGCGCGCTCCAGCGCCGGCAGCACGGCCTTGTCCTTGCTGACGGCGTAGTATACGCCCAAAGCGTCAACATATACAAAGTTATACATCACCACGGGGCCGTGGTGCTCCGTCCAGAACCCGCCGGGGTCCTGCGCCGCCACGACTTTCGCCATAAACGCCGTCGCTTTTTCGCGCCACTCCGGCCTGTCGAAAGTCTGCCCGGCGATATAGAGCGCCATCGCGAGATGAGCGGGGATGTTGACCGGGCGCGTCAACTGGGTCTCCGCAATGCCGGTGAATCCCAGGATAAGGGCTTGTTCCCAGCGCTTTCGCCGCTCCGGCGGCATGCCGTCTTTGACCAGGCCGAATGCGCGAATCCAGCGGCTGTAGGTCCAGGGCTGGTAGATCGGGCCCCAGGTGGAGCCGTCCTTCTTTCGGAACTCCCACTGCCCGTTCGGGGCCTGGTCCTCGATGAGCGCGTCCCCGCCCGCCATAATCGCCTCCAGGACCTTCGGATCGTGGTAGTAAGGATTGTCTTTCGACTTCGTCGCCCACGCGACAGCCAGCGGGAAAATCGGGTGCTGGTCGTTGACCATCCAGATCCCGGTGCCGAACCTGCCCGTCTTTGGGTCCTGAGCGTGCAGGATTCCCGGCACCTTCTGTGCCAGAGCGCCTATAAACTGCTCTTTGTAGCTCAGCGACTCAGGTTCTTGCCCCGCCGCGCAAATTCCGCACTGGGCAATCGCCAGCGCGCCAGAAATCAGCAAGATAGGACCTCGTTTCATAGAACTGGAACCTTTACTACAACTTTCCGCACCGCGTCCGGGCTGCCGACCGGGCACCCGGGAATGTGCGCTTCGCCGGGGAACAGGATCATAAACGTGCCCGGCTGCTCCGTAACGAAGCTGCCTGAACCTTCGAGGAAGGCCGCTTCCTTTGCGGGATCGTATTTCTCCACAACGTGCAGCGCCTCAACCCTCGCATAGCCGATGACCTCCGCGCCTCTAGCCACGTAGTGTATGTCTGCATACTTCTGATGCGCCTCGAAATGCTTTTTCTCGCGGGGTATGGTCAGATAGTCCGTCACCATAACATATACGCCGTCACCGAGTTCCTGCCTGCCGGCCGGCATGTCGGAGAAATCGGAACTCGCCAGAAACCTCAGACCTCTTTCGATTCCCGGTGCCAGCGCATAGTAAAGATCGGCGTTGCGGATGTCGTCTACAACCACGCCCTGGTTCAGCGTCAGCCCCATTCGGTCGCAGTAGATGCTCACAAAATCCTGCCGATCCTGTATCCACCGCTGCTCGAACACGGGGCTGTGGCGGGCGGACATGCACGCGAACCGGTCTGCGCTGCAGCACTGGGAGATCATTAGCGCGCCAAGGATCAGGAAGACAGGGCCTCGTCTCACTCGACAGCCACCGGAATCTTCACTACGACCTTCCGCACTGCCTCCGGCCCGTCAACCGCAACTCCGGGCATGTGGGCGTCGTGCGGGAACAGTATCACAAACGTCCCGGTCCGCGCCATCACAAAGCTGCCGTCGCCGGCAAGAAACATGACGTCCTTCGACTCGTCGTAATCCTCAACCACCCGCGCGGCTTCCATGCCCGCATAGCCCATCAACTCCGCGCCACTTGCGACGTACTGCACATCGATATATTTCCGATGCGCTTCCCACCGCTTCTCCTCGCGCGGGGCGGTTTGGTAGTCCTGCACAATGGCGAAGCGTCCGCCGCCGATATCGTGTCTTCCCGGCTCGGTCTTCGAGAAGTCGGCGTCTTCGAGGTATCTGAGGGCTGCCTCAATCCCCGAACCCAGCGCATAGTACAACGAAGCATGGCTAATCCCATCGACAACCATATCTCTGCTTTCTACGTTGCCTTCATGAAACCCTCGCTTTTCAACGTCAAATCTGAAATCCGCAATCCGCAATCCGCAATCTGATGCGTCCTTCCTTGACCCCCTCTCGCTACACGGGTATACTTAGTCCAGTCGCCTGGAACAACACCTGGAGGGATCATGGACGCCTTATCGAACACTGACTCATCCCGATCCTCTGCGGGTGCTTGTGTGGCAGGGTCACTGCTGTATAATATCGAGCGCATTTCTTATACGAAAGCTCTCAAACTTCAGCTCGACCTCCACGCCAGGTGCGCCGCCGGCGACATCCCCGGCGCTTTGCTTCTTCTCGAACATGACCCCGTCATGACGATGGGCGTCAAGACGGGCAAAGGGAATATCCTCGCGAGTCCCGACGTCCTCCGCCACGAGGGAATCGAGCTTGTCAAGACCGACCGGGGCGGCGACGTGACCTATCACGGCCCCGGCCAACTCGTCGGTTACCCCATCTTCCGCTTGAGGGAGATGGGCGGCGACCTGCACGGCTATCTCCGCGCTGTCGAGCAAAGCATCATCGACGCGCTTTCGGAGTTCGGCCTCAAAGGTGAGCGCAACGGCCCCGCGGGGGTCTGGGTTGGGGACAGAAAAGTGTGCTCCATCGGAGTTGCGGTCCGCAAGTGGGTCACTTATCACGGCTTCGCTTTGAACGTCGCCCCAAACATGCGGCACTTCGGCTTTATTAACCCCTGCGGCCTCGCCGCCGAACGCATCACCTGCCTGCGGGATATTCTGGGAGCCGCGCCGAGCATGGATGACGTGCGCGGAGCCTGCGCGCGCGGCTTCGAGCGCAACTTTGGCGTCTGTTTTGCGCCTCAGTCGGGAGGGATCCCATGAGTCGCTCCCGCAGGCTGGCCTTGCTCGTCATCACGTTTCTGCCGATCGTCGTGCTTATCGTTGTGAGCGTGATACACCTCAGGCATCAGGTCGACCAGTTGGCCCGACACGCCAATGTGATAATCGCCGGGGAACTGGAGCGGCGATTCGGCAAGAAAGTTCTCGTGGGCAATGTGCAGGCGGGGACACTGGGTATCGCCATCTTCAAGGATGTCCGCATCGCGAATGGGAAGACCTTGCGCGAGGGGACTCTGGCCTCTGCCGCGAGGGTAACAGTCACCTACGACTGGCGCGCGCTGCTTTTGGGAGGGAATGGCGCCCAAAGCGTGAGCGAGGTGGTCGTTGCCGATCCGAAAGTGCTGCTCATCCGCCGTTCGGACGGCACTTTCAACATCACCGAGCTTTTGAAGCCTCCACCCGGCCTGCGGCGTCCGCCGTTTGGCGGAATGGTGAGAATCACCGGCGGCGAGGCGACCTTCATCGACTACTCCGTAAGACCGGGCCAGCTTCCCACGCCCATCCTGCTTCACGGCGTGGCTGGTTCCATCGACGCGGCCGCGCAGCCGGTTTACCGATTCAAAGGCGTCGCTCGCGGCGGAGGTGGTCAGTTCACCGCCGCCAGATTCAGCGGGCGTTACTACGCCGAAAGCGAGCGCGCGGTTGTCGATGTAGATGCCGCGGGGGTTGACACGGCGCGCGTGGCTGACTACGTGTGGAAGTCCAACAAGATACAAGTGATCGGCGGAAACGTAGACACGGCGATGGGTCTGGATATCCGCCGCAAGGACGGCCGATACGTGATCAGCATGGCGGGGACTGCCAGAGTCAATAACGCCGCTGTCCGCCTGTCGCTGTTCCGAGCCCCGGCTACAAACGTCAATGGCACAGTGGTGGTTTCGGGCAGCCGGGCTGCGGCGAGACTGAGCTGGACATTTGCGGGCGCTCCGATGCGGGCGACAGGCACTGTTACTGACTTCAGGAACCCGGTGCTCGACCTGGTCATCGACTCGTCCGCAATCGAGATGAGTAGGCTGATCGCCTCAACTACGTTCCTGGGCGCTCTGTCGCAGTTTTCCCCGTCCGGGCGCGGACCGGTCCACGCGAGGGTAACCGGCCGCCTGTCGAACCCGGTTGTCGATGCGACGGCGCGAGTCCCACGCGCGTCGATCCGAAACGTGCCGGTGCAAAACGTGTCCATCTCCGCGACATATCATCAGGGAAGAGTCGATGTGCGATCACTCGAGTTGCTGGCCAAACGGGCGATTGTTCGCGCGAGTGGCTATATCACGACCGCACCGGCTGCAACTCTTGCTCTGGGCGGACGTTTCGACAATCTGGATCTCGGGGTTCTGCCCATGAAGACCGCCTTTCCGGTAACCGGTAAGGCGAGCGGGACGTTCACCTTAACTGGTCCGTCGGCGAATCCCAGAGCATCGGTGAATGCCCGGGTGGCAAACGGGACTGTGGCTAAGGTGGCGTTCACGTCGGTTGACGGTATTATCGAGATTGCCGGATCGCGGGTGACGATCAAGGACCTGAATGTTGCTGGAGTTTATAAAGGATCGGTGCGGGCGTCGGGCGTGGTGACCGGATCGTTTTTCGACCTGAATGTTGCCGCTGAGAGCATCGACATCGATCCGCTTGCCCGTCGGCTGGGCCAGCCCGGCTTCGGCGGAACCGCGTTTGTGACCGCCCGCGTCACCGGAACCGCGAAAGCGCCACGGGTCGAAGGCTCGCTTGAGGTCTTCCAGGGCCGGTCGAAGGACTACTCCATCGACCATGCGACGGTGGCGTTCACTGCCGATCGGACCCGGATCACCGTGAGCGAGGGCGCGGTCCAAATCTTCCCCGCGGAGATCAGGTTTTCCGGTGACGCGTTGGGTCTGAACACCAACCGCGTCGCGTTTGCCGGCAAGGCCAGCGTGCGACGTTTCGAGGTTACGAAGCTGCTCGATCTGCTCAAGCGGGAAGCGGATGTGACCGGCACTGCCCTGGGCGATTTCACGTTTTCGGGAGCATATCTGCCCCGAGTGCGACCGGGCATGCCCAGGTTCGTCGACGTGGCCGGTTCCGGAAGCCTGAGCGTCGAGGATGCGGTTGCGTTCGGCTACCCCGTGAGCGGGGCGTCCGCCAAACTGGGCTACGCCGGCAACACCCTCAAACTTGCGGACGCTTCTGTTACCAGCGACAACGCGCGCCTCACGCTGAACGGGACCGTGTCTACCTCTACCCGCGTAGTGGACGGCAGCTTCGACCTCACGGGCTTTGATCTCTCTCGTCTCCACGAGTACCTGGCCGACTATGTCGTGCTTGCCGGCACGGCCAGCGCCTCGGGAACGGTTGCGGGTCAGTGGGACAACGTCACGGCTTCGGTGAGCGCAAAAGTGGATGGGCTGGCGGTCAACTACGAGAGGTTCGACCGCGCCGAGGCTCGGTTTGCATACGCCGACGGGAAGCTCGCGTCCTACTGGGCGGCTGTCGCGCGCGGCGGGCAGAGCTTCGAGTTCTCCGGCGCCGACTTCGACCCTGAGACCAACTGCCTGGCTTCGGCGAAGGGCGTGCTGACCGACATCAGCGTAACCGACATCATGGACATCGTCCGGGCGAGCCCGTTCTTCTCGTCGGAAGACGGCAAGTCTGTCGCGCAGGCGATGGACAAGTTCCCCAAGCTTACCAGCGGCCGGCTCAGCGGCTCCTTTGATCTGGCGGGCTGCCTGGAGTCACCCGAGGGGGATTTCGCGCCGCCTGATGGAAAGATAGATCTTACAGCGACTGATGTTGGCGTGGATGTGCAGCAGATTCAGAGCATAGAGCTTCATGCATCCGCGAAGTCAGGCGTGGTCACGCTCGGCAAGTTCCTGGCGGTGTCCGAGGATACAAGCCTGGAAGCATCTGGGGACCGGGCGTATGAGAAAGGAAACCTGCGCTTGGAGGTCAAGGCCGAGAACGTCAAACTCTCTCGGCTGAGCCCGTGGCTGGGACCGAAAGCTCTCGACGGCACTCTCTCCGCGGAGTTCAACATCAATGGCGCGTGGGACGCGCCCGAGATCATTGGATCGGTGGAGGTCATCAAGCCCAGCTACGCGGGGTTCAGCTTCGACAGCCTCCGCGCCAGTCAGGTCCAGATCACAGCGAACAGGATAGAGATACCAGATATACTGCTCTCGGCACAGGGACACCAGGCTACGGCGAAAGCATCGGTGCCGTGGGACTGGACATCTCTTTCTATCCCCAACGATGAGCCCATTTCGGTTTCAGCGGAACTCAGCAAGCAGTCTCTGAATGCCATCGGCATGTTCCTGCCGATCATAGACGCCGCTAAGACCACCGGCACGGTGGATGCGGGCTGGTTCCAGTTGAATGGGACGCTGCTCGATCCTCAACTGACCGGGTCTCTGAAGGTCACCGGCGGGACTATTGTGCTTACGGGCTTCACGAACACGTTCTCCGACGTGACTGTGGACATGGGCTTCACGGGAGACCGGATGGTTGTGAACGCGTTGTCCGCGTCGTCCAGTCAGGGCGGCAGTGTTCATGTTGTGCCTGGCGGGTATGTTACGGTAGGCATCTTGGGCACGAGCGAGGCCAACTTCCAGGTCGTCGCCGATCGTCTCACCGTGGGAGAGAAGAACCTGCTGGGCCTGAAAGAAGATGTGGTCACGCAGATCGACGCCGGTTTGTCGGTTATGGGCCCGCCGAGCAGCCCGACCGTAGCCGACGCCGCAGTCGAGGGCAAGCAGGGTGGTATCACGCTTTCGCGCGCGAAGCTTGCCTTCCAAATGGCGCCCAAACGCGGCGCGTGGCCGGCGTTGGTGTCCGTTAATCCCATGCTCAACGTCAGTCTGAGGCTCGGCCAGGACGTGGTGATCTCGCCTCCAAGCATGCAACTGACCGTGATCGGCGGTGGGGTTCTGACGGGCACGCTGCTGAGGCCGAACATTGCAGGGCTGGATATGTCGATTGTGTCCGGCGAGATCAGCCTCGCCACAGCCAGGCTTCGGGTGACGCGGGGCGGGACCATAAACGTGAGTTATGCTCCTCCCGCTCCGCCGGATGCGAGGGTGGATATCCAGGCGACGGCTTCCGTGTTCGCGGTGAACTCATTGCGGCAGCGGGAGAGATATCAGATCACGATGCGAGTGACAGGGCAGGCGACCAATCCACAGATCAACCTAAGCTCATCGCCTCCGGGGTTGACTCGCGAGCAGATGTTGGCGGCTTTGGGACACGTTCCGGCGTTGTTTGCGTCCGCGGAAGCGGGCTTGCAGTCCGAGCTGGCTAACGTGCTGACGGCGGCGGCAGCGAGCACGCTGTTCGCTCCGATCGAGAACATATTCGTCCAAAAGCTCGGCTTCGAGCAGTTCACCTTGGAGTTCAGCCCGGCCTCCCCGCTGTCGATCTACGTTTCGCGGCAGCTTGGTGGCCCCTGGTATCTCTCGTTTTACCGGCAGATCACGACTACGCTGATCAGCGCGCACGACGTCCAGTATCAGGTGGTTCTGAGCTACAGGCTGAAGCGCACATACCAGTTCAGCTTCGGGATTGACGACCAGCAGACGAGCACGTTCCAGTTCGGCTACGCCACGGCGTTTGACTAGGCGGGAAAGACAATATGCGCGCGATGGCTTAACAAGGAGGTATGTCATCGGCAGTGCAGCGAAGGATGTCTTGGCGGTTACATCTTTCATCGCGCTTACAATGACAAGGGCGGATAGAGGCGGTTATGGATTTCGACGGGCTGGTCGATTCATACGAGAAGCCTATCTATAATCTGATATTGCGTGTGTTGGGGGATCGCGACGAGGCGGCCGATCTCACTCAGGAGACGTTTGTTGCCGCGTATAGGTCCTACAGCGCGTTCCGCGGTGAGTCAACGGTCTACACATGGCTGTATCGCATCGCAGTCAACCTGTGCAAGAACAAGTTTCGGGAACGCGACCGTCGGCGGAGTTACGAAGGGGTGTCGCTCGACGAGGCGTCCGGAACCGATGATCATCCGTCTCATCCCAATGATCCCTCCAGGTATCCTACCTGGAGGGACCGGATAGAGGACCCAGCCGCGACGCCGGACGCCGTACTCGAGCGCAAGGAGCTAAAAGAGTTGATCGAGCAGGCAATAAGACAGCTTCCCGACGACTATAGAATAGTGGCCGTAATGAGGGACTTGCAGGGGCTTTCGTATTCGGATATCGCCGCGGCCGCCGATCTGTCGGTCGATGTTGTGAGGACCCGGCTGGCTCGGGCGAGAAACATGCTGCGCCGGAGGCTGGGCGCCTATCTCAGCGAGTAGGGGCGAAGCATTTGCAGGCAGGCGCTTCGAGAATTGCATGGCTAATGTGCATAATGCTTCGCCCCTACAGCCGGGTTGCTTGAAGTGACTTGCGCCCGTATAGTATAATGCCAGACGCGGCGAGCAGCCGGTTTGCTGCCGCCATGCTGGTGAGGCGTGAAGCTCTGAGCTTATTTGTTTGCACTACTGTCAGGAGGATTATATCGGATGTCTCGTGTCAACTGTGTTTCAACACTATTGCTCGTTGTTGCTCTTCTAATGACTATTCCCGGGGCGGGTTTTGCCCAGGGCGCTAAGGTAGTCGAGGTAGCAGTCAGCGGCAACACCAACATCAACAGCGACACTATTCGCAACGCCATTACTCTGAAGCCCGGCGCGGACTATACAGAGCAGGCGATCGAGAAAGATCGAGCTGCCATTATGGCCCTTGGCTACTTCAGTGCCGTCACACCGCACCGAGAGGACGTGCCGGGCGGCCTGAAAGTCACCTACGAGGTAACCGAGAACCCCAGAATGTCGGACATCAAGGTTGTCGGCAGCGATCCGATTCCCGTCGATCAGGTTCTCGGCCTGATGAAGACGAAGGCGGGCCAGGTCCTCAACACAAACACGCTGAACCAGGACATCGAAGCGATTCAAGCGTTCTATGGCGACCAGGGCTACATCGCGTATGTCACCGAGGATATCGGCGTCGATCCCAAGACCGGCGTGCTGACTGTCCCGATCCTGGTGAACCGCGTGGAGTCCGTTGTGATCACCGGAAATCGCAAGACCAAGTCTTGGGCGCTTCTGCGGGAGATGAAGACCCAGCCGGGGAAAGTCTTCAACGTCAAAGTCCTCAAAGAAGACATCATTCGCATCTACAATCTGGACATACTCGAAGACATCAAGCCCTACCAGATCACGCCCGGCGCGGAGATCGGCATGGTCAAGATCACCGTGCCCGTCGTGGAGAAGAAGACCGGATTGGTCTCGATAGGATTTGGCTACAGTTCCAGGCAGAGGCTTGTCGGACAGGCCAGGCTCGCCGAAACCAACTTCCGAGGCCGGGCGCAGGGCGTGAACTTGCTGTGGCAGCAGGGCACAAGCGAGGCCGTGGGAGGGTCGGCGAGCGAGGAGCTTGGCTTCTATGAGCCGTGGATCGACAAGAAGCACACCTCGCTTTCGGTGAACGCCTACAACAAGCTGCTCTACAGGTTCTCTTCGGGCATATTCAGCAGCACATCGTTTTCCAACGACCAGAACTACTCTGAACGGCACCAGGGCGGGGATATTACCCTGAGCCGGCCGTTGACGGAGAGGACCAGGATTTATGTCGGCACCAGATATGAGGACGTTACCACGGACGAGAGCCTGCTTTCGGGCCTGGGCCAGTACGCCCCGATGGTCATGCAAGGCATTGTGGCCGCTGGGTCGGTGCGATTGGTGCACAACACCCGCGACTTCGATCTTGATCCTGCCGCCGGCGCTTACGATGGGCTTTCTGTGGAGTATGGCACCGTCAACGGCAACACGTTCACGCCGCGTACCCTTCCCGGCACAGGGTTCGTTCAGGATCCGTTCGACGGGCCTTTCAACAAGGCATCCGTCGATATCCGGAGATACTTCAGCAAGGGAGGCCGCAAGCTGACCCCGCAGGACAAGCGTGTAACGCTGGCCTTCAGACTGCGGGCCGGCATTTCCAGCGGCAAGCTGCCGTTCTTCGAGCAATTCTTTATTGGAGGAGCCGAGAGCCTGCGCGGCTACCAGGAGGACAGGTTCTGGGGAGACAACATGCTCTTGGCTAGCGCGGAGTTGCGCAAGCCAATCGCACAGTCTATATCCGGTGTGCTGTTCGCGGACTATGGCGATGCGTGGGCGGGTAACCCCAGCTTCTTCATCACTCAGTTGCCGCAGTCCCAGACTTTCCAGGGCAACCTGGGCGTGGGAGTGGGCATACGAGTCAACACCCCGATCGGTCACCTGAGGCTCGACTATGGTGTCGGCAGCGAGGGCGGGCGCACTCACTTCAGCATGGGCCAGGCGTTCTAAACACGGAAAATGCCACCCGGCATTTTCCGTGTTTAGCTTAACGGGCGGCGATTTCCGAATCGCCGCCCGTTTGCGTGCTTCGGCCCTGAAGTCTCTTTGAAGAAAGATTCTTCTTGAGGCAATACCTGCTGGAAGCAAGCGTCTATGGCATGTGGATTATTGTGACTTCCGTGCGGCGCTTGGAGCTGGCTGTTCGGTTGTTGAGGCGAAGGGTTTCTGATATAATCAGTCTTGCGGGGGCGGTGCCCCCGTAATGTCTATTGAGAGGTGCACCGAATGTTAAGACTCCGCAGGACGGCGTGGGTGTTGGCGACTGCCATAGCCGTGATTGGGCTGATCGGGTCCGGGGCTTGGGCCGCGGCGGCCGAGCTGAAGATTGGCGTGGTTGACCTTCAGAAGGTCGATAAGGACGCGCCGCGCGTGACACAGTATCGTGAGGAGTTCGACGCGCGCAAAGCGAACCTTAACCAGAAGCTTGAGATCCGAGTTCAGAACATGATGCTCAACGAGGAAGAGATCAAGGAACTGGTGGACCTCAAGACCCTTGACAAGCCGGCCACTGACGTTCAGAAGGCTCGGATACAGGCTCTCACGGATGCCGAGCGCGCAAAAGACGATGAGCTCAAGAAGCTTCAGGAGACCAAGGACCTTAACGATCAGCAGAAGGCGCGTCTCAAGGAGCTGCAGGACATCCAGCAGAAGTCCAAAGACGCCGGCACTGTCTTCAGCAAGGACTACGAGGCGCAGTTACAGAGCAAATTCGCCGAACTGCAGGACAAGATCGTCGCCGATATCCTGGCGGCTGTCAACAAAGCCGCCGAGGCCAAGGCGATGACACTGGTTATGGATAAGGCGGGTGTTCTGTTTGGAGGCATTGACATAACGGACGATGTCATCTCTCGCCTGGACCGCACCAAGACGGCTCCCTGATAACTTGCTTTGGAGTTTGGATGTTTAGATACGCTGCAGCAGTGGTTCTGGTTGCGGGGCTGGGCTCCGGGTTGGGAGTCGGGCTGCCGCTTCCCGTGGCGCGGGCAATAGCAGCAGCTCGCCCTGCGTCGCGGCAGGTTGTGTTTGTTGACAAAGCTGAGCTTGCCAGACTTCACCCGGGCTGGCAGGCTCTTAGCGATATGAAGGCGGCGCTTGCCGGCGCGGGGTCAGCCTCGACTAGCGCGGGTCCGACTCAAGACCGTGGCGCGACGGCGATCAGCCGGGGCGGCGCCGGGGGACGATCTAGAAGCGAGCTGGTGGCGAAGGCCGCGCGTGATGCGTCGGCCGCGCTGGACGCATTGGAGTCGCGCAAATACGCGGCGCTGCGGGCGCGGGGCGAGGCGATGAAATCTCAGTCGTTGAAAAGCTCGGAAGCTGATTGGAAGACTGAGGCGCGCAATATCGAAGAGGCCGCCGCCGTCGAGACCAGGTCCGCCGATGATCGTAACAGCTCGGATCTTATGAACGCCCGATTGAGGGCGTCTGCGTCGGAGGTCGAATCCAAAGTCAGCCTGATGGAAGGCAGTGGGATGGACAAGGATGCGGCCAACGTGAGGCTGCAGCGCGCGCAGGCCGATCTTGCGGGCGTCGGAAGCACTAACGACGCGGAGAAAGGCCGCATTGTGGCCGCCGCGAATGCGAAGATAGAAGCTCTCAGGCAGGCTTCCGAGAAACGCGTCGATCAGCAGGTGGGCGCTTACGAGTCGGAACAGAGCAAACTGATCGCGGAAAGCATGGCGGACGCGCGCGACGAGATCGCGCGGGAGTTGGGACCTGTGTCAACGCCGGCGCTTTTCGCCCAGCGGTCGAACGGATTGGCGTTCCAGGATTTCGGCGTGGGCGCGAGTGGCCTTGCGGATCTGAATGCCGCTGTCTCGGTGCTGCTGGTCAGGATAGACAAGGATGTAAGCTCGATGGTGCTCGATCTGGCCGCCCAGAAAGGTCTGAAAGTGACATTCGAACGGCAGAAAGGCGCGACGCGCGATGCGACGCAAGTATTCATCGGGCTCATCAAGAAGCACGGATGGGAAAATTGAGCACAACCGTAGCAGAACTTGCCGCGCTGATAAGTGGGGAGATACAGGGCGATCCGGACGCTTGCGTTTCGGGAGTCGGCAGTGTCGAAGAAGCTGGGCCGGGGGATGTGGTGCTGGCGGTCGATGAGCGATTCCTGAACCGCGCGATGGTGTCGCGCGCAAGCTGTGTCGTTACGGGATCACAGACCGCGTGCAGCCGCAACGGCAAGAGCATCATACGTGTGGCTGACCCGGTTGAGGCGTTTGCGAAGGTCTTGGGACACTTCCGCGGCGATGAGTTTTTGCCGGCAGTTGGGATCGGCGCTGGAGCGATAGTCGAGCAGGGCGCTGTGTTCGGCGAGAATGTCGCGGTCGGCGCGAATTGCTATGTAGGCAAAGACGCCGTTGTCGGCGACGGCTGCGTGCTGTTCCCAAACGTCTACCTTGGGGCCGGAACTCGCATCGGCGAGGGCACGAAGATATACCCCAGCGCGGTGGTCTACGGCGACTGTGTCATCGGCAAGCGGGTGATTGTTCACGCTGGAGCGGTGGTTGGCGCGGACGGGTTTGGCTATACGTGCCGGGGGCGGGAGTTCGTGAAGCTTCCGCATGTCGGGACGGTGGAGATCGGTGACGATGTCGAGATTGGCGCGAACTCCACTATCGACCGGGCCAAGACCGGCAAGACGGTCATAGGCAGCGGCACGAAGATTGACAACCTCGTGCACATCGCTCACAACTGCAAGATTGGGAAGAACTGCGTCATTGTCGCGCTGGTCGGGGTGGCCGGCAGCGTGACTATTGGAGATAATGTCACCCTGGCCGGGCAGGCGGGTGTTAAGGATCATGTGACAATCGGAGACGACTGCGTGGTCGCCGCGAGGGCTGGGGTGGCCGGTGATCTGGCAAAGGGGTCGATTGTGTCGGGCTTTCCGGCGAGGGATCATCGACTGGAGAAACGAACGCAGGCCGCTCGGCTTCATCTACCTGAGATTCTGCAGCGGCTGAAGGCTCTGGAGAGGGAAGTCGAGAGGCTCAGAGAGGCTGGAAATGACGATCCTAAGCGTTAGCGGCGCAAAAGGCGCGGCGGACATCGCTCGCGAAGACGCCGTCGCATTTCAGATGACCTTGGCCAATAGCGTAAAGCTGTCCGGGAAGGGCCTGCACAGCGGCCGGGAGACGGTCGTCGAGATATATCCCGCGCCGGAGAACACGGGTATCGTGTTCCGACACGGTCTGCACATGGTCTCCGGCATCGCATCGAACGTCATCGACACCTCTCGCGGGACCACCATTGGCTTCAACGGTTTCCGAGTTCTCACGGTCGAGCATCTTATGGCGGCTCTGCGTGGTTCGGGAGTGGACAACGCCTACGTGGAAGTTGTGGGCGGCGAGACTCCCGCTCTGGATGGAAGCGCCGCGCCGTATATGGACGCGATAGGATCGGTCGGGCTGGTGGAGCAAGATGCCGAGCGGCGCTGTTTCACCCTGACCGAGCCGATCTGTGTGAGGCGCAAGGACTCGTTTATTCTTGCCGTTCCCGCGTCCGAGATGAGCATTACCTACGTGATGGACTACGACCATCCGATGATCGGTTCACAGACCTCCGCATACGTGCTTGGCAAGGGCGATTTCGCCAAAGAGATCGCTCCCGCTCGGACATTCGTTCTCTATGAGGAAGTCGCGGGGCTGCTGGATCGCGAGCTTGCCAAGGGCGGAAATCTGGACAACGTCATCGTAATATGGCCGGACCGGATGAGCTCCGCGCTGCGATTCCCTGATGAGCTCGTCAGGCACAAAGTGATGGATATAGTGGGAGACTTGGCTTTGGTTGGAGGGATCGTGAACGCCGAGATTCTGGCGGTGAGATCGGGGCATGCGCTCAACATAGAGTTCGCCAAGCAAGTGCTTCGCGGCGTCGGAAGCGCCAAGCGGGCGCCCCGCGCCCGCGAGGCAACGGGCTGACCCGTAACTCATAATCCGCAATTCGTAATCCGTAATTCGTAACTTTCGAGGTTCTTGATGCTGGACATTGAACAAATTCGCGACGTGCTGCCGCACCGCTACCCATTCCTTCTCGTAGACAGGATTCTGGATCTTGTGCCCGGGAAAAGCGCGCGCGGCTACAAGAACGTGACTATCAACGAGGAGTTCTTCGAGGGCCATTTCCCGGGTCATGCCGTGATGCCGGGCGTATTGGTCTGCGAGGCGATGGCGCAGGTTGGGGGCGTGCTGCTGCTGTCGAAGACCGGCAACGAAGGCAAGCTTGCGTATTTCGGCGGGATGGACAGGGTAAGGTTCCGCAAACCTGTTCTTCCGGGCGATACGCTGGTCACGGACGTTGAACTGGTAGCAGCCAAGAGCAACATCGGCAAAGTCCGGGCCGTCGCGCGGGTCGACGGAGACGTCGCGTGCGAAGGCGAGTTCATGTTCGCGCTGGTTGCGCGCGACAGGAGACGAGAATCTAACGACGGCGCGGTCGATAAGACAAAACTCGAAGCTGATGTGAAAGCAGGCGGCAACAAGACCGAGATTCACCCGACCGCGCTGATTGATCAGAGCGCCGAGATAGGGCAGGGCGTCTCAATAGGGGCCTACTCGATCGTCGGTGGCAACGTCCAGATCGGTGACGGGACGCGGATCGATCCTCACGTTGTGATCGAGTCCAACGTGAGCATGGGCAAGGAGTGCATGGTCCTTGCGGGATCGGTGATCGGCGGCGCGCCCCAGGACAAGAAGTTTCACGGTGAGGACAGCTTTGTCCGCATAGGCGATAACAATATCATCCGCGAGTATGTTACCATCCACCGGGCGAGCGGCGATGGGGAAGCAACCGTGCTTGGGGAGGGCAACATGCTGATGGCTTATTGCCATGTCGGCCACAACTGCAAGCTCGGCGATAACATCACGATGGCGAACTACGTGGGTATCAGCGGGCACGTGCTCGTGGAGGACAAGGTCGTGTTCGGCGGATTTGTGGGGGTCCACCAGAACGTCCGCATTGGCAAGCTGGCTATGGTCGGCGGGATGTCCAAGGTGGTGCAGGACGTTCCGCCGTTCGCGATTGTCGATGGTCGCCCGACCAGGGTCTGCGATCTCAACGTGATCGGGCTGCGCAGAAGCAGCGTCACGCCGAAAGTGCGCTCGGAGATCCGGCTGGCCTACAAGCTGCTCTACAGGTCCAACCTGAACGTGGCTCAGGCGTTGGAGGCCATCGACCGGGAGATCGAGACGAGCGAGGAACTGCAGTATCTGCTTGACTTCGTCCGGAACGTGCGTGAGGGGTTTGGCGGGCGGCAGTTAGAAACTCCCAGGTTTTGATGGCGGAGCACTCGATCGCGATATGCGCGGGCGAATCGTCAGGTGATCTGAACGGCGCATACCTGGCCATGGCGATTGCGAAGATCGACCCCGGTGCCTGTCTCTGGGGCGCGGGCGGTCCGAAGATGCGCGACGCCGGCGTGGATGTCGCTGTGAGTATGACCGGCGGCGGCACGATCGGCATCGCCGAGAGCCTCAAGTCCCTTCCAGCGGTCGCGATGAAGTATCACCGCATGCGTTGGCTGCTGGTCAAGCGACGCCCCGATCTGTTCGTTCCCATCGACTTCGGCGCGTTCAACATTCGCCTGGCTCAAATCGCGCGCGCGCATGGCATACGGGTGGTCTATTACTTCCCGCCGTCGTCGTGGAGAAGGCGGCCCCGCAACTCCGCGAAGCTGATGGCGTGCGGCGGCAAGGTGGTGACGCCGTTCCCGTGGTCCGCCGAGATTCTCTCGTCGGCGGGTGTCGATGCGCGGTTCGTGGGACATCCGCTGGTTGACATCGTCAAACCGACGCTGCCGCGCGAGCAATTCCTGCGAGAGTTGGGCCTGAGCGATTCCGTGCCCACGATTGGGCTATTGCCTGGCAGCCGGGTGCACGAAATACGCGAGCACCTGCCCGTTATGATTGCATGCGCCCGGATTCTGCATGGTGATCTAGGTGGGGCGCAGTTTGTGGTCGGCGCCGCGGGGGACGCGCAAGGGCTTGAGCGCCGGATCGCCGCGATGTCGGGCGCCAGGAGCGATGTTCCCGCCATCCGCGTGGTCGAGGGCCGCACCTACGACTGCATGGCCGCGAGCGACCTCTTGATTACCGCTTCGGGAACAGCTACACTTGAGGCGGCGATTCTCGGCGTTCCTATGGTTATTATTTACCGAGGCTCGCCGATCATGCGGCTGGAGTACGCGTTTCGGAAGTCGATTCTCGAGGATTTCATCGGCATGCCCAATATCGTCGCTGACCGCGGCGTGTGCCCGGAGCTGATCAATGATGACGTGACGCCCGGCAAGCTGGCTGATATCGCGCGAAGCCTGCTCACGGACAGGGATAGCCTGTCCCGGATGAAGGCCGATCTCGTAGAGGTTCGGTCTCGATTGGGAGAACCGGGAGCGGTGGACAGGGCCGCGCGCGCGGTGCTCGAAATGGGAGGCATAGGATAGTTTGCTTACTCTTTAGAAAGCGCACGTTCCTGCTGTTGGCGATGTCGCTCGGCTTGTTGGTCGTTGCGAGGCCGACGCCGGCAGTGTTCTGGGTTGGCTTGCCTCTTGTTGTGCTCGGTGAGGCTATACGCGTGTGGTCGTCGGGGTATCTGACCAAGCTAACCGGCTTGGCGACTGCCGGCCCGTTCGCCATCTGCCGAAACCCGCTCTATATGGGCAGTTTCCTGATATGCCTGGGCTATCTGGTGATGTGCAGACGTTTGGGCGTGCTTATCGTGGGCATCATTCTGTTTTGGATACTGCACGGAGCGGCTGTGATCTATGAGGAGCGACTCCTGCGGGAGAAGTTCGGTGAGGGTTTCGAAGAGTATTGCCGAAACGTGCCGCGCTTTCTACCGCGCCTCAGAAAGCCGGTGGGGCAGGGCCGTTTCTCGTTCGATCAGGTCATGGTCAACGACGAGCACCGTGGCGCCGCGTCGGCTGCGTTACTCCTGGCAGCATACGGCGTAATGGCATTCGAGTCATTTTCCGTTCTTGACTGGCTCCAGAGCTTGGCCGGATGATAGCTGAGGACTCATATTGAGCACACCCAAACGTCTTCTGAAATACCTCCTGGCCTACAAGGGCCGCCTGATACTGGCGGCTGTGACGGCTGCTCTGATGGCTGCCTGCAATGCATTGACGGCGGGCCTCGGCGGTTGGTTCGCGGCCCTCAATGGCAATGATCCTGTTGCTGACAGTGGTATATTGAAATCTGCTCTGAAATACGGTCTGCTCACGCATTCCCAATGCTTGGGAATGACAGCCATGGTTATCATCGCCTCGTTGCTGGTGCTGATAAGCATTCCCAAAGGCATCCTGACCTATGTGAATGCCTATGTGGTCGCGTCGGTTACGAATCGCGTGGGCGCTGACGTTCGAGCGGAGATGTATGCGCACATACAGACTCTGCCGCTCCGTTTCTTCCACAAAAGCAAGACAGGCCACCTGATGTCGCTGATGAGCAACGATGTCAACCTCATCCAAAACTCCAGCGTTTTTATCACTCAGGCTATTGACGCACCTGCTATGATTGTCATCGGCTTGGTCGGCATGTTTTTGATCAACTGGCAGCTCGCTTTGTTGATCATCGTTATCGCCCCGCTCATGGCCATCACTATTGACAAGCTTTCCCGGCGCATACGCTCGCTGACGACTACTCAACAGGTTAGGCTCGCCGATGTGAGCGCGGCCATTGAGGAGTCCGTGCGTGGGGTTCGGATCATCAAGTCGTTCGGCATGGAGGAGCACGAGGTCAAGCGGTTCAACCGTGTCAACACCAATAGCATGTTGGCGGCCCTGCGCGCCGCCAGACGCAGTGCGCTTGTGGTGCCGTCAATCGATATAATGGGCTCGATTGCGGTGGGCGTGATCGTATTCGCGGGCGGTAGCATGATGACCCACGGAACCATTACGTTCCCGAGCCTGGTTGTGTTCGGGATGTTCGCGTTCTACGTTTCAGGCGCAGCCAAGCAGTTCGGTCGCCTCAACGTGACCTATCAGCAGACCGTCGCCGGGGCCGAAAGGATCTTCGCTCTGCTGGACACCGAGGCGAACATGGACGAGGACCCGAACGGTGTCGTGCTCACCGACGTCGAGGGCCGCGTCGAGTTCCGAGATGTGTGCTTTGAATACGACGAAGACGAGCCCGTGCTTGATAGGGTCTCGTTTACGATCAATCCCGGCGAGGTGGTCGCGATTGTGGGACCCAGCGGCGCGGGAAAATCCACCATCGCGGACCTCGTTCCGCACTTCTATGACGTTGCTGCCGGTCAGATTCTTGTGGAGGGCCACGATGTTCGTCACATAAAGACCGCCAGCTTGCGCGAGCAGATAGCCATGGTTCCGCAGGAAACGATTCTGTTTAGCGGGACGATTGCCGAGAACATCGCCTACGGCCGCCCCGGCGCGGATATGAGTGAGATCATCGAGGCCGCGAAAGCCGCAAACGCGCACGAGTTCATTTCCCAGTGCCCCAACGGCTACGAGACCGTGCTGGGCGAGGGTGGGGTCGGGCTATCAGGAGGCCAGCGGCAGCGCATATCCATTGCCAGGGCGCTGATCAAGAACCCTAAGATATTAATCTTGGACGAGGCCACCTCGTCGCTCGACGCGGCTTCCGAAGGCGTTGTGCAGGAAGCGCTGGACCGGCTCATGAAGGACCGTTCGACGCTCGTGATTGCGCACAGGCTTTCGACCGTCAAGAATGCGGACAGGATTCTTGTTATGGATCACGGTCGCGTGTTGGAGTCCGGCGCATTTGACCAACTGGTGGGGTCCGGCGGGTTGTTCGCGCAGCTCTACAGGACTCAGTTCAGATCGCAGGAGGCGGCTGATGTCGGAGCGGAGCCGGCTTAGTGATCGTCTGAAGCGAGGAATTGTATTCCGCCTGCTGTGGTTGATCTCCACGGGCATCGCGGCGACGGTTCGGTTCAGAATCGAGGGCTGGGAGAAGCTCACGACACTTGTCTCGGACGGCAAGGGCGGGTTGGTGCTCCCGTGGCACGGCGTCACGATGCTGCCGATCTACTACTGCCGCAACATGGGCTTCTACTCGCTGGTGTCACTCTCAAACGACGGCGACCTCCAGGACAGGCTATTGCGAAGCCGGGGTTTCAAGACCGTTCGAGGCTCCAGCGGGCGTGGCGGCGCGAGAGCGCTTCTGGAACTGGTCCGCAAGCTTGCGGAGGGTGGGGTGATGGCTCACACTCCCGATGGTCCCAAAGGCCCGCCGAAGAAGGTCCAGCCCGGCACGGTGTATCTGGCGAAGAGATCGCGATGCCCGGTGCTGCCGGTCGGAGTCGCATGCAAGCCGTGCAAGAGGCTTGGTTCCTGGGATTCGCATATGCTTGCCATGCCGTTCGCAAAGGCAGTCATCTACTTCGGCGACCCGTTTTACATATCCACCGAAGAAGACGACGACGCGGCCGCGACTCGCATCGAGATCGCCATCAACGAGGCCGAGCGCCGCGCGTGGGCGACGCTGGAGGCCAACCGGCTGGCAGCGACGGTGACGTTCCTTCTGTACAACGCCATGCTGCTGCTTCTGAGTCCGGGGATTGCCGTTTACATCCTCTATCGCATGCTTGCGCCCGGGAAGTCGCGCAATTCCTGGCGACAGCAGTTCGGCGAAGTCGATCTTCCCGACGAGATCGGCGACAAGAGCCGTATCTGGATTCACGCGGTGTCCGTGGGCGAATCAGTTGCCAGCGCGGCGGTTGTGCGCGAGCTCAAGCAATCCATCCCTGATGCGGCCGTTGTGATGTCCACCACGACCGAGAAGGGCCAGGAGATGGCGCGCAAGTCTGTCAAAGATGCTGACGGATTCTTTTACTACCCATTCGACCTCGTGCCCTGCGTAGGTCGAACTCTCGGCCGCGTGAGGCCCAGCGTCTTTGCCAGCACCGACACCGAGCTGTGGCCCAATCTCCTGCACATCGTGCACGGGCGGGGCGTCAGGACGGCGATGATCAACGGCACTGTCTCCGACAAGACACTCCGCGGGGCGCGCATGGTCCCCTGGATCTACCGCTGGGCGATGTCGAATATCGACCGGTTCTGTATGCAGTCCCAGGCGGATGCCGACAGAGTCATCGCGCTTGGCGCTGATCCTTCGAGGGTCATTGTCACCGGCAATTGCAAGGCCGACGAGGCCCCGCAGCCGCTGACCGATGCCGAGAAAAACGAGCTGCGAACTCGCTTTGGCCTTTCGATGGAGCACCGTGTCTTCATCGCGGGCAGCACGAACCCGGGCGAGGACGGGCCGGTGATGGATGCGTTTATCGCGGCCCGAAAGGCCCATCCAACGCTGCGTCTGATCGTCGCGCCCAGGCAGATCGAGCGCAGAGACGAGATATGCGGCATCGCAAAGGGCAAAGGACTCACGTGCGGCTGGCGCAGCGACCCGCCGACCATCACGGGGCGCGAGGACGTCGTGATCCTCGACACATTCGGCGAACTTGCGAAGGTCTACGCCATCGCCGACGTGACCTTCGTCGGCGGCAGCTTGATCCCGCGTGGATGCCATAGTATTCTCCAACCGATCTCTCAGGGCAAGCCCGTTTTCTTCGGGCCATACACATTCAAGGCAAAGGACCTGGTCTCGCAGGCGAAAGCCGCGGGAGTCGGTTTCGAGATTGCCGACGGCGCGGCGCTCGGCCGCGAGATCGCCAGCATGCTCGGCGATGCGTCGAGGTTGGAGGACATTCGGTCCCGCTGCGACAAGATGATGCAGGCGAACCTTGGCGCGTCCAAACGCACCGCCGATGAGTTGGTCGGATTGTACAATCAGGCCCTGGCTGGCAGGGACTGTTGACTGTCTACGTTGATCGTCCGGGACATGCTGTCCCGGATGCGCGTTTCGCGGACTTGTAGTCCGCCAGGCGCTGGGCCGCGCTCGCAAGCGGACAGCATGTCCGCAAAGATGCGCCCTGGACAACATGTCCAGGGCGATCAGGCTGATGACTAATGACTGCTTGCTACCTTGAGAAGATATTGCTCGGCGAAGATCGCGGCCCCGTCTCGTGGCTGATTCGCGCGCTGCTCTGGCCGCTGTCGTTGATCTACCGCGTCGGCCTGTGGGCGTATTTGTCGCTCTATGGGATTGGCATTCGCAAGCGCTGTCGGCTCGGAGTGCGGGTGATCAGCGTGGGCAATCTGACGTTTGGCGGAACCGGCAAGACCCCGGCGGTGCAGACGTTGTGCCGGATGCTTGCCGAGCAGGGCAAGAGGGTGGCAGTGCTTTCGCGCGGGTATGGCGGTTCGGCGCGAGGGGTCGTGGTCGTATCGGATGGGGATCGGGTTGCCTCCGACAGCGCCGAAGCCGGCGACGAGCCCATGCTGCTCGCGCGGACGCTGCCGGGCGTGGCGGTCATCGTCGGAAAGGACCGCCGCGAGAGCGGGCGGCTCGCGTGCGAGCGCTTCAGTCCCGATGTAATCGTGCTCGACGACGGCATGCAGTATTGGCAGCTTCATCGCGAGTTGGACATAGCGGTATTGGACGCGCGGAAGCCGTTCGGCAGCGGATTCGTCATGCCGATGGGTGATCTGAGGGAGCCCGCATCGGGCCTGCGGCGCGCGGGGGTCATATTGCTGAACCATGCGTGCGCGATCACCGAGGCCGAATACGGCGCACTCGCCGCGCGCATATCGAGGCTCGCGCCGAACGCACAGCTCTTCCGGTGTGCCCATGAGCCGGTCTGCTTCAGGAACGTCGAATCCGGCGAGGAGTCCGACCTGACTTGGGCCACGGGGCGCAAGATCGCCGCGTTCTGTGGCATCGGCAGACCCGAGGCATTCATCGAGATGCTGGAAGCTCTGGGCGCGTCGGTCGAAGCCAATATCATCTTCGACGACCATTACAGGCTTACAGAACGCGACATAACTCGTATAATAGATGCGGCGCGTGGGGTCGAAGCAATAGTAACCACCGAGAAAGACATCGCCCGCCTTGGCGAGCGCATCGCGCTACCGAATCTGCACGCGCTTGTTATAAGGCTCGAGATAGAGGACAGTTCACGTCTTGCAGACAAAATCAACGGCTAGAATACACCGGCTGCCACCCAGGAAGCGTCTGATCAAGCTGATCGGGCGCGCGACGTTTCGGGTAATGTCCGCGACAGCGGGCCTACTGAGGCCGTGGTCGGTCCGGGCGATCGGCAACAGCCTCGGCTCGCTCTTCTACGTCCTCTCCAGCCGCTACCGGAACGTGGCGCTGCGGAACCTGCGCGCGGCTTATGGGCATGAGAAGAGCGAAGCCGAGATTCGCAAGATCGCCAGAGAGGTCTTTCGGCACTTCGCGCGCGGCGCGGTCGAGTTCTTCTATTTCCTCTCACTTCGCCCTGACCAGATTGGCGCGATGATTGACCTCGAGGGCCGCGAGAACTTGGACGAGGTGCTTGCCGAGGGCAGAGGATGCATCATAATCACCGCCCACTACGGCAACTGGGAACTGCTCGCGCGCAAGAGTGTGATCGAGGGCTACAAGCTAAACGTCATCGCGCGGAACAGCGATGACCCCGGCATGACCGGCATAGCGACTCGCATCCGCGAAAGCGGGGGCTATCGGGTCTTCGACAAGGACCAGCCATTGATCGGCGCGCTGCGCGCTCTGCGCAAGAACGAGATACTCGGTATACTGCCGGATCAGAACGAGTCCAACGGCATAATGGTCGATTTCTTCTCTCGGCCCGCGGCCACCGCCACCGGCCCGGCAGCGTTCGCGCTCAAGTCGGGCGCGGCGCTGGTTCCGGCGTTCGCGCCGAGAATGCCGAACGGCAAGTATAGGGCTACAGTCTATCCCCGCATAGACTTCACGCCGAGCGGCGACGAGGGAAAAGACATTCGCGACCTTACGGCTCTCATAAACCAGGCCATCGAGCGCGAAGTCCGCTCGAACCCGAGCCAGTGGCTGTGGCTGCACGATAGATGGAAGTGCTCACCGGAGGCCCCGCGGGCGTGACCAACAAACCCCAACGCATACTCATTGTCAAACTGAGCGCCATCGGCGACGTGCTGATGGCGACTCCGGTCGCGCGCGCACTGCGAGAGGCATTTCCCGACGGCTACATCGCCTGGGTAGTCGAACGCAAGTCCGCCGATGTCGTGCTTGGCAACCCTTATCTGGACGAGGTGATCGTATGGGACCGCGTCAAGCGAGGACATGTCTTTTGGGACGCCGTTCGCTTCAGCCGCAGCCTCTTCGGGCTTCGCGGGGAATTGAGATCGCGCCGGTTTGATGCCTGCGTGGACATGCAGGGCCTGCTCCGCAGCGCGGGCGTGTGTCTTGCATCCGGCGCGAAACGACGGATCGGGTTTTCCGATGGAGCTGAGGGCAGCACGCTGCTCTACACTGAGAAATACGACCCAGGTGGCGATGAGCTTAACGCGCAGCAGCGGAATCTCGATCTTCTCAAGCCTCTCGGCGTCAACTCCACCGACACGACGATGCACATGCCGGTTAGCGTCGATGACCGCGAGTTTGCCTCTCGCTTCTTCGAAGAACATGGATTCAGCGGAGAGAAGGTCGTTGCGTTCTGCCCCGCAACCACCTGGGTGAACAAGCACTGGACGAACCAGGGATGGTCGGGCGTTGCCGATCTGATCGGCCGCAGATACGGAGCTAGATCGCTGATACTGGGCTCCAAAGCCGATTGCGAACTTGCCCGCAAGATCGCTGATGCCGCCGAGTTCAAACCCATCATCAGCGCGGGGATGACCACCCTCAAACAGGCCGGGGCGCTGATGGAGAGATGCGTGGCCGTGGTCGGTGTGGACACCGGCCTCCTGCACATGTCAGTCGCCCTCGATCGCCCGTCCGTCGGCCTCTTCGGAGCCAGCGCGTGGCGCTGCTTCCTAAAAAAGGACAACTTCATCTGGGTCGCCAAGGACTTTCCCTGCAGCCCGTGCCGCAGGCATCCAACCTGTGACAACACCGACTGCATGCAGGCCATAACGCCGGAGGACGTTGACCAGGCCGTCCGGCGCTGGCTGGAGTGAGCTGGGCGATGCGAATCCTTTGCTTTCACCTCAACCAGATTGGCGATCTAGCATTCTCGCTGCCCGCGCTCAAGTGCATTCGAGACAGCTTCCCCGATTCGCACATCACCAGTGTTGCCCGCCCCAGCATGAAAGAGGTTCTGGAAAGCACGGGCATCCCGGACGATGTCCTGTCAAGGGAAATGGGTCTAAACCTGAACAAGGCTGGACTCGCCCGCACCCTCGGCTCGGGCGGATACGACCTCGCGATTGTCTTCTCGCAGAGCGCGGAGTGCGCGATGCTCGCCTATCTCAGCCGCGCCCCGAAGCGCATCGGCTTCATGGATACGTCTCTGGGATTCCTTCTCACCTCGCGGGTAGAGTTCCACCATCCGCCGTCGAATGAAAACAACCTGCGCCTGATCGAGGCCGTGGGTTGTGAGGTCACCTGTCGCGACTACTCCGGCCTGCTCAAGGCGACCTCGGAGCAGACCCAACGCTCGAAGAGCATACTGGAGGCGTATGGCATCGGCCCTGATGATCCCATCGCGGCGCTGGCCCCCGGCACTTCCGGGCGGCGCGGCGTCAAGGAGTGGACTGATGAGGGCTTTGCCGCCGTGGGCCGTCACTTGGCCGAGCGCGGCCTGAAGCCGGTCATACTCGGAACCGTTCCGGCGTCCAACATTGTCCAACAATACGACGGCATCCTTGACTTAAGCGGCAAGACCAACCTCGGCGAAGTCGTCGCCATACTCGCTAGATCGAGCGTTCTTGTCGCGGTCGATTCCGGCGTGCTGCACCTCTGCGCCGCTGTCGGGACCCCGGTTGTCGGGCTCTACGGCTCGTCGAACCCCGCGATCACCGGCCCGCAGGGCGACGGTCACATCGTCCTGACCTCCGGCGCGGACTGCAGCCCCTGCATCAAGACCGAGTGCAGCCGCCTCAGAAAGTGCATGACCGATCTCACGGCCGACAAGGTGATCTCGGCAGTCGATTCCATTCTTTCGCGCTGTAGTGGCCGGTCTCCGTCCCGGCCAGATGAAGGCGGGGCGCCGTGAGACGACTGAAAACTCTTCACATCGATTCCGAGAAGCTCTGGGGCGGCGGGCAGCGTCAGGTCGCGGGACTATGCACCCACCTTCGAGATTGGGGTCATGACGTGAAGCTGGTTTGCAGGCCGGGCTCGAAACTGGAATCGTGGGCTATTGACACCGGCATCGAGTCGATTTCTGTCGAGATGAGATCAACGCTATCGCTCGGCTCTGTGCTGAAGCTCCATTCGGTGATCGCGCGGGAAACGCCGGACGTCGTGCATCTACACGCATCGCGCGCGCACGTGCTCGGCTCAGCCGCCGCGAGGCTTGCCGGCGCGAAGGTCGTGATCGCGACCCGCCGGATGGACGACCCAATCAAGATGGTTTGGCCGAACACGAGCGCCTATGGAGGCTGGACGACCGCTATTGTCGCCATTTCCGGCGCGGTCCGTGATGTGATGATCGACTGCGGCGTGGACCCGTCCAAGATTCGCCTGATTCCGAGCGGGACGGACATCGCCCGTTTCGAGAATGCAATCCCCGACCCAGAGCTTCGCTCGCGCCTCGGAGCGGACGCGTCAGCGCCTCTCATCTGCGCCGCCGCGACCCTTGCCGAGCGCAAGGGTATTCGGTATCTTATCGAGGCCGCCAAGCAGCTCAAGCTCGGGGGAACTCCGGTTCATCTGGTGATTGCGGGAGACGGCGAACAGCGCGAGGAACTGGAGCGGCTCGCTCGCGACCTCGACATCGCTGCGTCCTTCATAGGGTTCTACTCCGATATGCCGACTCTGCTCGCGACTGCTGACGTGTTCGTGATGCCTTCGCTGAGCGAGGGCCTGGGTGTGGCTGTGCTGGAAGCGATGGCGGCCGGCAAGCCCGTAGTCGCAAGCGCGGTAGGCGGTCTGAGGGAGTCAGTGCTGGACGGCGCGACCGGTTTCTCCGTCCCGCCCGCGGACTCGGAAGCCCTCGCGGAGGGGATCGCGAAACTTATCTCAAATCCCGCTATGGCCACCGAGTTCGGCTTAGCCGGGCGGGCAAGAGCGCGCGCAAACTACAGTCTAGATAACATGGCGCGGAGCAACGAAGCGCTATACCACGAGCTGGTGAACGAGTGAAGCTATCCGCTGTCGTGATAACCCTTTGGGAGATGTCCATACGCAAGGAGCGAGAACACGATGAATAAGCTGATTACTCTGATGATAGCGGGCTGTATCTGCGTATCGCTGGCGTTTGCTAGCCACGCGAGCGCCGCGGGTATCACCGAGCAGGACCTTAAGGCCAGAATCGAGGCCGCGACCAAGGGCTTTAGCGATCTGACGGCCACGGTGATCGTGCGCGAGAAGAACAAGGCCGCACTCACGAAGGTGGATGAGAACTACGCGCGGCTCTACGAGTTCCAGTCCGCTGTACTGCAACTCAAGGCCCCTGACAAGATTCGCATCGACTCCAAGCTCGGGATGGTGAAGTTCGAATACATCATCTCCCGCGGAAAGAAGATCTTCCGCGCGCCCAAGGTCAAGGTCAACAAGGTCGATGATTACTCCAAAGACCCTGCCAAGCTACAGAGCCCGCTCGACATGGGCATCGTTATTGGACAGCTCTGGCAGAACCGCCGCGTGGAGATTGTCGATGATCCCGAGGCCCAGGCAAACGGCGAGATCAAGATGAAGCTCACCTGGCTGAAAGGAGACATGGTCAACTACGCCTGGATCGACGCGACCAATCTCTGGCTGAAACGCTTCGAGAAGCGCGACTCGCGCAACAACCTGCTCGCCCATGTGGTATACTCGAATCCCGTCAATGCCGGTGGGGTGATCTGGATGCCCACGAAGGTGGAGCTCTACGCTCCCGACGGTACCAAAGCCGGGTCCACGGAGCTCACTGACATCAAGGTCAACACCAATCTTCCGGACTCGTTGTTCAACTGATGCAAGCAACCTGCAATATCTGTGCAAGCGGCGTCTCCACCATTCTTCTGACGAAGGACGGCTGCGAGATCTACCAGTGCGCCAAATGCAGACTGGCGTTCACGCATCCGCAGCCGGATGCACTCGACGAACAGTACGATTCCGCCTATTTCGATCTCTACCGTAGCCGGCATGAGTTTCGACTCAAACGCGGGGACGCCCGGCTCCGGCGCATCGAGCTTATGAAAGAGCCTGGCACGCTGCTTGACATTGGCTGCTCGCTGGGTTATTTTGTTGAGGCGGCTAATGATCGAGGTTGGCGGGCTTCGGGCGTGGAAATCTCGCCCTACGCCGCCGAGCAAGCGCGCGGGCTTGGCCTTGACGTGAAGACCGGCGTGCTTGAGGACGCGGGGTATCCCGACGGGGCGTTCGATTGTGTTACAATGTGGGATGTGCTGGAGCACGTTCCCGATCCTACCAGGCACATGCTTGAGGTCCGGCGGGTGCTTGCCGACGGTGGGCTTGTCGTGATCGGCACGCCGAATTTGGGACATATCCTGTTCAGGATCAAGCGCGAGCGTTGGCGGCACTTGAAGCCGCGCGAGCATATTTTCTACTTTAACCCATCGAGCATTACTCGCCTTCTCAAGAAGACGGGCTTCGATGTTGTGCAGCCGCCCGTGCTCGGCGGACGATCTTTTCCGGGCAGCTTCGGCGCGGCGCTCAAGGGCGTGTGCGGGCGCATCGCGCAGCCCAACGACGTGATGATAGTCTATGGAGTCAAGAATGGCATCCAGATACCCTCGAATCGACCTGAGTGATCTTAAGACGATGTCGATCGCCGACCGCAAGAACAAGGTCAGCGTCGATGATTTCGCGGCAGTGCACCAGGCCGGTTCGAGCGTGAGCAAGTTTATCGACAGCCTGCCGGACATTCTCGCCGGTCGATGGGTGCGCACGGTCATGGATCGCATAGTGGACGCTCGTCGTCGCGGCAAGCCCTGCGCGGTCGCGATGGGCGCGCACGTCATCAAGTGCGGCCTCAGCCCGATCATTATCGACCTCATGCGCCGCGGGGTTATCACGTCGCTTTCCATGAACGGCGCGGGCGCGATTCACGACAGCGAGATCGCCTTCTTCGGCGAGACATCCGAGGATGTGGTCGAGGGCATGCACACCGGCATGTTCGGAATGGCGACCGAGACCGCCGACTTCGTGAACGGCTGCGCGCGGACGGCGAGCGATCACCAACTCGGCTTCGGCGAGGCGCTGGGCAAGGCCGTGATTGAGGCAAACGCCCCGAACCGCCCGATCAGCCTGCTTGCCGCGGCCTACGAGTGTGGGATACCGCTCACGATTCACGCCTGCATCGGCTGCGACATCGTGCACATGCACGAGGGGGCCGACGGGGCCGCCATCGGGGATGCGTCGATGCGCGACTATCGAATCCTGACTGAGGCTCTGAGGAACTTGGGCGATGGCGGCGTTTTGATGAACATCGGCTCCGCGGTGGTGCTGCCGGAGGTCATTCTCAAGGCAATCACGACGCTCATCAACCTCGGCTGCGATATGAAGGGGATGACCGGGGTCAACCTCGATTTCGTCCAGCATTATCGTTCGAACCAGCAGGTGGTTGCGAGGGTGCGCGAGATTGGCGGGGAGGGGATCTCCCTCACCGGCCATCACGAGCTGTTGATCCCTCTCATCGCCGCCGGCGTGATCGAGCGCATGGAAAGCTAAGTAAACTATGGGCGAGAGCATCTACTCTTCCGCGCTCGCGCAGTTCGCGGGCAAGCGCGTATTGGTGATTGGCGACCTCATGCTCGATGAGCACGTATGGGGCACGGTCGAGCGCATCTCGCCCGAGGCTCCCGTGATGGTTGTGCAGGTCGATTCCGACCCTGATTGCCTTCCCGGTGGAGCCGCGAACGTCGCCAACAACATTCGCGCGCTTGGCGGCGAGGCGAGTGTGGTTGGCGTTGTCGGAGACGACGAAGGCGGCGATATCCTTCGCCGCGTGCTCTCGGGAGTGGGCGTAGATGTGAGAGGCGTATTCACCGACGACAAGCGCCCCACCACCCGCAAAACACGCATCTGGGCCTCCCATCGCCATCAAGTCGTACGCATCGACCGCGAGAGCAAGCGCAAAGTCTCGCACGCGATCGTAGAGCGGATGATCGACTACATCAAGCGCGAGTCCGCGGGCGTGGACGCGATCCTGGTTTCCGACTATGCCAAGGGTGTGATCTCAAAGGAGACCGTCGCGGCGGCAGTCGGTTCGGGCAAGGTCTCGGTCTGCAATCCCAAGCCGCGCAATATCGTCTGCTTCGGCGGGATGGGTGTCATCACTCTGAATCAATCCGAGGCAAGCGCGGCCTCTGGGATCGACATTGACGAGTTGGCGGACATCGAGCGCGCGGGGCGCAAACTCGTCGGCATGACCCGGTGCAGCGGTCTGGTGGTCACGCGCGGAGCGCACGGGCTTTCGGTATTCGAGAGCAGCGGCGCCATCTCGCACATCCCCGCGATTGAGACCGAGGTCTACGATGTCGCGGGCGCCGGCGACACGGTAGTAAGCGCGCTGACGATGGCGCTCGCCTGCGGGCTGGGCCTGCCGGACGCTGGCGCGATAGCCAACTGCGCGGGCGCGGCGGTAGTGAGAAAGGTCGGCGTCGCCACCACCACTCCCGCCGAAATCGCCGCATTGCTGGAGAACTGTAAACTGTGAACTGTAAACTGTAAACTCCCCATGGGCATTTCATTCAAGGGCTTCACTATCGGGATCGTGGCAAGCATAGCCGTTTGCCTCGTCGTCTCGTACGCCGAGCTTGTCGTCAAGTACATCCAGATAGGCTTTCTGCAGTTGCCCCCGGTAGTTGTGGGGCTGTTTTGCTTCATCCTTCTCGTTACGGCATGGACCAAGCGAACGAAGAGCCGGTTCAGGCTGACCCCGCAGGAACTGCTGACGGTCTACTGCATGATGCTCCTTAGCTCCATGATCAGTTCCAGGGGCTGCCTGGAGAAGATTCTGCCTCTGCTCCCAAAGTGCCTCAACTCGTCGCGAAGCGCTTCTTCGAGGGTCTGCAAAGCGGCGAAAGGATCCCGTGGCACCAGTGGATCGGGCCGCTCGTATGGTGGGCTCTGCTGGCGCTGTTTATCTTCGGAGCGTTTCTATGCCTGGCCTCGATTCTGCGCAGGCAGTGGGTGGATAACGAGAAGCTCACGTTCCCGCTCGCGCAGCTTCCGCTGGAGATGGTTGGGGGCGATGGGCGCGGGGCCAGCTTCTGGAGGAATCGCCTGACCTGGCTTGGGTTCGCGATCCCGTGTGTCGTGTTCACGATCAACGGGCTTCACGGCTGGTTTCCCAGCATTCCCATGATAACGCTGGACATATCGCTTGGGCAGTATTTCGTCAATCCGCCGTGGAACTGCGTCGGCTTCTTCGTGATGTATATCAGCTTCGCCGCGATAGGGTTTTTCTTCCTCTTGCCGGCGGAGATCATCTTCTCGCTGTGGTTCTTCCACCTCTTCGCAATCCTGCAGGTGGTGATCGCGAACTCCTATGGAATGGAGTTGAGCCAAATGCCGATGTATGGCACATCGCTATTCGTCGGTTACGAGCAAATCGGTGCGTACCTCGTGCTGTCGGGGTATCTGCTCTACGTATCCTGGCCCCACCTCAAGCAGGTTCTGCGGGCAACGTTGGGCAGGGAGAAGGTGGACGACTCCAACGAACTTTTGCCCTACAGGACCGCCGTGTTCGGTTTGTTCTTCTGCGTGATGGGCGCCACGATGTGGTTTGCGGCGGCGGGGATGAACCCCTGGTTGGCCCTATTCGAGTTGGTGATCTACATATTCGTGATTGCGATCATCATGGCTCGGAGCACGGCGGAAGGCGGGATGCTTATGACTGAGACCAGCTTTCGCGGAGTCGATGTCTACCGCATCTTCGCGCCTACCCACACCCTCGGCGCGGCCAACATGACGATGCTCGGGTTCATGGACGCCGCGTGGTTCCGGGACCTGCGCGGGCTTGTGCTGACGGGTTTCCTCGATGGTCTCAAGATCGCCGACGGCGCGAAGATCCGCCGCCGTTCGTTTCTGCCGGTGTTCATCGTGGCCATCCTGATCGCGATGATCATCGGGGGCATTTTTCAGATATACCTGCCCTACAGCCAGGGCGGCATCAACCTCTACGCCTACACCTACATGGACAATAATATGCGGGCGTTCCAGGACTACGGGCCTGCTATGAGGGGTCCGGTCCCGGCCGTGGGCTGGCAGGCCCCGGTTTTCTTTGCCGTTGGCGTGATGGTCACGCTTTTCCTCGCGTACATGAGGTACAGTTTCTTCTGGTGGCCGCTGCACCCGCTCGGATACGCGCTCTGCTACTCCTGGACCATAATGGTTTTCTGGTTCCCGTGTTTCGTCGCATGGCTGCTCAAGTCCGTGGTGATGCGATATGGCGGGATGAAGATGTACCTGCGCGCGCGGCCGTTGATGTTGGGCCTGATTATGGGAGAGTTTTCCATGGCGGTCGTGTGGGCGCTCATCGCGTGGACGTTCAAAGTGCCGGCGCCGTTTTTCCCCTGGCCCTAGCCCCAACACAGTTCACTTAAGCAAGCGTTCGTGCTATAATGTAGGCGAATTAGGTCGGCAGGAGGTGCGGATGGATGGCTCGAAGTGCAGATGGATTGGCGAACGGAAGTCGGATCTCGGACTACGTGAGCTTAGGCGTGGTGGCGAAGGCATTTCCGGCGGAAATGGTCAGGGAGGTTCTTCGCGAGACTGGTAAGGAAAGCGTGCGTGAGCGTGCTCTGCCGGCGCATGTGGTGGTCTATTATGTGATCGTGCTGGCTCTTTACATGCAGGTATCTTGTCGAGAGGTGTTGCGGTGCTTGTTGGAGGGCCTCGAATGGCTATCAAGGGCCAATTTGAATGTTCAAGTGGCGGGCAAATCGGGGATAAGCCAGGCGCGCAGCAGAATCGGCTCTGAGCCGATCAGAGAGTTGCACGACCGGACAGTCTTTCCTGTTGCGTCGCCGGATACGAAAGGTGCGTGGTACAGGATTTGGCGTCTAGTGAGTCTGGACGGGAGCACGCTGGACGTTGCGGACACTCGGGCGAACGAGCAGGCTTTCGGCCAGCCTGGGGCAAGCAGGGGCAGCAGCGCATATCCACAGATACGATTCGTGTCATTGGTGGAGAATGGAACACATGTGCTCTTTGGTTCTCGAATGGAAGGCTGTGAGACCGGCGAGATCACGCTTGCCAAGCAGGTCACCGGGAGCCTCAGAAGAGGTATGTTGTGCCTTGCGGATCGGAACTTCTTCGGCTTTGGTCTTTGGCAGCAGGCGCGCTCTACTGGAGCGGACTTACTATGGCGAGTCAAGAAGAACGTTCGGCTTACGCCTTTCGAGCGATTTGCGGACGGGTCATATCTGGCTAAGATATACCCTTCGGAGAAAGACCGACGCAATGACATCAACACAGTCACTGTGCGCGTGATAGAGTATAGGCTCGTGGGAGTGCCTGATGCCGAACCTATTTACCGACTAGTGACGACAATCCTGGACCCGCAGCAAGCTCCGGCGAGCGAGTTGGCCGCGCTCTACCACGAGCGCTGGGAGGTAGAGACGGCGCTTGATGAACTCAAGACGCATCTGCGAGGCTCGAAGATAGTTTTACGCTCAAAGACGCCAGAGCTGGTTCGACAGGAGTTCTACGGGTTGATGATGGCGCACTTTGCCGTGAGGGGATTGATGCACGAAGCGG
>Ga0209226_10000259_pt1 | contig 32777 bp, 28 predicted proteins | sample BarGraNGADG00212_2_FD_184497 | JGI IMG/M metagenome (GOLD analysis project Ga0209226, IMG submission 184497) | Arctic peat soil microbial communities from Barrow, Alaska, USA - Barrow Graham LP Ref core NGADG0011-212 (SPAdes) (version 2) | ecosystem: Environmental > Terrestrial > Soil >...
AATAATTTTTACAGTTTATAAAATCTCTTCAAGGAGATGGAGATCCCTCGCTACGCTCGGGATGACATGTTAATTAGATGGTTAGTAGAGGAAAGAAGTGGCGATTTGCGACACCAGGGATCTCCATGGGTAGAACGGAATCTAGAAAAATGTGATGTCATTCCAGGGAAGGAGTGACTATTATTTTTTTCCCAGGGTGTCATTAATGCTTTTCAACCATACGGTAACCTTCTTGGAAAAGAAATTCAGGTTTTCGCAGGTAAAATCACCTTCCATTTTTATCAGACAGCTTTTATAGGTTCCTGAATTCTCAAAGAATTGATAACAGATATACTGTAATGATCCGGCATCGGCTGCAACATTCTTTAATGCAGTAACTTTGCTTGATGAAATGTTTTTAATATAATTTGCATATTTCTGTAATTCAACCTTCGGTATTTTTTTCCCGGAATTAGCACACTTGCTGATATTATCTTTGACCTGGTTCTGGTTGATGCTAAAATCTTTGTCTGGGAAATTCCAATCCTGAGGATTTTTGTATGTCAGAACATTACCTTCACTGTCGATAATAAACCCGGTGTGCACATAACCCCAGGCATAATTGAGATATTCAACCTGAAACAATATCGTCTGTTTTTCGCTTATAACAATATTTTTTTTACATCCTGTAATTAACAAGATTGTAAATAGAAAGAAAAATATTTTTGCAAGAAAGGTTTTCATTAATAGTCAGTTGAACCATTTATTCTCAAAAAGCAGACTAGTCTGCACAGTTTTAATAATCCTGGTTTACAAATTTATTAATATAAGAACATTAGTGAATAGAGTTATAATAAAATTTTATCTATTCATTTATTTTTTGTAAATTATATCCTTAATAATTTTAAGAGAACTGATCTGAGTTCTGACAAATCTCATCCGTCGGTCATACGGGATAAGTAATTAAATCACAAGCTAATACACACTCTGTATTTCAATAGCTTAAATAAATAATCATTTAAAGAGACTGGTAAAATGGAAAAATTTTTTGATTATTTTGATGGTCGGTACAGAGAGTCAATATTTAAAAAGGCTCCTGCTGATGATGGTCCCGTAATTACTCTTTCCCGATTGACAGGTTGTGATGCCCGACAGGTAGCTGCTATTCTGGCTGATGACCTTAACCATAGATTTGGGACTACTAAATGGAAATGGGTCGATAAAGATATTATTTACGCTATAGCAAGAGAGTTGAATATAGATACTCAACGTGTTGAAAACTTCTATAAAGGGATTGAATTATCAAATCTTTCAGAGATGATAATGGCTTTTTCAGGTGGTTTTGTAAGCGATCTCCGGGTAAAAAAAGCTATAAGGGATGTTGTCCTCTCGATGTGTAAAGAGGGATTCATTATACTTGTTGGAAGAGGTGGTGTTTCTATAGCCCGTGAAATCACCGATGCACTTCATATCAGGCTCATTGCTCCATTTTACTGGAGGGTTGAAAATGTGATGAAAAAGAAAGATTGGAACATGGAAACCGCGGAAACTTTCGTTGTTGATACTGATGAAAAACGATTCAACCTGATACATACTTTTCTCGACAAGAAACCTCTGAACATTGATTACCTGTTTGATGCTACAATAAACCGGAGCTCTTTCACAATCCAGGAGATAGCAGATCTGATACTTTCAATGTATGAAAAAAAAGTCTGCAGACAAATTGCAGACAGGAAGAAAATAGGGAGGATTTGCTGAATTATACTACATACCGCTACAGTCAGCTATTTTTTTTATGTGCTCACTTAATCTTCTGTCCAGACTTTTCTTATAGGCATCCCAATCAGTTATCGGGTATTTAGCCACTCCGCTGTCCATTGCTGCTTTGGCAACAGCCGGAGCCACACATGATATTAATCTGGGATCTACAGGTTTTGGAATAATATATTCTTTTCCGAAGTTAAGTTTTTTAACATTGTATGCTTTTAGCACAGAATCAGGTACAGGCTCTTTAGCTAGTGCAGCAAGTGCCTTGGAAGCAGCAAGTTTCATTTCTTCATTAATGGTTGATGCTCTAACATCCAGCGCACCACGGAAAATGAATGGAAATCCGAGGACGTTGTTAATCTGATTTGGATAATCTGATCTTCCGGTAGCAAAAATCATGTCCTGACGAGTAGCCATCGCATCTTCGTACGAGATTTCAGGATTTGGATTAGCCATTGCAAAGATGATCGGATTTTTTGCCATAGATAACAGCATATCTTTTGACATCATGCAGGCAGCAGACAATCCAAGAAAAAGATCTGCACCTTTTACGGCCTGTTGAAGAGTATCCAGGTCCCTGCTGGTAATGAATTCCTGTTTATATTTATTCAGATCTTTCCTTTTTGTATTTATGACTCCTTTTGAATCAGCCATTACAATATTCTCTTTCCTTACACCCAGAGAGACATATAATCTGGAGCATGAAATAGCTGCTGCTCCTGCACCGCACACAACCATTTTGATATCACCTATTTTTTTCCCTGTAATTTCAAGAGAATTCAGCAAACCTGCTGCAGAAATAATTGCAGTACCATGTTGATCATCATGAAATACCGGAATATCAAGCATCTTTTTCAGTTCCGTTTCCACCTCGAAACATTCCGGCGCTTTAATATCTTCGAGATTTATTCCTCCGAAAGTGGGAGCAATTTGTCTGCAAAACTCAATTAATTTTGCCGGATCTTTTTCATCAACTTCAATATCGAAAACATCAACATCTGCAAATACCTTAAACAGAAGTCCTTTACCTTCCATTACAGGTTTGCCGGCCATGGCACCTATATCACCAAGCCCAAGAACCGCCGTTCCGTTTGATATTACGGCTACAAGATTCCCTTTTGCAGTATAATTGTACGCATCCTCAGGAGTTTTTTCTATTTCAAGACAGGGATAAGCTACGCCAGGTGTATATGCCAGACTGAGATCAAATTGAGTACCATAGGGTTTTGTGGGTATGACCTCTACTTTACCATGACGTCCTCTGCTATGATAGAGAAGCGCATCCTCTTTAGTTATTTTTGGCATAATGATATCTTTTTAATTGGTTTTCGGAATATTTATAATAAACTATATATCATAGACATAACCGAGATCAAAAATGGTTATTCGAATTTACGGTTATTTAACCAAAGTTTGCAACACGAGTTGAATATTGCCGAAATATATTTTGCATTGACAACAAAATTAGATATTTTCAACGGCTATTTTGATACTGGTACTAACCAGATTTTGTTATACATTTTTCTATGAATAAAAACATCGCAATAGGCACTGATATAGGAGGAAGTCATATCAGTTGTGCCGCAGTTGATCTGATTTCGGGAAAGATCATTAGGGAAACTTTGACCGAAAGATCGGTAGACAATCAGGCACAGGCAGGTACCATAATTTCTATCTGGGCCCAGGCTTTATCTGCTGTTTTAGCTAAAGTTTCTCTTGAAAATGTTAAAGGAATTGGTTTTGCAATGCCTGGTCCTTTTGATTACGTAAAGGGTATTTGTTATATCCGGGGTGTGGCAAAATACGAAAATCTATATGGATTAAATATTGCTGACGCCATTTCAGACAGTCTTGGAATTAAAGATAGTATCCTTATCAGATTTATGAATGATGCTTCATCTTTCGCGGTTGGAGAGGCGTGGACAGGTAGCGCTTCAAGGTTCAACCGTTCACTCTCAATTACGCTTGGCACAGGCTTTGGATCTGCATTTATCAGCAACCGCATACCGATTGTAGACGGACCGGAAGTACCTAAACTGGGATGTATTTATCACCTTACTTTTAAAGATGGAATAGCTGATGATTATTTTTCAACCCGAGGATTACTTTCCAGATATAAGAAGATAACCGGCGAAGAGTTGATCGGGGTCAAGGAGCTCGCTGCCATAGCTGCAACCAGCAAGGTGGTTGCCGATCTCTTTGCAGATTTTGGAGATAATGCCGGACTGTTTCTTGCACCATGGCTTAAAAAGTTCAGAGCTGAGATTTTAGTTATCGGAGGAAATATATCTCATGCCTATAACCTTTTTGGCGACGTATTTGAAGAAAGATTGAGAAAAGAAAATTGTAACTGTGAAGTGGCTATCTCAAAACTAAAAGAGGACGCAGCTCTTCTGGGAAGCGCATACCTTCTTGATGATGATTTCTGGAAATCAGTCCAGCATGCACTCCCATTAATGTAATTCCATAAACCGCAAACCACAAACCGCAAAAATATGAATACACAAAAAGTAAACATCACCAAAATACTCCCTGTCCTTATGGCATTTTTTGTCATGAGTTTTGTTGACCTTGTAGGTATAGGGGTTGACCGTATAAGTAAAGATATGAACCTTAGTTCCACCCTGGCGCAGCTAATCCCTTCCGCAGCTTTCCTGTGGTTTTTTATTCTCTCAGTTCCTATGGGAGTTTTGCAATCGCGTCTGGGTAAACGGTTTATGCTAAACGTCGGGATGTGTGTAACAGCATTAGGTCTGCTGGTACCTTTCTTCTTCTATACTTTCGCAATGGTCCTTGTCGGATTTGCATTGCTTGGAATTGGAAACACAATAGTCCAGGTTTCTGCTAATCCACTTTTGGTATATGTGGTCCCTGCAAACCGTGCTTCAAGTTTTTTAAGCTTTTCACAATTTGTAAAAGCTATTGGATCAATGGTTGGAGCTCCGCTTGCTGCAGTTTTTGCCCTACATTTCACTCACGACTGGAAGCTTTTATTCCTGGTATTCGGTGTTGTTTCTATTCTTTCTGTTTTATGGTTGGGTTTGACGAAAATTGATGAAGGAGAGCTTACAGAAAGCAAAGCTACATTTGGATCTTCTTTTAAACTTCTGGGAACAGGTTTTATTCTGATGATGGTTGTTTCGATTTTCCTGGTTGTAGGTATCGATGTAGGATTCAACTCCAATTCCGGGCAATTCCTTATTAAACACTTTGGTATTGATTCAACCACTGCAGAGTCGGGAAGAAGTGTGTATTTTTTCGGACGTATGTTAGGAACCTTTGCAGGAGCAATAATGCTGACCAGGATCTCTTCACGAAAATTCTTCATGTGGACATCAATTCTTGGAATACTGTGTTTGGTTGCTATCCTTTTGATATCTTCTACTGTGATGGCCTGGGGTCTTGTCTTCCTTATCGGGTTGGCTGTAGCTAACATTTTCCCTCTGGTATTCTCGATAACAGTTGAAAAATATCCGACACGCATAAATGAAATTTCGGGTTTGATGATGATGGCCATTTCAGGCTGAGCAGTGATACCTTTATTAATAGGTTGGGTGAGCGATATGAGCAATGTTACTTTCGGGATGTCAATCCTGATTCTTTGTATGATTTACCTTTGGACAGTATCAGTGTATTGCCTCAAAAGATAATTAATAAGATTCGGCAAAAAAAAGAGATCTGCAGGAAAAACATTTTCTGCTGATCTCACTATAATAACGCCGGAATAATCAGCCAACTGTTAAAACAATCTTTGAAAGGTCTTCATCACGTGATGAGTTTCCTACCATGATCTCGAACTCTCCGGGTTCAACAACATATTTCATACTGATATTATGGAATGCCAGGTGTTCCGGTTCTATTTTAAAAGTTATGGTTTTTGTTTCACCAGGCTTCAAAGATACTCTTGTGAAACCTTTCAGCTCTTTCACCGGCCGTGTTACTGAACTGACTTTATCGCGGATATACATCTGAACTACTTCTTCTCCGCTCTTTTTTCCGCTATTGGTTACATTGACCTTTACCTTAGCGGTGCCATCTTTTTTGATTTTGTTCTTCTCAAGCCGGAGATCAGTCAGTTTGAATTTTGAATAACTCAGGCCAAAACCAAAATGCCAAAGAGGTTTATTATCCATTGAGAGATATTCGTTAATCTGGGCACTTGGCTTAAAGTTGTAATACATAGGCAGTTGTCCGGCAGATTTTGGAACAGTTATCGTCAGTTTGCCTGAAGGATTCACGTCGCCAAAGATGATATCAGCTGCAGCAGTGCCGGTCTCCTGACCCATGTACCATCCTTCAATTATTGCAGGTACATTCTCAGCAATATAATTAATTGAAAGAGGCCGTCCATTCATCAGGTATACCAGAACAGGTTTACCAACTTCAACAATAGCTTTTACAAGTTCATCCTGCTGACCGAAAAGGTCAAGGGTCATATTATCTCCAATATGGGTTTTTGCCCAGGCTTCGCGGCACAGATGCTCGTTTTCACCAATTGCAAGGATAACTATTTCAGCCTTTTTAGCAACTTTTACCGCTTCGGCTATAAGCTTCATGTTTTCTTCCCGGGTGGGGAATTTGATCTCATCACCTTTCCAGTTAAAGAAGCTTATTGTAGCATTAGTTGTCAGTTTACAGCCCTGTGCGAATAAAACTTCTGACTTTTTGCCAACCTTATTTTTAATTCCATCAAACAGACTGATCTTTTGATAAGGTTCGCCAGCATAACCTCCAAAAAAAACATCTTTTGCACACGGACCAATTACCGCAATCTTCTTGTATTTATTTTTAGGTAATGGAAGCAGCTTGTCATTTTTCAACAGAACAATTGATTCATGTGCTGCCTTCAGAGCAAGCTCTCTTGATGCCGGATCCTTACTTACTTTAACTGCATTTTTTAAGTCAACAAATGGATTTTCAAAGAGGCCAAGTTTGAATTTAAGTTCGAGCACCATCGAAACAGCCTCATCAATATCGGATAGTTTGATTTTTCCTTCCTTCAGGAGCTCCGGAAGATATTTGTAACAATTTGCCTGAGGAAATTCATATTGAACACCACTATTGAATGCGGTTTTTGCAGCCTCTTTAATATCGGCTGCCACGTAATGTTTATTAAATAGCTGGTCAACACCATAGTAATCAGATACTATCATTCCTTTGAAGCCCCATTCCTTCCTTAAAAGATCAAGTAATAACCAGCTATTTGCATGTGATGGCACTCCGTCAACTTCATTATACGAAGGCATGACACTGGCCGGCTTAACATTATCGATGCACATTTTAAATGGTGGCATATGAAAATCATGGAGAACTCTCAGCGAATAATTCGCCGGGCCCTGGTTCTGTCCTCCCTCGGACTGACCATGACCCACCAGATGCTTGAGGGTAGCTGCAACATGGTTTGGCGCAATCGTTCCGTCGGAGGAGCCCTGTAGTCCTTTGACAGCTGCACAGCTCAGAACGCCATTCAGATAAGGATCTTCTCCGTAAGTCTCTTCAACCCGGCCACATCTTGGTTCACGACATACATCAATGACAGGAGTCAGGGCATGGTGCGTGCCTCTTGTACGCATTTCCCTGGCAACAGTACCGTACACTTTTTCAAAAAGGGCCGGGTCCCAGGAGCATGCTAACCCTATTGCCTGAGGGAATGCTGTTGCCTCACGACGCATCATTCCGTGCTGACCCTCATCAACAAAGATGACAGGTATTCCCAAACGTGTTTTCTCAACAAAATATTTCTGGATCTTATTTCGCTGTGTTACAGTTTCCTGTAAGCCCCAGAATGCCGGGTGAATGGAATTAGCGCCATTCCCGAACGCAGCTTTCATCTTTTCAGGATCATTCAGAAACTCCTCATTGTAATCTTCTACACCGCCATTCCACAGCCCCATCAGCTGAGCAACCTTTTCTTCAATGATCATTCTCGAGAGCAGGTCCTTTACTCTTTTTGAAACAGATAGTTTTGGGTTCTTATATGGCGCATTTTTAAGAGAGTCATGCTCTTTTCTTTTGGTATGTGCTTCTTTTGACATATAATATTTTATTAGTTAAAAATTTATTTATCTGATCCTGCAACCTTTATGATTGCGTAAAAAGCTGGTTTCGGTTTAAGGTTGCGGTCGTACAGCAAGGGATAATTAGTTCTTCCGGCAATTGGCCAGTTATTAAGCCATGATTGTCCGTCGCTGATACCCCAGAAAGTTACTCTTGACACACTTTTTCTATACTTCTTAAATATTTTAAAAAACCCTGCATAACGATCGGCAAGCTGTTGCTGAACAGAGTCAGGAAGGCTGACCGGATATGGGTTTGAATCTTTTGTCAGTATAAAACGGTCCGAAACATCTGCAGTAGCGAGGTTTTCGGGACGGGGCAGAACATTGATGTCCATCTCGGTGAACATCACTTTCAAACCAGCAGCAATAAATTTTGAGATGCTTGAGTCAACAACCTGAAATGAAGGTGTATCGAGATGCCAGTGGGCTTGAATTCCCACTCCGTCAACCCTTATTCCTTTATCCTTTAAAGACTTGATTATTTTTATAAGCGTCCCTTCCCGTTTTGCAGACTGTTCAATGTTATAATCGTTATAATATAACTCAGCATCCGGATCTGCCTCATGTGCAAATTCAAAAGCTTTCTGGATGTAGTCTTCACCAATGATATCAAGCCACCGGGTATGACGAAGCTCCCCGTTCTCATCGAGAGCCTCATTAATAACATCCCAACCGTTGACTTTCCCTTTGTACCGGGTTACTACCGTCAATATATGATCGTGCATCCTTTTCAAAAGGGTATCCCTGCTGACCGGATTGCCGGATTTATCTTCAAAAACCCATTTAGGAACCTGCGCATGCCAGATGAGGCAATGACCAATAATAAACATATGATTTCTCATACCAAGAGCAACAAAACTATCGGCTTTTTCAAAACTAAATTTATTTAATTCCGGATGTACCGTATCCCATTTCAAGGCATTCTCAGATGTGATAGTGTTGAACTGATCCTTCACGAGCGCCATAAGTATGGGATCCTTATATTTTACCTGGTTACCTGTTAAGGCTGCTCCGACATAAAAATCATCTTTAAAAGCATCCTTCAGCCTTGGTGCCTGCTTCTGACTGCATCCACTGATGATCGACAGAACTATTAAACTAATCCAGGTAACTGACCTGGCTGGCATTGTAATGGATTTCATATTTATATAATATTTAACAATATTTGTCTTCCCAGGAAACATTATATCTCTTAACTTTTACTGTAAGTTTTACGCCTATCAGCAAGCTCATCCTGCATCTTTAGCTCAGTATTTTTGTTGATCCGGTAAAAGAAAAGGACTGCAATCCCTATCAACATGAATATAGCAGGATAAATACTTGTAGAGAGACGTATACCCATCACTGCCTGAGGTGTCTGTACAGCATTAGCAACATAACCATATAAACTTAAAAGAGAACCTGCGAGAGCACCACCAATGGCCAGACCGACCTTTAAGCCGATGATGATACCTGCAAATACAATGGCAGTTGCCCGTCTGTTGTTTTTCCATTCTGAATAATCTGCAACATCGGCCATCATTGCCCATGGCAAAGGCATTGAAACGCCCCATGAAAAGTTGAAAAGTAGTTGAAATAGAAGTGTCAGCATTATGGCTCCGGGAGCTATAAAAATGAAGAGAGCTGCTATGGTTACGCTGAGGATAAGAGATGCTTTAAAGACATCACGTTTTCCAAATTGGGCGGCAAGAGGTTTCGATAAGAATATACCGAGTATAGCAGCAAGCTGACCGAATATATTAATGATACTGAAAGCGTTACCGGCTATGTCAGCATTTTGTCCTATCATTCCGATTTTATCGAGAAAACCAAAGAGTCCGGTATTTAAACCTTCCAGGAATGTCAACATACTCTGTTTATCGAGATAATATTTGAAGTAATAGAGTAAAATGCTGTTCCTGATTGCAAGAAAAATAAACATCAGAATAAAAACCAGAAACATGATCACCCATGGACGGTTTTTTAAAAGGTCGGATATATCCTGCTTCAACGATGTTTTTTGTTGAGGATCAGGCTTGATCCTTTCTTTGGTTGTAATAAATGTTATAAAGAAGAATATTACAGCAAGAGCACAAAAGATCCCCATGGTAATCTGATACCCCTTTGCACTGTCTCCCTGTCCAAAATGATTCACCATAGGCAGGGCAAATCCCTGAATAGCGATGGTAGCAAGTGTGACAAAAATGAAACGTACGGAAAAAAGACTGGAACGTTGTTTCATATCCCCGGTGATGACACCACTCAGAGCTGAATAGGGGATATTGTTTGCTGAATAGACGGAAAGTAATAATATTTAAGTTATGTAGGCATAAATAAGCTTCCCTGATGGTCCGAAGTGAGGCGTCGTAAATGCCAGGAAACCAATTATTCCGAACGGCAAGGCTGTCCATAAGATCCATGGTCGGAACTTACCCCACCGGGTATTGGTCCGGTCGGCTATCACACCCATTACCGGATCAAATACTGCTCCCCACAACCTGGCAACCAAAAATAGCCAACCGGCAGCGGCTGCTGAGATACCAAATGAGTCAGTGAAAAACTCAGTTGTAATAGCATGAATGATTGAAAAATAAAATTGGCGGCACTGTCACCGAGACTGAAGCCGACTTTTTCTCTGATTGATATTTTTTCTGTCATTTTTAGTAATTTGAAATCAGTATCTGAATTTTTTGAGTTTACGAATTTAAGAAATATCATTTAGAAAAAGAATTCAACCAGTTCAGCCTTCTTCAACTCTCATAACGATCAGATTCAATCATACACCAAAGTAGGCTATTCATACATTATTGGTTTAATTTCATACAATCCTTTAATTATTTTGATAATTAAACATTATATCGCAATATCTTAGTACAGGATTTGAAAGCCATTTTTTGTTTCAGGATAAATAGCCCTGAAGAATATTTATGTTTTCAGTGTTAATTTATATCGGTTAGTTAGGTTATTGTTTGCAGTCTGAACGAAATACGAAAGAAATTAAATTATGTTACCTCAACAGAAATTTATTGTTGAAAAGTAATAAATGATAAAAAGTTTAGGTTAATTCCCTTTCATCCTGGAGCTTCTTTTCCCCATTTTCCCTATTTCTCCAGGATGATCAATCCCCTTCAATACTGTAGTCTTCCTTACAGAAAGCTACAGCTACTGAAGGGGTTCTGGTTTTAAAGCCTGTTCTGATGCTGGTTTTTTCTCACGCCTGCTCAAATACATGATTCCGGTTTTCAAAAAATAGAACTTTTCCTGCTTGTTAATTGGTTATAAAACATGCAAATTGCATTATTATTTAATTTGTCCTGAATATTAACCTGTTTCCTGCTGACTTGCTACGGTTGCAATTATCCGTATCAGTCAACATTAGAACTCATATAAAACCAGATACTATGAAAAAGGACAATCTTAGAAGACGAGATTTTCTTAGGAAAACTACAGCTGCTGTTCTTGCTCTTACAATTCTTCCAAGGCATGTCCTTGGAGGGAAGGGATACATTGCTCCCAGCGATCAGCTCACTAAAGGGATTATAGGAGTCGGGGGAATGGGAAGAGGCCATTTTGATTATGAAGGTACCCGCCTTCTTGCAGTCTGTGATGTTGATAGATCTCACCTTGAACAAGCCATTACTGCGGCTGGAGGAAATATTTCAGGGTACCACGATTTCCGTGAACTAATAGCCAGACAGGATATAGATATAGTTCACATTGCTACACCGCCTCACTGGCACGGTATTATAGCAAAGACGGCTGCTGAGGCAGGCAAAGATATCTGGTGTGAAAAACCAATGACAAGAACAATTGGTGAAGGAATAAAAGTGGTCGAAGCGGTACAGAAAAATGGACGGATGTTCCGGCTAAATACATGGTTCAGGTTTAAAGACCAGTTTTATGGTCTTGGAACAACTGTAAAGCCACTAAAGAAACTCATAGATGGCGGAGTTCTGGGCTGGCCTCTTAAGGTAACTGTGAGCGGAATAACCGGTTACGACTGGAAATTCTACTGGAGCGGACTTTATAATCTTCAGCCAATGACCGTCCCTGCTGAACTTGATTATGACTTCTGGCTAGGCCCCGCACCATATAAACCATATAATCCTGAACGGGTACATGCAAAATTTCGTGGTTACTGGGATTATGACGGTGGCGGATTGGGAGATATGGGTCAGCACTATCTCGATCCTGTTCAGTACTTACTGGGGAAGGATGATACCGGGCCTGTGACTATTGAAATAGATGCACCTCAACAACATTATGATGCTGTTGGATCGTGGCGGAGAATTACTTTTACATATGCTGACGGATGTCAGATTATCCTTGATGGTGAAAACCGCGATAAAAACGCAGCTTATATAGAAGGTCCTCTGGGAAAAGTTTTCAAAGGTTTCAGATCTGATATTCCCGATATTCAAAAACTTATCGATTCACTTCCCGATCCTGCACCACAAATTGGAACATTCACAGAATCGGTTATTACAAGGAAAAAATTTGCTCTTAATGAGGCCAATGGCCACAGATCTTGTTCTATTGTGAATCTTGGTGTAATTGCTCTCAGGTTGGGAAGAAACCTCAATTATGATCCCGTTAAGCAACAGATCATCAATGATGAAGGTGCCAACAGACTCATTAATCCTCCTATGCGTGGTCTCTGGAAAATGTAAAAAACGTTGAATAGTTGAAGTGTTTAAAATTGAAAAAGTTTAAAAGATGAAACCTCAAAAAATATTAATTATATGCTTTGCTCTTTTGCTTCTTTCATTAACGTCTTATGCACAGGATAAAAGAACGCTTGAAACAAAGGTAGTTGATCTTCTTGCCCGTTTTCCTTCGAACGACCGGCAATTTACTGACAAGCTTATGATAGAAATGCTGTCACTCGGAGAAACTGGAATAAAACAGATTTGTGATCAGGTCATACCGGCCGGAACTGGCGATGATACCCGTCCAAGGTTTGCAATCGAAAGTCTTTCACGTTTTCTCTCAGGTAATAATAAAGAAAATGGCAGAGTTGCATGGGAAAAAGTTTGTATCAGTTACGCTATTGGACAATCCGACATTGGTGTCAAAGATTTTTTCATGAAACAACTCCAGCAAATTGGTGGGGATCAGTCAGCAGAAGCGATGAAAACCTACCTCTTCAACAAGGAGCTAAGTGCCCCTGCACTAGCAGTAATATCAGCCGTTGGTGGAAAAACTGCAGAGACAATTTTAGCCGAATCGCTGAAGAATGACGAGCTGCCCTGCGCGGCAGCAGTTATGAACGCACTTGCATTAATGAAATCAGCGGCAGGAGTAAATGAGTATATTAAATGGGCTACTGTAGATGATATTAACATTAAATCATCTGCATACAACGCACTTGCCCTGAGTGGAAGTCAAAAAGCATATCCTGTTTTGTTAAAAGCAGCTGAGGCGGTCTCGTACAGATGGGAGGCTTCAGGTTCAACAGCTTCTTTGCTAAACTACGCAAGGGTTATTGGTCAGAATGGAGATGTCAAAAACATGGATAAGATCTGTAAGCTTATCATTGCAAAATGTGACGATAAAAGCACAATTCAGAATAAAACTGTTGCCCTGGATATCTATGTCAGCTTACATGGTATCAGTGCAATGGATTATCTGATCAAAGGAGCAGCCCATTCAAATACCAAATACAGGAATGCTGCCATACAAATGTCACTTGCAATACCAGGAACTGAAGTGGTAAAGAGATGGATTAAATATTTTCCCAAAGCAATCCCTGATGCCAAACCTGAAATAATAAATATGCTTGGTATCAGGTCTGACAGTTTGGCGCGGCCATTAATAACTGCTTCATTATCAGATCTGGATCTTAATGTCAGGATAGAGGCCGCTTCAGCAATCGTTAAGATAGATAGCGAATCAGCTATCCCTGCTTTGATTAATTATATGATGAAATTCAACAGCGATCCAGATCAGGAGGCAGCAAAATCAGCCCTGATGACTGTTTGTGGCAGCAATAACATATCTCTTCTGATACCAGTTCTTAAAGGCGGTACTTCTGCCGCCAGGAAAAGCACTATTGAGTTGTTGGCATGGAATAAGGGAGATGAGTATTTTTCAGAAGTTTTTCCGTTAGCATCATCAAAGGATGAACCTGTAAAAATTGCTGCGATAAAGGCACTGGCCAATCTTGCCGGACCATCTGACCAGACAAAACTTATTGAACTTCTCTCAGTTTCTGATAATAGCGATAATATACATGATATCCAGGATGCAATTTCAGTTGCAGCGGGGAAAATTGGGGATCCTGAAAAGAGATCCGAATCACTGATAGGATTTTTAGATTCAGATCTGTCGAGACGCGATGCATCGCGTCTCAACGATAATAAGGAAAAGCTTATTCCGGTCCTGGCAAAAACTGGTGGAAGTGAAGCTCTGAAAATAGTTCTGAGAGAATTTGAAAATGGAAATCCTGATATTCGTGATATCTGTTTCAAAACTCTTACAAACTGGAAGGATTATTCAGCTTCTTCGGCGTTATTCGGGATATGCGCATCGGGAAATAAAACGTATGAAGGACCAGCTTTTGAGGGATATATCAGACAAATTAAGTCCGCTGAGTTAACCGATGAAAGGAAACTGCTTTTTTACAGAAAGATCATGCCCTTTGCTTTGAGTCCCGATCGTAAAAATGAGGTTATTACAGAAATCGGGAAACTCAAAACTTATCAGGCGCTTTATTTTGTTGCAAACTATCTCGAAGATTCTTCAACATCTGCAACCGCTTCCAAAGCTGCAATGTACATTGCCCTTCCCGCAGTAAACTCCAGGTTAGGTTTGTATGGTGACCTGGTAAAAGAGATTCTTATCAAAGCAGTCGGAAAACTCCGAGGCCAGGAGAGCGAGTACGATAAAGAGATGGTAAACAAGTATTTAAGCGGAATGCCTGTTGAAGAAGGTTTTAAACCGATGTTTAATGGAAAGGATCTTTCCGGCTGGCAGGGCCTTGTCGAAAATCCTGTTGCGCGCGCAAAAATGAAACCTGCCGAACTTGCTAAAAAACAAGTTGAGGCAAACAAAAAAATAGCTGGAAACTGGAGCGTAAAAGATGGTTGTATATGGTTTAACGGATCCGGAGATAATCTTTGTTCCATAAAGGAATATGGTGATTTTGAAATGTTTGTTGACTGGAAAATCTCTAAAGAAGGTGACAGCGGGATCTACCTCAGAGGTTCTCCACAGGTTCAGATATGGGATACCTCCAGAGTAGAGGTCGGTGCGCAGGTTGGTTCGGGAGGACTTTATAATAACCAGATAAACCAGTCCAAACCTATCAGGGTCGCTGATAATCCTGTCGGGGACTGGAATACTTTCAGAATTGAAATGATCGGTGAAAAAGTGTCAGTCTGGCTTAACGGAGATCTGGTTGTCGATAATATTATTCTTGAGAATTACTGGGATCGTAAAATTCCAATATTCCCGAAAGGTGCAATTGAACTGCAGGCTCATGGTACTGATCTTGCATTCAGAAATATATATGTAAGGGATATTAGTGAAAAGGAATATAATCTTAATCGTGATGAGAAGTCAGAAGGATTTACTTCACTTTTCAACGGAAGAAATCTGAATGGATGGATGGGAGACACTATTGCTTATGAAGTAGAAGATGGATCAATAGTTACCTATCCATCCAAAGGAAATATAGGTAACCTTTATACAAATAAACAATATAATGATTTTATAATCAGGTTTGAATTTCAGCTTACCCCCGCTGCAAATAACGGTCTGGGAATCAGAGCTCCCCTCACCGGCGATGCAGCGTATGTGGGTATGGAACTTCAGATACTTGATGACACAGCTCCGGTTTATGCAAACCTGCAACCTTACCAGTATCACGGATCAGTATACGGTGTGATTCCTTCCAGTAGAGGATTTCTAAAACCTGTAGGTGATTGGAATTATGAAGAGGTAATTGCAAAAGGTACTCATATTACTATTGTTCTTAATGGAACTACTATAGTTGACGGAGATATTGCGGGTCCGAGAGACAATGGAACAATGGACCATAATGACCACCCCGGATTAAAAAACGAGACCGGTCATATCGGGTTTCTGGGTCATGGTTCACTGGTAAAATTCAGAAACATAAGAATTAAGGATCTTTCTCAATAAGAAAATTTTGTTTGGATTTTCCTCTGTGTTTCTCTGTGTCTCCTCAGTGTTTCTCTATGCAACAAAAAAGAACTGATACAAAGTTCCAAAAGATGCCGGCATGAGAGGACTAATCAACATGAAACATTCTTGCTACTTTAACAGCAGCTGTAACTCTCTTTGTAAGACCTGACCAGTTTTTTTTGAGGATATGCTCCTTTGTGATAAGATTTGAACCAATACCCACGCACGTTACTCCCGCATTAAACCATTCCGTTAAGTTTTCAAGGGTTGGTTCAACTCCGCCTGTTGGCATTATGCTCGTCCACGGACATGGTCCTTTGATTGCTCTGACAAAATCAGGTCCACCTACTGATGAGCCTGGAAATATCTTAACAATCTCGGCACCCAATTCTTCGGCATAATTTATTTCTGAGAGTGTTCCACAACCAGGTACCCACAGGACTTTTCTCCGGTTACAAACTTTTGCCATTTCATGATTAAGTATCGGTGAGACAATGAAATTAGCTCCAAGCTGTATATATAATGAAGCAGTCCCGCCATCAACTATTGATCCTGCGCCCATAACTAAACCGGGAGCCGCTTTTTCCGCCCACTTATTAAGCTCACTGAACAATTCATGCGCATAATCACCACGATTAGTAAATTCAAAGACTTTAATCCCGCCGTCGAAACAAGCCTTAATAACATTTCTGCATGTTTCAGGATCTTTATGGTAGAAAATAGGTACAATGCCTGCTTCCTTCATTTTAAGGACTACGTCTATTCTTGTATACCGTGCCATAAGCTTATTCGTTTACACAAATGTATCTAAAAAAAACAAAATTATTATCTCTATTTATTATTTAATAGGAGAAGGTGCCGGGTGTTTATTGCATGTTGAATGTTGCATGGTGCAAGGTCAATGTTAAATACTACACTGCATCTTGCAACCTGTACCTTGCAACTTTCTTTACTTTTTACTTTTATCTTTTGTCTTTTATCTTTCCTTATAATTATCTTAGCATCCCAAACTATCGGTATGGCATTAAATTACATCTGGATTGCATTCTTTATTATTGGATTTCTTGTAGCTCTGGGTCAGTTGATATTCGCAGGCAATATGCAGATATTCAATGATCTGGTAAATTCTGTTTTTTCAAATGCAAAAACCGGCTTTGAGGTTTCACTCGGATTGACAGGTGCACTCACGCTTTGGATGGGGCTGTTAAAAGTGGGAGAGAAGGGCGGAGTGGTTGCAATCCTTGGCAGACTTATTGGTCCGCTTTTTGAAAAACTTTTTCCCGGACTACCCAGGGGGCATCCGGCTTACGGATCCATTATGCTTAATATTTCCGCCAACATGCTTGGACTCGACAATGCTGCAACACCTGTCGGACTTAAGGCAATGAAAGAGATGCAAGAGGCCAACCCCGATAAGGAGACTGCTTCCAATGCTCAGATTATGTTCCTCGTTCTGAATGCTGCAGGTCTCACAATTATCCCGGTGAGCATTATCGTTTACAGGACACAGCTCGGTGCTGTCAATCCGGCCGATATTTTTATTCCAATACTTATTTCGACTTTTGCAGCTTCTCTCACAGGAATGATCAGTGTTGCTATAATTCAGAAAATCAATCTTTTTGATAAGGTTATTCTGGCTTACCTTGGTGGACTATCAGCAATAGTAATTGGCATAATAATCTATTTCAGCAGGCTTCCCAAAGAGGAGATATCTACTATTTCGACCTTTGCGGCAAATTTTATCCTTATGTCGATTATTATACTTTTTATCGTCCTGGCATTCATAAAGAAGGTGAATGTATATGATGCATTTATTGAGGGAGCTAAAGAGGGTTTTAATACTGCCATCAGGATCATACCTTTCCTTGTTGCAATCCTTGTTGCTATTGGGATTTTCAGAGCCTCAGGTGCAATGGATTTCATTATAGCTGGCATCTCTAAGTTTTTTACGTGGATGGGAGTAGATACTCAATTCACAGGAGCACTTCCTGTAGCTCTGATGAAACCACTGTCTGGAAGCGGTTCCCGCGGTCTGATGATTGATGCCATGAAAACATTCGGTGCAGATTCATTCATAGGAAGATTATCCTGTATAATGCAGGGAACAACCGATACTACTTTTTATATTGTGGCAGTCTATTTCGGCTCAGTTGGAATTAAGAATACCAGATATTCGATAGGATGCGGTTTGCTTGCTGATCTTGCGGGATTTACAACAGCGATATTTGTTGCTTATCTTTTTTTTACTTAAACCTGATTCATGAGCATTTTATTAAAATCAGCACTGGCGGTTATCAGTATTGCAGCTATTATAATCCTTACTTCTAAATTAAAATTAAAAGCCTTTATTGCCCTTTTCCTCGTTTCTCTATTCCTGGCTTTTACCACTTTGCCTGCAAACATAATCGTGAGCACAATTAAGGAAGGATTTGGAAATACAATGGCTTCAATCGGCTTTCTCATAATCCTTGGGGCAATCATTGGTATCACACTCGATAAAACCGGAGGAACGATCAGTATAGCAAAATATATTCTTTCAAAAACAGGAGAACATAAAAGCGCTACTGCATTGGCTATCACAGGGTTTATAACAGGTTTGCCAATTTTTTGCGATTCGGGATTCATAATCTTGAGTGGACTGGCAAAATCATTAAGTTCAAAATCGAAGATAGCTATGCCTTTTATGGCAACAGTACTCGCAACCTCACTTTATTCTGTGCATTGTCTCATCCCGCCTCACCCGGGTGCTCTGGCAGCAGCAGGTTTGATGAAAGTAAATGTCGGGTACCTGATACTTATCGGAATTGTCTTTGCGATTCCGGGAGCTCTGGCTGCATTCTTCTGGAGCAGAAGAATGTCAGAAAGGAAAAACTATCCACCGGCGAATGTGGTTGAAATTGACACTCACCTGACTCAAAATAGTCTCCCATCTGCTTTTTTTTCGTTTCTGCCAATCATTGTTCCATTGTTACTTATAACAATAAAATCATTACTTAATCTTGTGGATAAAGAGGGACAAACTCTTATCTCAAAAATATTCTTTTTCCCCGGAGAACCGATATTTGCTTTGTCTATTGGTGTTGTTCTGGCAATGTTTTTAATTAAGGACAAGACAATTGAATCAATGAATTCTGTTTTCGGAGAAGCAATTGAAAAGGCGGGTCCAATACTCATTGTTACCGCTGCAGGAGGAATGTACGGGATGGTAATAAAAGCAACAGGTACCGGTGAAGCAATTGGCAAGCTGCTGGCCGGAACAAACTTAGGTATTGTAGTGCCGTTTCTTATTGCTGTTATTATGAAGACGGCCCAGGGTTCATCAACCGTTGCAATTATCACAACAGCATCGTTTGTTGTTCCTATGTTATCATTGCTTGGCCTGGATTCAGACTGGGGCAGATTACTTACCATGCTGTCGATGGGTGCAGGCTCAATGATCGTATCTCATGCTAATGATTCTTACTTCTGGGTTATCTCAAATTTTTCAGATATCGATCCTGCCACTACTTTAAAAGTTTACTCATCTTCAACTATTGTTATGGGAATTGTTGTTTTTGCGTGTGTCTGGATCACATCTTTAATTATTTTGTAATTAGTCTGATATTATAAGTAAATTAAAATTTGGATGGGGAATGATAAATTAGATAGCAAAACTATTGCAGAACAGATTTTCCTGGCAGGAGTAGAAAGTGTTCTTCCTGACAGGTTGATAAAGAACCAGATGTCTTTAAAAGATAATTGCCTTAAAATCAGTAATCTGAATTTCTCTCTTGAATCATTTGAGAATATATATGTTATTGGTGCCGGGAAAGCCAGCGCAATGATGGCAGCAGAGGTGGAAAAGATTCTTGGTGAGCGGATTATTGATGGACATATTGTGGTAAAATATGGTTATTCGTGTAAATTGAAATATATTAAAGTTTCAGAAGCAGATCATCCTGTACCGGATGCAAATGGATTGAGAGCGACTAGAGAAATATTGAAAATTGCTGAAATGGCTAATTGGAATGATCTTGTAATATGTCTTTTATCTGGTGGTGGCTCATCCCTGCTTCCTGATGTTTCCGAAGAGTTTTCTCCCGGGGATATGATAAAAGTAAATGATCTTCTGATAAATAGTGGGGCCAGCATCAGTGAGATTAATGCAGTTCGTAAACATTTATCAGTTATCAAGGGGGGTCAGCTTACGCGGATCGTTTATCCTGCCACTCTGGTTACTCTTATTTTATCCGATGTTCCCGGGGATGCTCTGGATGTAATAGCTTCAGGACCAACTGTTCCGGATCCCACTACATTTCTACAGGCCCTGAACGTTCTGGAAACCTTCGGATTAAAAGATTCTGCCCCCAGTGGTATAGTGGATTTTTTAAATGAAGGAGCTTCAGGAAAGAGGCCGGAAACTCCAAAACCAGGTGATCCTGTTTTTGACATAACATTCAACGTACTGGTGGGATCAAACAGAGTGGCTCTTGAATCGGCAAAAAGTAAAGCATTGGAATTCAATATAAATGCAGTTATAGTTGACGATCAGTTGCAAGGTGATATTTCGACAGTTGCAGATTATATTGTTGAAACTTCATTAAAATTTAAAAATGACAAAGATGAAATAAAACCGGTTTGTCTTTTATTTGGTGGAGAAACTACGGTTAAAATGACAGGAAAAGGAGCCGGAGGAAGAAATCAGCATTTAGCCTTATTGTCTGCAATTTTACTTCAAAAAAATCCCGGCATTACAATACTTTCAGCGGGAACAGATGGTAATGACGGACCAACTGATGTCGCCGGAGCCATTGTTGATTCAGACACCATACCGGACGCGTATGCAAAAAACCTTGATCCCGAAAAGTATCTCACCAAATTCGACTCATTCCATTTTTTTAAAAAAGCAGGTGGACATATAATTACCGGACCCACAATGACCAATGTAATGGATATAATTGTAGTGATCATTGAGTAACCAGTAACAATAAATAAAAAAATATAACTATGAAAAGAATTTTCCTCCTCAGTATTATTTTCTTAAGTTTGATTTCATGTAACAGTGTACAAAAACCATCAGTAGAAAACGAAAAAAAGAATTCTGTTCAATTCATTGACAGCTCCGATATGACCAATAATTTTTATGATAATGTTGAAACATATCCGCTTCCTGTAAAAGAATTATTCATTGACGGTGAGGTAGCTAATCCGGGTAAGGTAGATTTCACAAACCTGCCGTTACATTCGGTTCTTGTTAAGGAGACATTACTCGACAGTGCTGGTAAAGACAGATTTACAGGTGCTTACAGATATGATGGGTATTCACTTTTTGACATTCTCGACAAAAGTATATTGAAAAAGGCAAACATAAGTGAATTCAAACCTATAATTGATTTATATGTTGAAATTGAAAATGGGAAAGGGGAAAAAGTTGTTTTTAGCTGGGGTGAAATATATTATCCCAACAATCTTCATAAAATACTGATAGCCAGCAGCGTGTCGAGAATTGTGCCATCTAAGACAAAAGAACTCTGGCCGTTGCCTGTTGATAGCAAAATTGTGGCAGCGAGCGATCTTGTGACTGAAAGAAATATCTCTTCTCCGGTAAGGATCACCGTTAAATCATATCCACACTCCTTTACTGTTAAACAAGGCCTGTCGCCAATGTATTCATCACGGATAGATGTTTATAATTCTTCTGTCAGGGTGGGCCAGATAGAAACTCTTCCAAAAAACCTTCAGGATCTGACTTTTAACTCAATATTTTATGGGAGAGGCAAAGGCATTCACAGTACAACACCATTTACCAGGATCTTGCTTAAAGATCTCCTCCTGAAGTATTATCCTGTAACCAGGGAAAACCTAAAATCCGGAATAGTTTGTATAGCAGGGATAGATGGTTACAGGAGTGCTGTCTCTTATTCTGAACTATTCAATCGGAATGATCAGCAGGAATTTATGCTGATCAAATCAGAAGCTGAAGAAGACGGAGGTCTCTTCAGAGTATTCAGTGCGGCAGATTTTTTCTCCGACAGGACAATCAAATCAGTAAGTGAAATACTTTTGAATAATTATAAATAAAAAAGAAAAATAATGAAAGTAAAATTATTAGTTCTTTTTTTCAGTTTAGCATTAATCTCCAGTAGTTACGGAAATAAAAAAGCAGGAGAAAATGGTAAACATACCGCCAGTTTAACACAAACTACCGCTACAGATTATGGAATGATGATAATAGCGAAGTTAACTGTGAAACCGGATAAGGTTAAAGCCTTTACAGATGCCGCCAGGGAGATAATAGAAAAATCAAATAAAGAACCTGGTTGCAAGTCTTACCAGCTTTATCAGGACCCATATGATAATACGAAGTTTGTTTTTGTTGAAGAGTATAAGAATCAGGCTGCAGTTGATGCCCATTTCGCAAGTGATTATTTTAAGGCTTTTGGTCCAAAAATAAATGATATGGTTGCAGAGCCGGCCAAGATTAAAATTGTTACTGTGGCTAAAGAGGTTAACCAATAGATCCTCCGTTTCCGTATCATATCTGAGAGAATTTACTTCTTGTTTTTGTTAAGGCCACGCCATGGCGTGGACCTACATTTACCATCATATGATGAGGTAGGGTCATGCCATGGCATGACCCTACGCGGTCAGGAAACAAAACGTCAGCGACGTTATGGCAATCAAAAAAAATCATTATAATTCAATGGTTCTCCCTGAACTGGTTGCATTATGGTTATGCATGACTGGCAATATATTATAATAAATTGTCGTGAAATACTACAGCCTGATTAAACATAATTTCTTAACTTGTGGGTTCTGCAAGAAAAAGAAAGAAAATGCCCATGATAAAGGATTAGGAAAAACTTCAGAAGAAGATGTTTAGTGGGATTAGCCTTTGCAGAAAAGTGATTTCTGAAAAATGTTAAACTATAATGTGTTATGAGAATTCATTTATCTATCAGTGCACCAAAAAAACCTTTGCCATTCGATCATCAACATCTGCTTGTAGGTACTATACATAAATGGCTCGGTTGGAATGAAGAGCATGGGAAAGTATCGTTGTATTCATTTTCACGATTTGAGGGAGGCAAAGTGACTAAAACCGGCCTTTTTTTTGAAAACGGGATATCTTTCTTCTTCAGTTCGCATTACCCTGAACTCATACAAAAACTTATATCTGGAGTACAAACTGACAGAACAATGTTTAACGGTTTGGAAGTCAGTGAGATTCTGATGCAGGAGGATCCCGATCTTACCACGAAGGAGCTGTTTTTTCCGGGCAGTCCTGTTTTTATTAAACGAAAGAACGGAGAAAAGATAGATCATATACTTTATGATGATCCCAGGGCAGGTTCATATTTAAAGGAGACATTACTGAAAAAGATGGAAGAGGTTGGACTTAAGGATGATACACTGGAGATAAGTTTTGACACATATTATCGTAAAGCCGGAAGTAAGATGGTGAATTATAATGGCATAAAGAACAAAGCAAGCTGGTGCCCAGTAATAATAAAAGGCAAATCGGACACAAAACTGTTTGTCTGGAACGTAGGATTGGGAAATTCGACAGGAATTGGATTTGGGGCAATAATTTAAATCAACGAAACAATATCTAATATGAGTTTAGACACCCTAATAAACATTGGCAATAAAATAAGAACCGGGCTTGACAAAAAAGAAAGCCTTTCATATCACAGATATGTTAAGAAAGCGCCTTTAAACAATCCCAAAATCCAATACTCTTATTTTCAACTTGACGTAACCAAAGGCTATGTCATTGACAAAGATTCATTGAGACCTATCACCGATGAAGATTTTATCAGGAATAACCTTTTTTATTTGAGGTTTAAAACTGGTGAAGCTGATAGTTTAGTGAAATATATATTTGGAGATGTTTGTACAGACTATTTTAAACTGGACGACCCTGAAAATAAAGCAAAAGGGTTTCAAGTGAATTCATTTCTTAGGGGGAAAGAAGAAGCCCATAAAGTATATAATGAGAAACTTAACTTTTTTAGAAAATCCCTTGAGGAAATATTACCATCTATTATTGAATTAATTGAAGCTACTAAAAACTGTTTTATTCACTTTAATTTTTCAGGCAAATCATGGTATGAATTGGAAGATATTTTCGATGAATTAGAAAACTATCTTATAAAAAACTTTATTAAAGAAGAGGGTGGTCGAATCAGTCTTGAAGCTTTTCTTACCCGGACATTAATTGATACACAAGGAAGCTTGCCTGATTTTAATCATTCAAACACTTATAAATGCCGTTCATTCGAAGGAATTGACGCCGTAAAGGATTTAATATATGCTTTGGATTTTCAGCAGAAATACAAAATTTCTAAGGGAGACATAATGATTAATGTGTTGCCCAAAGGTGATATAGGAGCAAAAGATATCATTCGTTTTTTTCAGGAAAAGTCAAAATACGATTTCAAGAACCAAAAACTCGAAGATATTGATCCTTTTATTGAACCTTTTATCGGGACTATCGAGAATATTGAAAGATATGACATTATTTTTTCTAAACGAAGCAAACCAATAGGAATCGATTTAATTGAGATTAATGATGTTAACCAAAATCTGTTAAAAATGGTTAGCGCAAAAATTCTTAATGCTAAGAAAAAGATTGGAAGGCCGATTACATTGGACTATGCCATTAAAATGATGTTCAACGATAAAAAATACACCAGTCATTTACTTCGCATATTACCATTAATATATCGCGATGCTTATTATACCGACGAAACCCTTTTACCTTCTTTTCTTCAAAAGGTGGAATATTCCATCCGGCACGACATTGGCAATTTTAACTCTCTCAAAGCTTTTTATTACTTCTTATTAATGCTTCAAAAAAATGATAATACTATGGAAATAAAAGAATCGAAAAGTTACCAGGTAGGTCAGCGTTTGGGCGCAATGGCCGAACCTTTTGCCGTATGGCGAAAAGATTGCCCCATTAAGTCCTTTGAAAAAGCGTATGTTGGCAGCTTGTCAAGACGAATATCTAATCTTGACGATTTAGTAGAACTTGCAAATTACCTGAATGAAAAACTGCTTATTCACAACAAGGCTTATCCGTCCATCAAACAAGCTTACACCGAAATACTAAACCTGCTGGATTTCTTTAAGAAAGAAGAAAAATACAACAGGCATTATTGTGAGTTAGGCTTTTTCGGAAGTTATTATCACTTTTATAAGGAACAACCGTCAAAAACAGAATCAGAAACAGTTGAAAACTAAACATAAATATTATGGAAACTATAAAAGATAAATCCGAAATCCTTTTCTATTACGAAAGTAAATTTTCAATTCCCAATGGCGACCCCTTTACAGGAGAGCAACGGTACGATGAAGAGACCAAACGAATTTTGGTCAGCGATGTTAGAATAAAACGTTTTATCCGCGACTATTTGCACAATTTAGGAGAAGCTATTTATGTTATAAATGACAAAGAGCAGGTTGAAGGAAACGAATCCGGTTCATCCGCACGTGTGAAATCGTTGCGTACAAACCTGCTTAAAGATGCTATTGAAAAAGCTGAAAAGGAAGCCAAAGATGCCAAGTATAAAAATTTTAATTCCAACCAATTTTTGTTAAAACAATGTGTTGATGTTCGATTATTCGGTGGTATTTCCACCGAGAAAGGGGGAAATGTTAACCTGACTGGCCCGGTTCAGTTTGCCTTGCTAAATCCTTCCCTCAATACTGTTGATTTGCGAATGCATCAAAACACTTCTGTTTTTTCGTCAGATGTGACCAAATCGGGCGGTGCTATTGGCACAACAACTGTAGTACCGTATTCAATCAGCCAAATACATGGGTGGGTAAATCCAATTTCGGCAAAGTTGAGTGATATGACCAACGATGACCTTCAGCTAATGTTTAAAGCATTGTGGCAAAGTATCAATAACGTCAATACACGAAGCAAGTCGAACCAAAGTTCGATATTATTATTGCAAATTATTTATAATAATACTACTGACAAAGTTTATGGGGTAGATGAATTAGTGAAGCTTAAATCAGATAAACGGGATGAACAACTTCGTAGCATCGAAGATTTTGCTTTTGATTTTGAGTGTCTCAAAATACTTGCAGGTTCGCCGAAAATAAAAGAAATCAGGTATTATACTGAACTGGAAAAAATTGAATATGACCTAAAAGGTTTAGGCAGTAAATTAATTAAACTGTCCCTGTAATGGACACTATAATCTTTAATGCAAGTGGTAATTGGGGGCATTTCAGGAAAGTTGACACAAATAACAATCCTTTAACACACGATTTGATCACAAAAACGGCCCTAATTGGTTTAATCGGGGCTGTTGTGGGCATTGACCGTTTGCAGATGAGAAAACTTTTTCCTGTATTATCCGAAGGTTTATTGTATTCGGTCGCAGTTAATGGGCGGGTCGTAAAAGAAAATTGGGGATTCACTGCCCGTAATATTAATGACCCTTTGTCTAAAGCCCCAAAACAATTTGAATTTCTCAAAGCTCCCGATTATACAATTGTTGTGGCTTTAATAAAGGATGATTGTAAGGAGGTGTTTTCAAAGTTTGGCGATTACATAGCAACGGGAAAAGCAGTATATACACCTGTATTTGGGTTGCATAATTGCCCCGTTAATATCAGCTTTCAAAATACGGGGCAAATATCAGAAATGAAAAATGGAGATTTTCAAACAAAAGGTTTTGTATCCAATAATCACAAACTCCTTTCGCTCGAAAAAATCAATTTCCGAATTGGCTTTGATAAAATCCCAACTTTCCAGAACGATGATTTTTGGAATCTGCCAGACAGGTATCAAAGCATAGCATATTCAAGCGAAGGTAGCTTATTGGATGTATCGGGTGATTATTATGAGCTAAACACAGGAGATGCAAAAACTCAATGGTTTATGGTTTAAAAATATTAAAGTCTCATCCCGACAAATTGTTGTCTGTGCATATTGAGGGTGTTTATTCTAAGATGCAAAGAAAGAATAGCAATTATATGGCAGAATTGGTAGCATTGTTTCATGACCTTGGGAAGATAAACCCTAATTTTCAGGACAAACTTGATGATAAGGAGCCTTCCGGATATTCACAACATTCTTATATTTCCGCTTATGCTTTTCTTAATTATTTCGCGGAAAATAAGCAACAGTTATCCGAAAGGTTGGGAATAATAGGCAACGATTATACAAAGCTAAAAATCATCATCGCTCTAATTGTGCACCATCATGGCAATTTACCAGATCTAAGCACGAATTTCACTGAATCGGGAATAAAAGATTTAACCGGTTTTTTAATTGAGAACCATGAAAAATTACCTGTTTCCGATTATTTACAGGAGGTACTATATAAACCATGCAATAGTTTTAATCTGACCGTAAAAAAATGGTTTTTCCCAATTGCAGATTTAACTCAGGAATCCGACTATCAAAAATGGCAGAAAGACGCATTGAATTATTTTATGGATACCCAATATGCGTTTTCCTGTCTTATTGAAGCAGATAAAAGAGATGCGGGAGGTTTAGAAACATTTTTTTTCGACGAGACTATTCAAAAATCGGTTAAGCAATTAGGTATTTCATTGACCAATCTATTTTCCTCTCATAAAAACGATACCGATTTAAATATATTGCGGACAGAAATCCAGTCGGAATCGGTAAAGGGCTTGCAAGTAGGATTAAATCATGGGCAAAGGATTTTTTCTCTTACAGCTCCTACAGGTGCTGGTAAAACATTTGCTTTATTGGCTTTGGCAAATGAAATTCAAAAAGTGAAAGGGAGTTTTGGGATTATTTATTCTTTGCCTTTCCTCTCTATTACCGAGCAGGTACAAGCTATTACCGAAAGTTTTTTGGATGATGTACTTTCTGTTACATCCAAATCATGGAACGATAAAATAGATTGGGCCCAAAATAATTATGAAAGCAGGCAGACCAAAGAAAACCTGAAAGATATTCTGAAGGAAGATTTTATTCAGCAAACCTTCGACCATCCTTTTGTCATTACTACCTTCGTTCAGTTGTTTGAGACATTAGTAAGTAACCGCAATTCCACATTATTAAAACTCCCTAATTTTTCGAACCGGATTTTCTTAATCGACGAAATTCAGGCATTACCTCCAAGGTTATATATTTTCTTTGCCTGTTGGCTTGAGACTTTTTGCAGAAAATACAACTCGTATGTTATTCTTTCGTCAGCAACTATGCCCGAATTTGCCTTGCCAGATAAAAAGGATATTAAGGAGCTACAAAATCCGAAACTATTGTTCAAGGATTATCAACCCCCCATTGAAATCCTGAATTCTCAAAAGTTTTTTAAAGCGGAAGTATTTAATCGCTACCGGATAAACCTAATCAATGATGATAATTTTGGTGTTGACAGTCTTTCAGAACATGTCCTCTCACAGGAGCAATCGTGCCTTGTTATTTTAAATACAATTAACGACACTATACAATTATACAGCAAACTTGAAGATTACGATAAAGTTTATCTTCTCAATACGCATTTTATACCGGTTGATAGAACTTCAAAAGTTCAACAAGTTAAAGACCATTTAAATAAAAATGAAAAGACCATTCTTATTTCGACCCAACTAATTGAAGCTGGTGTTGATATTGATTTCCCTATTGTTTACCGAGATTTATGCCCATTGCCTAGTTTGATTCAAAGTGCAGGACGCTGCAATCGTAATAAGAAAATAAAGTTGGGACAGGTATATTTTTTCACTTTACTAAACGAAAAGGGAAAGATTAGTTCTGAATTAATTTACAAGGATGAAGCAAAGGTTTTCCTTGAATTTTCTAAAGAGTATTTAACACCAGGCATTCAGGAAAACGAATTGTTCCCAATACAAAAGCAATTCTTTCAATATATAGCTGAGAATCTTTCCATTGGAGAGTATAAGGAAGGTTGTTTTAACATGATTGAATGCGTGAACAACGCCCAATTCGAAAACCTCGGACACTTTCAGTTAATCAATAATAATACGTATGGTAATGTTTACCAGTACTACATTCGATTAGATGATTCCGACACAGAATATGACAAACTGAAGGGATTAATTCTTCAGTCGCTGGATGTTAAAGGCTATGAAGAATCGAGAAAATTTAAGATTGATGTTAACCAGCAATTTAAAAAAATGAGTGGACGAATTTTAAACTTGCGGGTAATATCTGAAGAATTCGCACCCGGTTATCTCAACAGGGATAAACAATACATGGATATACGGGTATTATCCGATTTGGATGAGTACACCCTTGAGGAAGGTTTAAAAACAAAAACATATGCGATTCTATAATTTTTTTGAAAATATCTTTTGTTTTTCAATGGCATTTGCATGATCCGGTTGCATATTTCGTGCCTACGGCACTTATAAAATCAGGGGATGACAATGTTCTACCAATATAATGTCCCTGACGGGACAAAAAAAAGATCAGGTACAATTACTGAAGCCAGGATAAATATCAATGTTGCCAGGACTAAAAAAGCGATCAGACAAATAAAAATTACTAAAGCCCGGAAAATTATCAATGCTGATGGGACAACAAAAACGATCTGTACATGAATAGTCAGTTTCTTATTTAACAGATAATATATTCGTCTTATTGTAATGTAAAAATATTTGAAATTGGCTGTCCCGTCAGGGACAAAATATGGGTAGGAAAACGATAAAATAAAAATCAGGAGTCCCGTAGGGACGAAATAGAATTATGGCAAACACATACACACAAATCCATATTCAGGCAGTCTTTACTGTTCAAAACAGAGAATGTATTATCCGAGACAACTGGAAAGACGAATTATACAAATACATTACCGGGATAGTTCACAATAATAATCACAGGTTGTTAGCAATTAACGGGATGCCCGACCATGTTCATGTTTTATTCGGATTAAGGCCCTCCCAATCACTATCCGATTTGATGCAGGACATAAAAGGCAGTTCCTCAAAATGGATCAATGATAAAAAATTTATTCGGGGGAAATTTTCCTGGCAGGTAGGTTTCGGAGCATTTTCATACAGCAAACCGGATTTGCCGGATGTGATCAGGTACATTAATGATCAGTCAATCCATCATAAAAGAAAAACCTTTTCGGAGGAGTATCTTGAATTGCTGAGAAAGTTTGAGATCGATTATGATGATCGGTATCTGTTTAACCCGGTTGTTGTTGACTATACCATAACTGATGACACAAATTGAATCAATATAAGAATCATGATTATTACAGGCACCCATTTCAATTATCATCTTGTCTGTCGCCGCAAATTATGGCTCTTTGCAAACGGTATTCATATGGAGCAGAATTCCGACCTTGTTTATGAGGGTAAAATGATCCACGAAAACAGTTATCCACAGAGAGCTTCAAAATATCGCGAGATCGAAATGGATGGCATAAAAATCGACTTTTACGATCCGATTGGAAATATAATTCACGAAACAAAAAAATCAAGGAAAGAACATGAATCACACCTCTGGCAGCTTAAATATTATATCTACCGGCTCCAAAAAGCCGGTGTTGATGGAGTTACCGGTAAACTTGAATACCCGGCAGAGCGACAGACAGAGGACGTATTTCTCTCAATACCCGACCGTGAATACATCGAAGAGATTGAAAAAGAGATAAATGCCTTGGTTGCTGCCGATTCCTGTCCGCCTGTGATTGATACTGCTAAATGCAAAAAATGCAGCTATTTCGACTTTTGCTATAGTAATGAAACAGAATGTCAATGAAGAAGTCCTATTACCTTTTTAATCCCGGACGATTAAGTCGTAAAGACAACACCCTCAAATTTATTCCGGTTGATGAGGAAGGTGTAGAGGGAACACCACGTTTTCTCCCGGTGGAACAGGTGGATGAGCTTTATGCCTTTGGCGCTCTCGATGCAAACTCATCACTCTATAATTTTCTGGGTCAGCAACAAATACCTGTTCATTTTTTCGATTATTATGAGAACTATACCGGGTCGTTTATGCCAAGAGAATCGCTACTATCTGGCAAACTTCTTATGGCTCAGGCAAGACTGCATGACAGGAAAGAAAAAAGGCTGGAACTTGCAAGGCTTTTCCTTGAGGGAGCTATTCATAATATGATACGCAATCTTAAGTATTACGATAACCGGGGAAAGGAGACACAACCATTTATTGACCAGATTTCCGGATATGAAAAATCATTTACTAATATAACCTCTGTCAATGAACTTATGGGCCTTGAAGGTAATATCAGGAAAACATATTATGATGCCTTCAATCTGATTATTAATGATTTTAAGATGGGAGGGAGGACGATGCAACCACCGTTAAATGAGGTAAATGCGCTTATTTCTTTCGGAAATATGATGTGTTATTCACAATGCCTCAGGGCCATACATCAGACACAATTGAACCCGGTAATCTCATTTCTTCACTCACCATGAGAACGCCGGTTTTCATTATCACTCGATATTGCTGAAATATTTAAACCTATACTGGTTGATAGAGTTATCTTTAAAGTGTTAAATAAAAAAATGTTACAGGAAAATGACTTTGAAAATTCGCTTAACAGGGTTGTTTTGAAACCGGCAGGCAGGAAAACATTTGTACAGGTATTTGAAGAAAGGCTCACAGAGACAATCCAGCACCGGCAGCTAAACAGGGCAGTCAGTTATAAACATCTGATAAAACTGGAATGTTATAAACTGATAAAGCACATACTGGAAATTGAACCATATAAGCCGCTAAAGATGTACTGGTAATTTAAAGCTAAAGAACAATGTATATTATTCTGGTATATGACATCGGGGAGAAAAGAGTCGGAAAGATGTTAAAGTTGTGCCGAAAGTATTTAAGCTGGATTCAAAATTCTGTCTTCGAGGGAGAGATCACAGAGGTTAAATTAAAAGAGCTTAAAATCAAAGCATCGATGATTATGGAAGCAGAGACTGACAGTTTAATTATTTTCAAGTCGAGAGAAGAGAAATGGTTAGCTAAGGAAATAGTAGGAAATGAGCGGGGGGAGACAGGCAATTTTCTATAAATGAGTTGTCGTTGTCTGATATGTATAATAAAACTTTAGTAAGAAATATAATATAATACGAAGTAAAGGTTCTTTGACATATTGAGAATGTGCGACTTAATATATATTGTCGAAACCCGGCATAAATCGTACTTTTGACCATCGACGATTATCCGATGCCGGTTTATAATAAAATTGATTTGTCATTAGCCCGTGGAATGGCATTTTTATTTGCTGTTTTTAACGGGTTCCAATCGCACCATAATGGAATTGAAATCTTATGATCAGAATCTTGGTGACGGTGTGGAGGGCAGTTCCAATCGCACCATAATGGAATTGAAATGAGGGATTTACCTTGTAGGGCCACACGCATGTTTGTTCCAATCGCACCATAATGGAATTGAAATGAGTTTCAACAGCCTTATTCTTATTACTAAAAAAATGTTCCAATCGCACCATAATGGAATTGAAATATAGGAAAAACTACCAAAAGTATCCTTATTATTGGTTCCAATCGCACCATAATGGAATTGAAATTAGTCAGCTTTTCAGCCTCTTCACCTCTTTCCTTGGTTCCAATCGCACCATAATGGAATTGAAATCTATTAGCAGCAATACTAGATGCAGCAGCCAATCCCGTTCCAATCGCACCATAATGGAATTGAAATTCGGGTATTGCATCCGCATATAAATTGCAATGTCGTTCCAATCGCACCATAATGGAATTGAAATTATTTATCATAATGCCGTTGTAATTGAGGAGAATGATGTTCCAATCGCACCATAATGGAATTGAAATTATAAAGTTCATACGAAGTCAATGCAGTACTATCAGTTCCAATCGCACCATAATGGAATTGAAATAATGAGTAAG
>Ga0209226_10000260_pt1 | contig 32696 bp, 31 predicted proteins | sample BarGraNGADG00212_2_FD_184497 | JGI IMG/M metagenome (GOLD analysis project Ga0209226, IMG submission 184497) | Arctic peat soil microbial communities from Barrow, Alaska, USA - Barrow Graham LP Ref core NGADG0011-212 (SPAdes) (version 2) | ecosystem: Environmental > Terrestrial > Soil >...
CGTCTCCTCGACGCCGTGCACGAGCACGTAGCCGTCGCGGTCGAGCAGGTCGTCCACCAGCTGGAAGAGCAGTCCCAGTTCCTCGCCGAAGGCGCGCCAGGGCGCCTGCTCAGATGCCGGCAGCTCGGCGACTTCCAGCGCCAGCCCGATTGCCGCCACAAAGAGCCGCCCGGTCTTCAGCCGGTGCAACTGCTCGAGCTCGCCGCTGCCGCTGATATCCAGGTACTGGCCGCCGATCATGCCCTGCGTCGCCGCGACCAGCTCGCGCGCGACGGCCGGGCTCTGGTAGCTGAGAGCCAGGCGCAGGGCCTCGCCGAAAAGCGCGTCACCGGCCAGGATGGCGACGTCCTCGCCCCACTGAATGTGCGTGCTCGGGCGCCCGCGCCGCACGGCGTCGTCGTCGAGCGCGGGCAGGTCGTCGTGGACGAGCGAGAAGGAGTGCACCAGCTCCAGCGCCGCCGCAGCCGGAAGCGCCTGCTCCGGCTCGCAACCGACTGCCTCGGCGGTCGCCAGACAGAGCACGGGGCGGATTCGCTTACCGCCCCCTGCGAGCGAGTAGCGCATCGAATCGCGCAGGTCGCCCAGATCGCCCGATAGATCGAGCGAGCTCAGGTAACCCTCGACTAGAGCTCGAAGCTCATCAGGCGCCCGCATCGGCCTCGGCTTCCGCTTCGCGACGAGCGCGCGAAAGCTCGGCTTCCACCTCCTTGGCCAGCTCGGAGAGCCGGCTCAGAATCTCTATCGCCTGCGCCGAATCATCCGCCTGCTCGAGCTGTTTGCGCGTCTCCTCGACTTTCTCGAGCAGCTGCTCGGCCCGGGACAGCGCTTCCTCTGAGCTCACTCGCTTCCTCCCTCTCTTGCGATCTTGCCCAGCGCGCCATTGACCAGGCGCGCCGCTTCGTCGGTCGTATAGCGCTTCGCCAGCTCGACCGCCTCGTTGATGGCGACCTCGTAGGGAACCGTATCCTGCTCGATCTCGTAAACGGCGATGCGCAAAATGTTTCGCTCCAGCGCCCCGAGCCGATCGGCCGTCCAGTCCTCCAGCACCTCATTCAGACGCTTATCGAGCTCGCCCGCGCGCGCCGCGACAGCCTGCGCAGTCTCAAGCGCAAAAGGGTCGACTTCGCCCTCGTAGAGCGAGGCCAGCGGCTTGGCGGTCAGATCCCACTGATAGAGGAGGAAGAGAGCCGTTCGGCGCGCGGCCCTGCGACCGGCCATCAGGCGGTTTCCTCGACGGTCACGTCGACAGCCAGCGAGTCGAGATCGCACATCAACGCGAGTGTCTCGTGAACCGAGCTCTGCACCTGTGCCGTCAGCGCCGGTAATACGGCGTCTTTCGGGGCGACGATGCCGACCAGCAGATGGGCGCTCTCGCCGCTCAGGTCAAAGGAGATGCAGCGGCGGGGGTAGCGGCGTACGCGCGCGCCGGCCCGCTCCACGGCCGTCGAGACAATCGTGGCGAGGGTTTGAGAAGGAACGATGATCCGCCCCGCTTCCTCCTCGAAGACGAGTGCTTCCTTCATTCCTTGAGCAGGGCCGGAAGGCGGCCTGCCACCTCGGCGATGAAGCTCGTCGAGTAGTCCCCGAGCCGGAACTCCTCGGAATCGATGATTTCGCGAATGACGCCGATGGTGCTTGTCACGCCCTCGATCTGGAGCTCGCTCAGCGCACGCAGCGCGCGCTCGATCGCGGCCGGGCGGTCGCTGTCGTGAACGATCAACTTGGCCAGCAGCGAGTCGTAGAAGGGGTGGATCTCCATTCCCTCTTCGGCGAAGGTGTCAACGCGCACGCCGGGGCCCAGCGGCGCTCGGAAGCGCTCCAGGCGGCCGGGCGTGGGAACGAAGGCGCGCGAGGGATCCTCAGCGTTCAAGCGCATCTCGATGGCGTGGCCGAAGCGCGGCGCGCGACCGGTGAGCGCAAGCGGTTCGCCGGCGGCGATGCGGATCTGCTCGCGCACGATGTCGATGCCGGTGACCAGCTCGGTAACCGGGTGCTCGACCTGCAGGCGGGCGTTCAACTCCATGAAGTAGAAGCCGTTGTCGGAAGAGAGCAGAAACTCGAAGGTGCCGGCGTTGGTGTAACCGATGACTCCGCAGGCGCGCTCAACTGCCTGCTCCATCTCCTCGCGCAACACCGGGGTCATGGTCGGTGAGGGCGATTCCTCGATCAGTTTCTGGTGGCGACGCTGGATCGAGCACTCCCGCTCGCCGAGCGTGAGCACGCCGCCGTAGAGGTCGCAGAGCACCTGCACCTCGATGTGACTGGCCGGCGCGATCGCCCGCTCGACGTAAAGCGAGCCGTCACCGAAAGCCGCCTCGGCCTCAGCCATTGCAGTCCTGAAGGCGCCTTTCAGCTGCGAAGCCTCAGTGACGAAGCGCATGCCCTTGCCGCCGCCGCCGGCAGCAGCCTTGAGCATGATCGGGTAGCCAAGTTCCTTGACGCCCTTTTCCACCTCGGCGAGCGAGGTCAGGGCCTCGGTGCCGGGCACCAGCGGGACGTCGGCGGCCATCAGCTCGCGCTTGGCCTCCGACTTGTCGCCCATGCGCCGCATCAGATCGGCGCTCGGGCCGATGAAGACGAAACCCGTCTCCTCACAGGCCTCGACGAAAGTGGGGTTCTCCGAGAGGAAGCCGTAGCCGGGATGGACGGCCTGGCAACCGGTCGTCTCGGCGGCGCCGATCACGTTGGAGATGCTCAGATAGCTCTCGTTGGCGGGCGGCGGACCGATGCAGATCGCCTCGTCGGCGAGACGAACGTGCAGCGAATCGGCATCCGCGGTGGAGTAGACGGCCACGGCCTCAACTCCGAGCTCATGCAGAGCACGGATGATGCGGACGGCGATCTCGCCGCGGTTGGCTACTAGGACACGTGAGAACATCGATAGAAAGACGCTCCAGTGCGCCGAAAGGCTGCGCAAACGCTCATTCGGCCTGCCACTTTACTCCTCGCGGGGGCGGCCCCGGCGCCTCTAGCGCAGCGATTAGTAGTTGTCCAGCGGTTTTCCGCTGATCGGCTCGAGCTCGAGCAGAAGATCGCCGAACTGCACCGGATCGCCGTCCTCTTTGCAGACGCGGCGCACGATTCCGCCCTGCTCGGCCTTGACCTCGTTCATCAGCTTCATGGCCTCGAGGATGCAGAGCGTCTGACCGACTTCGATCGTCTCGCCGAGCTGCACGAAGGGAGGCGTACCGGGAGTCGGCGAGCGGTAGAAGGTTCCGACCATCGGCGAGGTAACGGCGATCATGCCCTCGGTCGGGCGCTTCTCCGGCGTCTGCTCGAACTCGGCCGAGGCGAGCGGCGCCGCGGTGCCCGCCGCGTGCTCGGCACCCGAGCGAACGGTGACGCGCATGTCATCGTCCTCGATCGTTACCTCCGAGACGCCGGTCTCCTGGACGACGTGGATGATGTCGCGGATCCGCTCGGCGCGATCGCGCTCGACGGCGCCACCGAAGAACTCGATGTCCGGCGAGGTGCGGCTGCGAATCGCACGCAAGAGCGGTTCGGCTTCCTGATCGAAGAAGCGCAGCAGCAGAAGCTCCTCGTCGCTTGCCGCCAGCCCGGCGGAGCGCTCGCGCAACTCATCGAGGGTCGGCGCCGGCTTGGGCTCCTTGACCTCCGCCGAGCACAGTTCGATCGCGCGTTTCACGGTCGGATCGATCTCGTCAGGAGTACGTCCGTACTCGCCGCGCACCAGCGGCGGCAACTCATCCACGACAGTCTGGTAGCGATTGGCCGAGAGGACGTGAACCAGGGCCTGCCAGCCGAGGATCTGGACGGTCGGCGAGGCCAGCGGCGGTGAGCCGAGCTCCTGGCGGATCAAATTCAGCTCGTCGAGCACGTCGTCGAGCAGATCGGCGGCCGAGTAGTTCTGGAGATGGGCGTCGAGCGCGGCCACGATTCCGGACGGGAAGCCGTACTCGGCGGCGCGGGCGGCGATCCTGGGCGCAAGCGGCGCGATCACCTCGTCACCGATGTGCTCGTCTACCAGGTCGGATGCTTGCCAGAGCACTTCGGCGTCGATCTTGCAGTCGAAGCCGAGCCCGGCGAGCGTCTGCGCCAGTACCTCGCCCGGAGCGCGATGCAGCGTGAGAGCGATCGGGTAGATCGAGCAGGCGATCATTTCGGCTCCGGCCCGGGCCGCCTCGATCGAGGAGGCGAGCGCGTTACCGCCGGCGCCCTGGCAGTAGACGGCGACGGGAAGCCCGCTTTCGGCCTTCAGCTTCTCGACCAGCTCGTGCGCGCGGTTCGGCGGCAGCGAGCCGGTGGGGTCGTGCAGGACGACGCGGGCAGCGCCGAGCGCGGGCAGCTTGCGCGCCTGCTCGACCAGAAGCTCGGTATCGCCGGCGCGACCGGGGCTGTAGACGAGGCCGCCTTCCAGCTCCTTGCCCGCCGCGAGCACGGCATCGGCCGCGGCGCGCAGGTTGTCGACGTCGTTCATCGGATCGTCGAGGCGGAAGACGTCGATGCCGTTGGCCGCCGCGCAGGCGATGAAGCTGCGGATGATGTCGTCGTCTACGGGATGGGTGCCGACCAGGAAGCGCCCGCGCAGCGCCAGGGCCAGCGGCGTCTTGGTGCGCATCTTGATCGCGCGAATGCGCTCCCAGGGACTCTCCACGCCGCGTTTCACCGCAGCCTCGAAGCAGCCGCCGCCGGAGACATCCAGATAGGCGAAGCCGGCGCTGTCCAGTAACTCGGCAAGCTTGTACAGGTCGCCCGAGGGAACGCGTCCGGCCAACGGCTCCTGGCCGAGCAGGCGAATAGACGTGTCTACGAGAGCGGGCATCGTGCGACGGAGAGCCTAGTCGATCGGCGCTCGGGCCTGCTGAGAGAGATCACCGCTACGGGGCCTGGAATATCGCCGCCGCCGCCGCCCGACGGTAGACGGCCAGCGAGCGCGGCTTCGTCTTGAGCGAGAAGGTGCCGCCGCCGTGCGACCAGCCCTTGTTGAAATAGATCAGCCCGATCGTCCGCGGGTGGCTTTGCACCCAGGCGAACATCTTGCTGACGAAGCTCGGCGAGTCGTAGCCCCAAGGAGCCCATTCGGCGATCACAAAGGGTTTGCGGTAAGTTTCGTAGAGATCGTCCATCAGCGCCCAGGAAGCTCGGCCCCCGATCTCGTAGAGATCGTCACCTAGATAGTCGACGTAGCCGGCGCCCGGCCAGTAGTCGCGCGGATGGTTACCTGCGACGTTGGGCGAGCCCTCTCCCTGGGGGTTCCAGAGCAGCTTGACATTACCGCTGGCGGTGATCCCCGGCTCGGCCGCGCCGCCGCCGGCAAGCAGGCTCGCTTTGACAGGCGGAAGCCCGGCGCTCTGGAGCTCCAGGTTGAGCTCCTCGGCGCTGCCGCCGCGCATGATGATCGCAATCCTCCGGAAGGCTTGCGCGAACGCTTTACCGGAGTAGGCGGCCCCGCGCGATCCCCCGCCCGCCGTTACCGCGCACCAGGGGCTCCAGTGGCCGTTCATCTCGGGCATCGGGCGGATCCAGACCTCCTGTCCGAAGTCGTTCGCGTTCCTGGCCTGCTCGACCAGCTTTGCGTCGGCCATGCCTTTGGCGATCGCGGCCGAGGAATAGCCGCGCGGAGAGATGGTCACGACCGCCGTGCGCCCGGCAGCCGCCTCCTGCTCGAGCCATTCCCGGCTCACGTAACTGAAGGTGAGACGAAGCGAGTGCTTGTGACGAGTGAGGCGATCGAACGCCGCCGGATTCGGATCGATGAAGCCGAGCTTGATCTGGCGCTCTTGCCGGTCGCGCAGCGGCGCCGACTCCGACTCGGGGAGGAAAGAGCAAAGCGCCAGCGCCGAGACGGCAAGGATCAAGCCGAAAATCCGTCCGGCAACGTACCGCGACCTCGCGCTGCTAGCTGTTTTCTCCGGTCGGTCGATCACTGGCTCCCCCGTTACCCCTCAGGATGCCTGCCTGATACCTCTCAGGATCGACCAAACCACACGAGGCCCTTAGTCCCGGGAAAGCTATTGAGCGCGGGATATGTAGCGGCGCTCGCGCGGGTCGACCTTGATCCGCTCGCCGGTGTTGACGAAGAGCGGCACCTGGACGACGGCGCCTGTCTCGAGCGTCGCCGGCTTGGTGACGTTGGAGACGGTGTCGCCGCGCACGCCCGGCTCGGTGTCCGTGACCGTCATCTCGACCGAGGCGGGGAGTTGGATCCCGGCCGGCTTGTCGTCCACCATCAGCATCTGCACGGAGGCCGAAGGAAGCAGGAAATCGATCGAATCCTCGACGACGGCGTGCGCCAGGTGGATCTGCTCGTAGTTCTCCTCGTCCATGAAAACGACCTCGTCGCCGGAGTCGTAGAGGTACTGGACGTTTTTGGTCTCGGTGTAGATGCGGGCCATCTTCTCGCCGGCGCGGAAGGTGCGATCGACGACGGCGCCCGACTCCAGGTTCTTGAGCTTGGTGCGCACAAAGGCGCCACCCTTGCCGGGCTTGACGTGCTGGAACTCGACGATGCGCCAGACAGCGCCGTCGAGTTCGACGTGCATACCGTTCTTGAACTGGTTGGTGCTGACGATGTCGGCCATCGGTCGGCCAGTCTAGCGAACTCGCCTCAAAACGAAGCACTCCGCCGCCTGGCCGCGCTCAGCGGCGCGACGCGTCGTCCTCGGTCGCATCCGTAGCCTCCGGCTACGAATACGACACTGCGTCCTAGCCTCGCACTCACCGATCGCACCCGGAGCCGATTCCGTTAGGAACGTGCGGCCGAGGTGGTCGAGGCGCGGATGCCAGGGGCCGCACGGTTCGTGCAGGCGCACTGGTAGTGCGGGAAGCGGACCGGGCGGTCACTGGCGCCGCGAATCGGCCGCGTGGGTCGTGCGGGCCTAGCGGAATCGGCTCCCTTGTCGACGGGTCTTCATTTCGAGCCGAGCTCATCCAACTACTACGAGCTCCTTGGTAAATGTCGTCAGCACCTCGGCACCGTCCTCGCTGACAACCAGTAGATCCTCGATGCGAACGCCCCCCAGCCCCTCCAGGTAGATGCCCGGCTCGACCGTGACGACGTTGCCGGCTTCGAGCCGCGTCTCGCCCGCCTCGGCCCGGAGCGAAGGCGCCTCGTGCACCTCGATGCCGACGCCGTGCCCGAGCCCGTGCCCGAAGCAGCCGGCAAACTCGCTAGCCTCGATTAGATCGCGGGCGGCGGCATCGACCTCGCGCGCCAGCGCCCCGGCACGAACCGCTGCTACTCCGGCTTCCTGTGCCTCCAGGCAGACCTCGTAGACGCCGCGGAGCCTGTCTGCAAGCTCGCCACAGGCGAAGGTGCGGGTGCAGTCGGCGCAGTAGCCGCCGTGCACGGCGCCGGCATCAACGACGATCAGGTCGCCTTCCTGCACGACGCGTTCCGTTGGCTCGCCGTGCACGAAAGCGCCGTTCGGGCCCGAGGCGACGATGGTCGGGAAGGCTTCCTCCTCGACGCCAAGCTCGTGGAAGAGCTCGCGCATACGCCAGGCCAGATCGACTTCGCGGCGGCCGCGGAAAGGCTCCGCGGCAAGGCGCCGGTAGGCCTCGTTAGTCAGCACTGCCGCGCGCCGGATGAGCTTGAGCTCGCCCGCGTCCTTAACGGCGCGCAACTCCTCGACAAGCCCGTCAGTCGACACGAGCGAAGCGCCACTGGAGCGCAGTTTCTCGAAGGCTGCGACCGTCACGGCCTCGGCCTCGAAGGAGACCTCTCCGTCCAGCAACTCGCCCAAGCCGGCGAATAGATCGCGCCCGATGTCGACGACCTCGACTCCCGGCACGAGCTGCGCCGCCGCGGTGTAGCGCGAGTCGGTGCAGAGGCGAACCCGCTTTGGCTCGACCACGAGCGCCGCGTTCGAGCTACGAAAACCGCTCAGGTAGCGGACATTCGCCTCGCTGGTGACGAGAAGAGACCGCTCCAGCTCGGCTTGCAGACGCTCGAGCCGAGTCATCGCTTGACCAGGAACTCAAGCGCTTCGCGATAGCCGTCGGGGCCTTTGCCCATCACCGTTAGCGCTGCCAGATCGCGCACCACCGAGATGCGCCGCCATTCCTCGCGCGCGTCGACATCCGACAGGTGCACCTCGACCACCGGAACCTCGAACAGTTCGAGCGCGTCGCGGATCGCGTACGAGTAGTGCGTCCAGGCGCCCGGGTTGACGATCACGCCGTCGGCGCTGTCCAGCGCCTCGTGCAGCCATTCGACGTACTGGCCCTCGAAGTTGGTCTGGCGGCAATCGACCTCCAGCCCCAGCTCCTCGGCCCACTCCCTGATCTGGCCTTCCAGCTCGGGCAGCGTGACCAGGCCGTAGTGTTTCGGGTCGCGGCGACCGAGCGTATCGAGGTTGACGCCGTGCAGGACGTAGATGCGCATGTGGGGAGTTTAGGCGCTCGGCTCACGGCGGCTGACGGAATCGCCTCTTCCCGATAGACGAGATACCAGCCTACCGGTTTTGTTCCAGAGGCGGAACAGTCGGGTCAATGCTTCTTCGATACCGTGCTCCGCCCCGCGGGTGGGTGGGGGGTGGAGAGGTGGGTCCAGCGGCGTTCGGACTCCGAGACAAGCCGAATCTAGGAATCCGCAATCAGCGAATCGAGCGCCCCGCGCGCCTCGTCCTCGCTCAACTCGACGCCCCAAACAGGCTTCCCGGGTGCCTCGAGCAGCACGAACTTCGGCTTTCCGCCGGCCACCTTCTTGTCGCGGAAAAGCGCTGCCCAGGCCGCTTCACGATCGACGGCAACGGGCTTCGGCTCGAGCACCGTCTCGACCTCTTCCAGCCAGATAGGATCGAGCCCGCGCTCGACCGAGAGCCTTAGCGCGGCCACCAGCCCGAGCGCGACCGCCTCGCCGTGAGTCGGGCTGCCGAAGGCGCCGGCCGTCTCGAGCGCATGGGCGAAGGTGTGACCGAGGTTGAGCGTGGCGCGGATGCCCTGCTCGCGCGGATCGCGCAGGCAGATCTTGAGCTTGTGGCAGGCGGAGCCGCGCACCAGCTCGGCGTCGGGCAACTCCCAGAGCTTCTTCCCGGCCAGCAGGCCGGTCTTGACCAGTTCGGCCATGCCCTCGCGCCGCTCCTTCTCGGGCAGCGTGGCGAGCAGATCGGGATCGATCACGGTGCGTGTCGGCCAGTGGAAGGCGCCGACCAGGTTCTTGCCCTTCTCGATGTTGATCGCCGTCTTGCCGCCGATGCCGGCGTCCATCTGGCCGACCAGCGAGCTCGGCACGGAGACCCAGGCTATGCCGCGCATGTAGGTGGCGGCGGCGAGGCCCGCGACGTCGGTGACACAGCCGCCGCCCAGGGCGACGATCAGATCGCCGCGCTCCAGCGGCAGATCCTCAAGTAGGCGCTGGAAGCTGGTGAAGGTCTTGGCCTCCTCGCCGGGCGAAAGCACGTGCGTTGAGACGAGGCGGTCTTCAAGCGCCTTCCTGGTCGCGGCGCCGTAGAGGCGCTCGACGTTCTCGTCGCTGACGAGCGAGATCTTTCCTTCTGCCGGCACCAGCTCGCCGAGCCGGGCGAGCGCGCCCGGCGCGACCTCCACCCCGCCGGCGGCGAGAATCGCTCCTGTCAGGTCGGAGCAGACAGCGTCGGCGCAGGCGCGGTAGACGGGCAGGCGCTCGGCGTAGAGCTTGCGGAAGCTCGCCTCGTCGCTCGCCAGCGGGCGCTTGCTGGCTCCGGAAACGCGGCGCCAGGCCTTGCCCACGTCCACCTCGAGCAGAATCGTGAAGGCGCTCTCTTCGAGCGCTCTTCTGGTCGCCTCGGCGCCGTGAGCGCCGCCGCCGAGCGCGATCACAGCCGGCTCGGAGGTTTCCAGCAGCTCGCGGATGCGCCGCTCCTCAAGCAGCCGGAACTTGCTCTCGCCGTGGGCGGCGAAGATCTCCGCGATCGAGATACCCGCCTCGCGCTCGACCTCGGCGTCCACGTCGACGAAGTTGCGCCCCAGCGCGAGGGCCAGATCGGAGCCCAGCGTCGTCTTACCGGCGCCCATGAAGCCGGCGAGGGCGATATGGCGGTCGAGGGCGTGAGTCGGGCGAGGCACGACGACTACCGGTGTGACCAGTCGATCCGCTCGATGTAGGCCCTGTAGGCGGCGATGAAATCGCCAATGGCGTCGCCGCCGAACTTCTCCTTGGCGGCTTTAGCCAGCTCGAAGGCAACCGCGGCCTCGGCGACAACCGCCAATGCCTCCACGGCAGTCGTATCCGAGCGCTCGACCAGCGCCTCGGCGGGCTCGCCGCTGGCCACGTCCACCGAGCGGAGCGGCTTCATCAGAGTCGGAATCGGCTTCATCGCGGCGCGCACGACGACGTCCTCGCCGTTTGTGACGCCGCCCTCGAGGCCGCCGGCCCGGTTGGTCTCGCGGTAGTAGCCGCGCTCGTCGCGGAAGATCTCGTCGTGGGCCTGCGAGCCGGGCAACTGCGCAAGCGCGAAGCCCTCGCCAACCTCGACCCCCTTGACGGCCTGAATGCCCATCAACGCCTGGGCCAGACGGCCGTCCAGGCGATCGCCCTTGTCGGCGTAGGAGCCGAGCCCGGGCGGAACGCCCTTGGCGCGCACCTGGACGATGCCTCCGAGCGTGTCCTGCTCGCGCCGCGCCCTGTCTATCGCCGCGTTCATGGCATTCTCGGTTTTCGCGGTACCGATCTGGAGCACCTCGCCGGCAACCTCGATCCCGATCTCGCGCAGCAGCTGCTTGGCGACCGAGCCGGCGGCGACGAAAACGGCTGTGTGCCGCGCACTGGCCCGCTCGAGCACGTTGCGCACGTCGTCGAAATCATGCTTCTGCAGCCCGGAGAGATCGGCGTGGCCGGGTCGTGGCAGGGTCACCGGCTCGGTGCCCTTCCCCTCCGGCTCGCCCTCGGGCGGCCAGGGATTCATGCCCCAGGTCCAGTGCTCGTGATCGCGGTTACGGACGACAAGCGCCAGCGGTGTACCAAGCGTCTTTCCGTGGCGTAGCCCGGCCAGCACCTCGATCTTGTCCTGCTCGATCTGCTGGCGCGGCGAGCGGCCGTAGCCCTGCTGGCGCCGGCTCAGATCGGCTTCGATCTGCTTCCGATCGACCTCCAGCCCGGCCGGCAAACCGCTCAAGATCGCCACGAGCGCCGGCCCGTGCGACTCCCCTGCGCTTGAGAGCGAAAGTGTCATGTCTCCAATCTATTGGCTAGAAGCCGATCTCGCCAGGACTGCGCCGATTCATCCGGAAAGGCTTATCGGGGCGGATGGCGGAACGCATGACGTCGATCGGCGCCTCGATGCCCGTCCAATGCTCGAAGGAGGCGGCGCCCTGGCGCGCGAGTACCTCTAGCCCGTCTACCACCACTCGGCAACCCGCTTCTTGCGCCGCCGCGATCAGCGCCGTGGGCGATCCGTCCGGCTTGTAGGCCAGATCGACGACCTGTTGCCCAGAGCCCGGCGGGACGGGAAGCTCGTCCTTGATCGGCGTCGCGTTGACGATGATCTGCGCCTGCTTGCCGCTCGGCGGCCACTCCAGCACGCCTACCTCGAGCTCGGGCGCGAGCGCGCGTACAAAGGCCGCCAGTTCCTCGGCGCGCTCGGCGCTGGAGATCGCAAGCGAGGCAATTCCCGCATCCACGAAGGCCGCCGCCAGCGCCTGGGCCGCACCGCCGGCGCCGAGCATCAGCACATCGGCGCCCCGTGGCTCGACCGCGCCGGTGACGGCCAGGCCGTCCGTCGAGGTGCCAAACAGGGTGCCGTCGTCGCGCACGATGACCGTGTTGACCGAGCCGCCGCGAGTGGCAACCTCTGAGAGCTCGTCGCAGAGCTCGCAGCTGGCCAGCTTGTGTGGAATCGTCACGTTGGCTCCGACGAAGCCGAGCGCAGCCAGCCCGCGCAGGGCAGCGGCGAGCGCTTTCGGCTGCACGTGCAGCGGCACGTAGGCCCAATCGAGCCCGCAGGCTTCGAAGGCCGCGTTCTGCATTCGCGGCGATAGCGAATGCTCCACCGGATCACCGATCAAGCCGACCAAACGAGTAGTACCGGCAATCACTTGATGTACCCCCAGGATCTCTCGTGAGCGACGAAGTCGTCGTAGCTCGAAGTGAAGTAGTGCCGCTTCGTGCCTGGCTTGCGCAGATAGTAGAGGTAGTGATGGTGCCGGTCGGGATGGGCGGCGGCCTGCAGCGAGGCCAGCCCGGGGTTGGCGATCGGAGTTGGCGGCAATCCGAGCCGGCGGCCCGTGTTGTAGGGGCTCGAGCTGTTCAGGAACGGCGAGAGCGACTTGGTCGGCTTCAGATTGAGCCCGTAACGAAGCGTTGCGTCGATGCCTAGTGTCATGTGCGCGTGCAGGCGGTTATAGATCACGCCTGACACCTTTGCACGCTCGGCGGGCGAGAAGGCCTCCTTCTCGATCATCGAAGCGATGATCAGCACGTCGTAGCGCGTGAGGTTCTTGGAGCGCGCGTAGCGCAGATCGAGCTTCTTCCAGGCCGTGCGGAAGGCAACGAGCTGGTCGCTCACCAGCCGATCGGTCGAGGTCGAGCCGAGGAACTCGTAGGTGGCCGGGAAGAGGAAGCCCTCCAGCATCCGCGACTTGCCGTCGCCGGCGTAACGCCCGGGCAGCACCGAGCTGCGCGTCAGCTTCAGGTACCGACTCTCCGAGAGTGACGGATTGATGCCTCGCTGCCGGCGCGCAATCTCGTCGATCGAAGCGATGCGGGCGGCCATATCCCGGCGTGTGAAGCCCTCGGGGAAGACGATCTTGAGCGGCTTGACGACCATCGTTGTGGTCGCGCTCGAGTGCGAGTTGCGGTTGAGCGCGAGATGCAGGACGACAGCTAGCACCCCGATCAATCCGGCCAGAATGAGCAGCGCGATCAAGCGCCGGCGGACGATTTGCCAGCGCGTAAGCCCTCGCCGCGGCGGCTGATAGCCGGGCGGCAGGCTCAGTTTTCGCGGTTGCTCGACCATTCCAGGAAGCTTTCCAGTAGGTGGGCAGCGGCGCGAGCGTCCTCGGGCGTATCCGACAGAGTCCGCGCGGCCAGAACGGTGGTCAGACGCTCATCGAAGAGCTCGACGGGGACGGTCACGCTCTCGCGCAAGCGCGCGACGAAGAGATCGGTCTCGCGGGCTTGTTTGCCGTGCTCGCCGCGCATGGTCAAAGGGAGGCCGACGACGATCTGCTCGGGCTGCTCCTCGGCGATCACGGCCAGTAGGCGCTCGCTGCCCTTTTTTGTTCCGACCTGCTCTACGACCGTGAGCGGGCGGGCAATGAGGCCGCTCGGATCCGAGACGGCGACTCCCGTCCTGGCGGATCCGTAATCGAGCGCAAGCACCTTCACCGCAGGCGATTCTAGCCGCCGGGCTGCCGGGCCCGATTCAGCGCCCGCGACTTCTGCGGCGCTCAGAGCGCGCTCAATATCGCTTCGGCCGCGGCTTGAAGCGCTTCGGGCAGCTTCGCGGGGTCCTTGCCGCCGGCCCGGGCCATGCCTGCTCGCCCGCCGCCGCCACCGCCGACCAGCGCCGCCGCCGCGCGCACAACCGCAACCGCGTCGAGCCCGCGTTCCTCTAGCGACTTGTCGAAGTTGCAGACCAGGTTGACGCGCCCATCCTCGACCGCGCCGACAACCACGGCCGCCGGCGCGTTCTTGTTCTTCAGCTGGTCGGAGACGGCCAGCAATCCCTCGGCGTCGACGCCCTTGACCTCGGCGACGACGATCTTGACTCCGCCCAGCTCCTCCTCGCGGGCGATCGCGATCTCGGGCCCGGCGCCACCGGCCTCGCTGGGACGCTTCTTGGCCTCCTTGCGCACGCGCTCAAGCTCGCTCTGCAGCTTCTCGCCCTCGGCCGCGCGCTCCCGCAGCAGATTCACCGCCGCGCCCGAAGTAACAGCCTCGATGCGGCGTAGGCCCGATCCGATCGAGCCCTCCGAGGTGATGACGAAGGCGCCGATCTCGGCACTCGAGCGCACGTGCGTGCCGCCGCAGAGCTCGCGCGAGACGTCCTGCACCTCGACCACCCGCACCATGTCGCCGTACTTCTCGCCGAAGAGCGCCATCGCCCCCAGCTCCTTGGCCTCCGCGATCGGCGTCACGAACGTGTGCACGGGATGGTTGGCGAAGACGTCCTCGTTGACGAGGCGCTCGATCTCCTCGCGCTCGGCCGCCGTCAGGGCCTTGTCGTGCGAAAAGTCGAAGCGCAGTTTCTCGGGCCGCACGGCCGAACCGGCCTGGCGCGCATGCTCGCCCAGTACCTGCTGCAAGGCCTTGTGCAGTAGATGCGTCGCAGTGTGGTTGGCCATGGTCGGGAAGCGCGCCGACCAGAGCACGGCCGCGCGCACTCTGTCTCCGGCCTTGAAGCCTTCGCCGCGGAAGAGCAGCGCCTGATCGTCCTCGAAGCGGAAGGTCTGCTCGATCTCGGCCCTGGCGTCGGCGCCGGCTTCCTCGCTCTCGATGAAGCCCTGATCGCCGATCTGCCCGCCGCCCTCGGGATAGAAGGGCGACTCCCTCAGCTTGGCGATGAAGAGCCCCTCGGCGATCTCCTCCAGCGCGCCGATCTGGGTCAGCAGCTCGGTCTTCTCGTAGCCGACGAATTCCGTCTTGAAGCCGGCCTCTTTGGAGAACTCCGCGACGCGCAAGTTCTCGCCCTTGACACCGGCCCGCGAGCGCTCGCGCTGCTCCTCCATTCGCTTGGCGAAGCCCTTCTCGTCGACGCTCATTCCCCGCTCACCCGCCAACTCACGGGTCAGCTCGACGGGAAAACCGTAGGTGTCATGCAGCTTGAAGGCGTCGTCGCCCGAGACTTGCTTGCCCTTCGCGACATCTGTAAACAGGCGCATGCCTCGATCAAGCGTCTGCGAGAAGCGCTCCTCCTCGTCGCTGAGGACGATCGCGATCTCCTGGGAGTGCTCCTTCAGCTCGGGATAAACGCCACCCATCTGCTCGATCACGACCTCCGCCAGGCGTGAGAGGAAGGGCGCTTCGAGCCCCAGGCGGGAGCCGTGCTGGACGGCGCGGCGGATAACGCGGCGCAGGATGTAGGAGCGGCCGAGGTTGCCCGGCTTCACTCCCTCGGCGGCGAGAAAGACCATTCCCCGTCCGTGATCGGCGACGACTCTGTGCGCCTTGGTCGCGGCCTCCGATTCACCGTAGCGCGTGCCGGAAGCCTCGGCGACCCAATCCATGATCTCCTGGAAGCTGTCGATCTCGTAGACCGAGCCCGCGCCTTGCAAGATGACGCTGCCGCGCTCCAGGCCCATACCGGTGTCGATGTTCTGGCGCGGAAGGGGCGTCAGGCGCCCGTCGGAGTGCTGCTCGAACTCGGTGAAGACAAGATTCCAGAACTCGAGGTAGCGGTCGCAGGAGCAGCCCGGGGCGCAGTCCGGCTTGCCACAGCCCAGTTCGGGCCCCATGTCGTAATAGATCTCCGAGCACGGCCCGCAAGGCCCCGTTGGGCCGGCCGACCAGAAGTTGTCCTCGCCCAGCCGGACGATTCGCTCGGACGGAATGCCGACCCGTTCCCAGGCGGCGATCGCCGCCTCGTCGGGGCCAAGCGAATGGGCCGGGTTGCCGCGGTAGACGGTGGCCCAGAGCTTCGCCGGATCGAGCTTCATATGACCTGTCACGAACTCCCAGGCCAGATCGATCGCTCCGTCCTTGAAGTAGTCGCCGAACGAGAAGTTGCCGAGCATCTCGAAGAAGGTGAGATGGCGGGCCGTGGCGCCGACCTCGTCGATGTCGGTGGTGCGGAAGCACTTCTGCACCGAGGCCAGGCGCGGCGCCGGCGGTTGCTCCAGCCCGAGGAAGTAGGGCATCAGCGGTTGCATACCGGCGGTCGTCAGCAGCACCGAGGGGTCATAAGCCGCGGGCACGAGCGAGCTGGAGGGCGTAAGCAGGTGGCCCTTGCTCTGGAAGTAGGAGAGGTAGCCCTCTCTCAGCTCAGCGGAGGTGCGCATGCCGAGATTCTATTGGTACGCAGGCAGCTTCTGGGCCTCGCTCGAGGCGACCGGCCGCGTTCGCGGGCTCGTGAGATCGATCGAATGCCCGCTCCAGCGCCTCGCTGGGAGTGGGCTCGGGTCAGTCTTCTCGGTTGTCGAGCTCGGGAGCCACCTCGGCCCGCACCTTCTCGAGCGCGCGCCGGATCAGCCTCGATACGTGCATCTGCGAGATGCCGACCCGCTGGGCGATCTGTGACTGGGTCAGTCCGTCGTAGAAGCGCAGGTTGAGGATCATCCGCTCGCGCGGGTCGAGAGCTCGCATCCCCGGCTCGAGCACGGCTCGGTCCTCCGAAAGCTCGTATTCGTGCTCCTCCACACCGAGCGACTCGAGCGGGTCGAGCTCATCATCGTCGCCGCTCGGGCCGGCCGAGAGCGAGAGCGGGCTGTAGGCACGGCTCGTCTCGAGCGCCTCCAGCACCTCTTCCTCGCTCGCTCCGGTCGCCTCGGCCAGTTCGGGAATCGTCGGCGAGCGACCGAGCTCGCCGGTCAACTGCTCCACGACGCGCATTAACTGAATGCTCAGTTCCTGCAAGCCGCGCGGTACCCGCACCGCCCAGCCGTGATCGCGGAAGTGGCGCTTGATCTCGCCGATGATGTTCGGCGTCGCGTAGGTGGTCAGCTCGAAGCCGCGGCTGACGTCGAAGCGATCGATCGCCTTGATCAGGCCGATAGCGCCGATCTGAACGAGGTCGTCGAGCTGCTCGCCGCGCGAGGCGTAGCGACGCGCGAGCGAGCGCACCAACGACATGTAGCGCTCGATCAGCTGCTCGCGCGCGGCCCGATCGCCCTGCTCCTGGTAGCGGCGAAGAAGCTCTCTGTCGTCAGCGTTCACCAGCGGCCTCGATCCAGCTCAACACGGACCGGCCTCAGCGCGTGCCGTCCGGGTGAACGATTGCCTTGCGCAGCACGACCCAGCGCTCGTCGTTACTGCTCTCAACCTCCACGCTGTCGGTGAGAGTCGAGAGAACTCGGTGTAGGCAAACACCGTCCTCGTGACACTCGAGCTCGGTCAGAAGCTGACTGTCGGCCGGTCCGAAGCGAGTCTCGAGCTGCTCGGGCGAGACGCGGAAGACGATCTCCAGGCGGCCGTCGGGACGCTGGCGACCGAGTAACTCGGTCAGTGCGAGCTGCCAGTCCTCGAGGTTTTCGACCGTCAACTCGAGACGCGCGGCCAGGCCCGCCAGTACGAGGTAGGCGACGCTGTGCCAGCAAGCTTCGCGGGGCAGTTTGAGGACGATCTCGTCCAAGGCCCTACTCCTCGCTCGCGCTTTTCTCCTCTTCGACCTGGGAGTCGAACTCCTCAGCGAAGCGGTTCTCGCGCTCCTGGGCGGCGAAACGTGCCGCCGCCATGGCCGCCGCGAAGTCGCGTTCGACCTTGAAGGATGCGAAACCGTGCGCAAGACCGGCCGACGCGGCGGCGATCTTCCTAGCCGGGAACTTGACGGCGCCGGCGACGGTGCGCACGCCGCTGTCGATGCTGCCGACCGCACTGACCGCACTGTCGGTCACGACATCGAGCTTGTCGAGCTGACCGTTAACGCGATCTATCGAGCCGCCCGCCTTGTTGATGACCGGTAGCACCTCCTGCTCGACGCCCTTGACCAGGGAGGAGACGCGACCGAAGACTCCGGCCAGGCGAAGGAGGGCGTAGCCGAGTGTCAGCCCGATCGCGATCAAAAAGAAGGCGAGTGCTGCGTAGGCGATGCTGCTGGCTGTGGACGAGAGAAGAAGCATCGGAATTGATCTTAGAGCCTATCCCGGTGGGAATGCGCGGCCGAGGTGGTCGAGGCGTGGATGCCAGGAGCCGCACAAGCCGCGAAAACGCACTGGTAGTGCGGTGAGCGGTTCGGGCGGCGACTGGCGCCGCGAATCGGCCGCATCGGTCGTGCAGGCCTGCCGGGATAGGCTCATCGAGGCTATTGAAGATGAGATGTTCGTTGGAGAGCGCCTAGCTCGGAATTTGCCTCAATTTTCTCGCGCGGATGTGATCAAACCGAACCCGGCCACAACCTCGTCGTCGTAGAGCACCGCGGCCTGGCCGGGCGCAACGGCGAAAGCCGGCTCAGCCAGATGAAGCCGGAAACCGCCGGCGGTGGGCTCGACTTCGGCCGGTAGAGCGGGCGAGCGATAGCGAAGCTTCGCCTCGGCGCGTCGTAGCGGCAAGTAGAGCTTTCCGCGCGCGCTGACGCTGCGGCGCGCGAGTGCCTGCTCGGGGCCGGCCACGACCAGATTCTTCTTGGCTTGGGTTCGCAGCACGTAGAGCGGCCCCGCGCTCGAGGCGATACCCAGACCACGCCGCTGCCCGGGCGTGAAGCGCCAGTAGCCGTCGTGCTGGCCGAGCCGCTTGCCGCTTTCGTCAACCACCTCGCCGCTACTCGAGAGGAGACCGCGGCGCTCGAGGAAGTCGCGGTAATCGGCGCCGGCCAGGAAGCAAGCCTCCTGGCTCTCGGGCCGCATTGCGACCTCGAGACCGGCGACCGCGGCACGCTCGCGCGTCTCGCTCTTTTCCAGCTCGGCGAGCGGAAACCAGAGCCGATCGAGCAACCCCGGATCGAGCCCGGCAAGCATGTAAGACTGATCCTTCTCGCGGTCGCGGGCGCAGGCTATGAGCAACTTCCCCTGCCGCTCGACGAGACGCGCGTAGTGACCGGTTGCCAGGCGCGAGGCTCCGGCGCGGCGGGCGAAGGCAAGCAAGCGGCCGAAGCGGAAAGTGCCGTTGCAGCGAACGCAGGGATTCGGCGTCAGGCCCGCGCCGTAGCTGCGGACGAATGGCTCCACCACCGCCAGGTAGAACTCGTCGCGCAGATCGAGCGTGACGTGCGGCAGCCCCAGCCGATGGCAGGTAGCCCGCGCCAGGCGCACCGAATCCGGCGAGCAGCAGGCCGCCTCGCTATCCGGGCCGTCGGGATCGGTCCAGAGCCTGAGCGTGACCCCAATCGCCTTGGGCCCCGCCGCGAGCAGAGCAACAGCGCTATCCACGCCGCCGGACATCGCCACCGCCACCCGCTCCGGATCGGGCGCCGCCCGAAACACCGGCCCGAGCGCCGCCGCGAGCGCCTCCAGCGCGAGCGGCTCGCCGCCGACCGCGGCCGCCTCCAGCAGGCTCAGCCCGTCCAGCTTCTCGTCCAACCCATCCGCATCGGCTTCGACAATTTGCTCGCCCCGCAGACGCAGCTGAACCGAAGCCCAATCGCCACCGATCGCCGCATCCCCGAAGGCCGTTCTCATGCAGTCAGGCTAGCTTTGCCAACGGAAGTCTGGCGACTTCCGTTGGCCGAAAACATGGGACGTAGTTTTTCGGGCCGCCGCGACCGACATGCGCGGGCGCGGCTCACTCAACGCCGTCCCCAGCCGGCAACATCGCAAACACTGCCCACACCAACGGCCAACCCGCCTCGCTTCTAGGAACAGACGAGGCATCCGCGCCGCAGGCGCGGTGGCTCGTTCTCGTACTAACCGCCGAAAGTCCTCATGCCCTCCCAAAGGAGGGCGGACTTTCGGCGTAGCAAGGGGGGCCGAAGCCCCCCTTGCGATTCCACCCTGCCGCAACTTCGCGCCCAAGTGAACCTGGTAAGCCAGGTGGGTGCCCTGCCTCGCCTTGGCGCTCCTCGCGAGAGGCGGCGCCGCCGCTCGGACGCGGGCTCCCTTTTACTTGGTGTTGGTTCTACGTTGTTGCACGAAGCTCCGAACAGGGTCGAACCGTTTTACTGTAGCGCGGCGCCGCTCGACTACCGAGCGAAGCGCCAGCGGACGTCGGTCGCGCCGCTGATGTTCAGCTTGACGGCCAGCGCCGGGGTGAGATCGAGCTCCCGGCCCGGAACGTAGGGCCCGCGGGCAATTACCTGGGTCAGTACCCGTATGTCGCCGTAGGCGATGAAGATCCTCGTGCCGCAGGGAAGGCTCGGGTGCGCCACGCCGAAGGTCGTGACACCGATACTGACGCCGCAGGCGGTCTTCTTTCCCTTTTCGGTGAGTGAGAGGATGCCGGCGCGAACCTCGTTCCAACTGGTGCCCGGAGCGGGCACCGCCTTCACCGTCTGCGTCGCAGACGACGGGCTCGAGTTTGAGCGGTGCATAAGAGCAAGGGTCCCCAGCATGGCGATCAGCGCCACACCGGCCAGCACCCCTACTCGCTGGGCGAGGAGCCTCACAGCTGCCGGCCTCGCTCGAACGACCGGAAATCAGAGGAGAGGCCGGCCGGGCCGAGCATGTGCACGGCGGCTGACACTAGCTCGCAGGGCCGTGCACTAGATCGGAAAACGTCTCGCGCACTAGATCATCGAACTCCGGCGGCAGCTGGCCGTCGGAATCGGCGAACTCGCGCAGGTAGACGAGCATCATCGAGCGCTCGTAGTCGCGCTTCGGGTCGGGCTTGGCCTGAGCGTCGAGCAGCCGCTCGAGCTGCCAGACGTTCCAACCTCCGATCGGGCCTGCCTTGCGGGCATCGGGGCCGGCGGCGATCTCGGCCATCATGGAGTGCGGCTCTGCGCGCACGGGCAGCGGCTCGCTGCGAGGCGCGCGCACCGCCTCGGAAGGAGACCGGGAAGCGCTGCCACTTAGCGCCGGCAGCACGGGCTCTTCGCGCTTCGCAGACTCGGGCTGCGGCTCCGGTTTACGAACCTGCTTCTGCTCGACTTGTTCGGGCGGCCGTTCAAACGAGCTGCTCGGGGCAGAAGGAACGGACTTGGCTGGAGTTCCCGGCGTTGCAGCCTCGGGCACTGTACGGCTCTCGCTTACCTCTACCTCGTGGCGGTGCACCCTGGCTGTCAGGCGCTCCGAGATCGAGTGAGCGGGGGCTGCGGGCTCGACCTCGCCTAGCTTCTCGACACTGGACGACGGCCAGGGTCGAGGGCTCCGGCTCGGCTCGTTGATCCCGCTGTAGATCTCGCTCTCCTTGCGGCTCGAGCGCCGAGCATCGGCTCGTTCGCGCCGGCTGAGGCTGTCGAGCCAGCTCTCGTAGGAGAACACCAGCGCGTAGGCCGCGAAGATGATGAAGACGAGGATGCCCAGCGGCGGATCGAAGACACGCCAGGCGACAAGCCAGACTCCGATCAGGAAGGCGACTTCGAGCAGGAAGCTCGGCCTAAGGCGGAATTTACCCAGCATTCTCTAGCGATCTCCATTGAGAGCAGGACGTGGCTCGACCGATTCAACACCGAGTCGAACCAACTCATTGTCCATGTCGATCACGCGTCAAGCAAGGGCCGACGCGTGGCGGAGCGGGTAGAAGCGAGTCAGGAGTAGTGCCGCGGCTCGTCCTCGTCGGGGCTTTCCTGATCTGTCTCGTTGTCCTCTTCAGAGTCCTCTTCTTCGTCGTCGGAGTCGGTATCGCCGAAGGTCCAACCTTCTTCCTCTTCTTCGCTCGACGCGCCTGACTCCTCGGTCTCCTCGGTCTCCTCGACTTCCGGCTCTTCGGTAACGGTCGCTTCGGCCTCAGGCTCTTCGTCCTTCGACTCTACGACCATCGGCCCGCTGGCCCTAGGCGGCTCGACCTCAGGCTTGGACTCTTCGATCTCCGGCTCGGCAGCCTCAGGCTCTTCGGGCTCGGGCTCGGACTCGGCCGCCGCGGCGCTGGCTTGCAGCATCGAGGTGGCCTGCCGCATCACGCCGCCCGGCGAACGCGCACTCTGCGCTTCGCGATCGGCCGCCTGGACGAGCGACTCTGCCACTCGGCCAACCTTGTCTTCGCCGAGACCGGCCGCACCGAGCAGCTGCTCGGCACCTTGCTGGGCGCGCGTCATGATCGAAGCCGCCTGGGCCCGTGCCCACTCCAGCGTTCCTTCGACCTCGGCGCGGGCTGCGTTGGTGAGCTCGGTCGCCTGGTGGCGGGCCTGCTCGAGCAGCTTGTTCCCGCGTGACTCTGCCTCGCGTAGCTCCTGCGAAGCCTCACGCTGGGAGTTGGCGAGTAGCTCGCGCGACTCGTTGCGAGCGACGCCGAGGATCTCCTGGCGCTGGCGCTCGGACTCCTGGCGGAAGCGCTCGATCTCGACTGCTCGGGCAGCCATCTCCTGCTGGCGCGTCCTGATTTCCTCTTCGGTGCGTGAGAGCTGCGTGGTGGAAGCCGTCTGGGCGTCGCGCTCGAGTGCGTCGGCAAACTCGGCGGCGGAACGGATCAGGTGCAGCGCATCCATGCGAATCGCATGACCGCTGGGCTCCATGCTCGAGCGCCCTGCAACCTGCAGCACACGAAGCTGTGCCTGAAGCTGGGCTACGTGGCGCTGGAAGGCCTCGAATGCACTTCGAACCTGATCGGGGTCATAGCCGTGATCGGTGAACGGGACGTCCTCGATGCGCGGAAGGGACGTCAGCGGCGCCGGTCGTGCTCTCCCTGGATCCTGTGTTGACATGGCTCGCTCCCCTCGCTCAAGCGCGATTACTTAGTCAGAAATTCGGTTGGCAATGAAGTATGCCTGCTCTATCGGTTGAATTGCTCTGCGCGGATAGAGCGTACCGCGTTCGGGAGGCGCAGCCGAGCGAAGAAGCTCTCAGCTTGGAGGCGCTATCGGCTTGATGCCCAGCTCGCGCAGGTTCTTCGGGTCGGCCTCCGAAGGAGCGCCCGTCATCGGGTCGGCGCCGGCTTGATTTTTCGGAAATGCCTGCGTATCGCGGAGATTCTGCTCATCGCCGAGCACCATCAGCAGGCGCTCGAGGCCGAAAGCGATGCCTCCGTGTGGCGGCGCACCCATCGAGAGAGCGTCGAGCAGGAAGCCGAACTTGCTGCGCTGCTCGGAGGGCGAGATGCGCAGCAGCTCGAAAACCTTCTCCTGCAGCTCGGGCTCGTGGATCCTGAAGGAACCGCCGCCCAGCTCGGCGCCGTTTCCGACCAGGTCGTAAGCCAGCGCCTTGGCGGCGCCGGGATCGCTCTCCAGCAGCGCCTCGTCGCCGACGGCCGGACGCGTGAAGGGGTGATGGACGGCGTCCCAACGCTCAAGGTCGGCGTCCCACTCGAGTAGGGGGAAGTCGGTGATCCAGAGGAAGCGCCAGGCGTCCTCGTTGATCAAGCCGAGCTCGTTTCCGAGCTTGAGTCGCAGCTGGCCGAGCACGCGCGCGACCGCCGCCGGTTCGCCTGCGCCAAAGAGAACGGTCGTACCGGGCGCGCTGCTGAAGAGCTCCAGCTCGGCCGCGGAGAGGAACTTGACGATCGGCGAGCGTGGTTCTCCGTCCTCGCCGTAGACGATGTAGGCCAGGCCGCCCGCTCCCCACTCCTTGGCGAACTCCTCCAGCTTGGCCAGATCGCCGCGCGAGAATTCCAGAGGCGCCTGCAGGAAGCGAACACAAGGCGCATTGGCAAAGACGCCGAATTTAGAGCCGCGCGTGGCCTCGGTCGCCTCCTGGATGTCGAGCCCGAAGCGAAGGTCGGGCTTGTCCGAGCCGAAACGCGCCATCGCCTCGTCCCAGCTCATGCGCTGGAAGGGAGCCTCGAGCTCGACGCCGATGCACTCCTTCCAGACGGCCTGGATCATTCGCTCCATCAGCGCGAGGAGGTCGTCCAGGTCGGGGAAGGCGACCTCGACATCGAGTTGGTAGAACTCCTGGACCCGGTCGGCGCGCAGATCCTCGTCGCGGAAGCAAGGAGCGATCTGGTAGTAGCGATCGAAGCCGGCGATCATCAGGATCTGCTTGTAGAGCTGCGGCGACTGCGGCAGTGCGTAGAAGCGACCGGGCTGCAGCCGCGCCGGCACCAGGAAGTCGCGCGCGCCTTCGGGGGTCGGCTTGCCGAGAATGGGCGTCTGGATGTCGAGGAAGCCGGCCTGCTCCATCACGCGGCGGATGATTCCGATCATCTGCGCGCGCAGAGCGATGTTCTTCTGCAGGCGGTCGCGGCGCAAGTCGAGCCAGCGATTGCGCAGACGCAGCGTCTCGTCCACGTTCTCCTCGTCGAGCTGGAAGGGAAGCGGCGGGCAACGCGAGATGATCTCCAGCTTGTCGACCTGCAGCTCGATCTCGCCGGTCGGGAGCTTGGGATTGACCGCCTCGGGGGCGCGGGCCACGACCTCGCCCTCGGCGCGCAGCACGAACTCGTTGCGGATCTCATGCGATAGCTCGGCCGCCCCGGGCGCCCGCTCGGGGTTGATCACCAACTGGCAGATGCCGGCCCGGTCGCGCAGGTCGATGAAAATCAGCCCGCCGTGATCGCGGCGCGTGTCAGTCCAGCCCGAGAGGGTCAGCTTCTTGCCGATCTGCTCCGGGCGGACCTCGCCGCACATCAGGTCACGCCACTTCATGCCAGTTCTTCCTCCAACCTCTCGTAGGTCAGCGATTCGTCGGGCTTGCTGTGGCGCCTGAGCGTCGCGCCGCCGGCTGCCGCGATCACCGTCAGCTGCGCCCCCAGCCGCTGCGCCTGGGTCATCTGGCCTTTGAGCGAGCGACCGGCGTAGTCCAACTCGCAGCTGCGGCCCCGCCTCCGCAGGCTAGCCGCCAGCGCAAGCACCCGCTCGCGCGGCGCATCCGGCTCGCAGGCGAAGAAGATCTCGATGCCCGGCTCGGCGGCGTCTGCTTCGCCTTGCTCGGCGCTCGCAACGATGCGCTCGATGCCGCTGGCGAAGCCGACCGCGGGCGTCGGCGGGCCGCCGATCGTTTCGACCAGGTAGTCGTAGCGGCCTCCGGCCGAGACGGTGTCCTGGGCGCCGAGCCCGGGCGCGGCGAACTCGAAGGTAGTGCGCGTGTAGTAGTCGAGCCCGCGCACGAGCCGCGGCGCCAACTCATACGCGACAGCGCAGGCGTCGAGGTAGCGCTTGACAGCCTCGAAGTGCTCGCGGCAGTCGGCGCAGAGCGCATCGCCGATGGTCGGCGCGCCTTCGAGCAGCGCGGCCAGCTCGGGATTCTTGGTGTCGAAGACGCGCAGCGGGCTGGTCGAGCGCTTGTGAAGGGCATCGGCGTCGAGCTCCGCGGAGTGCTCGTCCAGCCACTTCTCGAGCCGTTCGAGGTAGGCCGGGCGGCAGGCGCGGTCGCCGATCGAGTTGAGCAGAAGCGTCGTCTTGATGCCGAGCGCCTCGAGCCAGGCGGCCTGGAGCGCGATCAGCTCGGCGTCGATCGCGGGGTCATCCGAGCCAACAGCCTCGGCGTCGAGCTGCCAGAACTCGCGGTAGCGCCCCTTCTGCGGCCTGGCATAGCGGAACATCGGCGCCACCAGCCAGGCTTTAACCGGTTGCGGCTCGCGCTGCAGCCCGTGCTCGACGTAGGCGCGGCAGACCTGGGCGGTCGCCTCGGGACGGAGCGTGAGCGAGCGCTCGCCACGGTCCTCGAAGCTATACATCTCCTTGGCGACGACGTCCGAGGCCTCGCCTGAGCTGCGGGCGAAGAGCTCGGTCTCCTCAAAGGTCGGGGTGGTCATGCGCCGGTAGCCGTAGGCGTTGCAGAGCCGCTCGGCCTCGTCCAGCACCCGCTGCCAGCTCGGCCACTCGCGCGGCAGAACGTCGTGTGTTCCCTTGGGCGCCTCGAAGCTCATCTGTTTCGCAACTCTGCCAGAAACGGGTTCGAGCGAAGCTCGGCGCCGAGCGTCGTCTCCGGACCGTGGCCCGAATAGATGACCGTCTCGGGCGGGAAGCGCGCGGCGAGCAGCTCGAGTGTGGCCATCAGCGTCGGCCAGTCACCGCCGGGAAGATCGTCGCGCCCGACCGAACCGCGAAAGAGGACGTCGCCCGAGAAGAGGCAGCCGTCGGTGGCGAAGGTCAGGTGCCCGGGCCGGTGCCCCGGCGTCGACAGGACCTCGATCTCCAGCCCGGCCAGCTCGAGCGTCTCGCCTCCTGACAGCAGGTGGTCGGGAGTGAAGGGATCGAGCGGCTGGAAGCCCATCAGCTCGGACATCCCGGACTCCAGCTCGGGCAGTTCGGCCTCGCCCAGGTAGACCGGGGCGCCGCTTGCCTCGGCCAGCTCGGCGACGCCGAGAACATGATCCCAATGCCCGTGGGTGAGCAGAATGGCAACCGGCTTGGCGCCCATTCGCGCCAGCTCCAGGCGGAGTTGGCTGGTATCGCCGCCGGGATCGACAACGAGCGCCTCTGAAGCGCCACGCTCGCGCCTGACGACGTAGCAGTTCGTCTGCAGCGGGCCCAGCTCGAAGCGGTCAACGACGAGACTCACAACAGCATTCTGACTGTCGCGGGCGCCGGGGGTGGCTTCTTATTTCGAACCGCGCTGGCGCGGAGGCGGAAGCTGCCCTGTTCGCTTCAGATAGGAGCGGTAGATCATCCGCTGCGTCATCCACATCAGCGGCAGCATGATCGCCGTGTAGACAACCGACATCGCGGCTGTCCAGTAGATCGGCGTCTTCCTGTTTAGTACCGAGAAGGCGACGAAGATGATGAAGAAGAAAATGATTCCCTGCCGACGCAGGTAGGGCCAGTTGGGCGGCTGCACCGGCCGTACCTGTGCAGGGCGGCGCCCGTTGGCGGAAACCGCTGGTCGGCTCGCTTTCTCCTTGCGCGAGGACGGGGGCTGCTCGACCTTGATCTCCTTGCCCTCCTCATCGATGTAGACGTATTCGTACTCATGCCGGAGCTCTTTCTCACGCCGGCGCCGTTGTTTCTTGGAAGGCATCGCCGAGAAGCGTAGCGCCAGCGGAGGCGGCTGTGAGCACGTCTCGACTACCGGGCACCATCTTTCTCCGCCCTCCACCGAGCCACCCGCCCGCGGGGTCAGAGAACGGTAGCGGCCGCAGGAGGCGAAAAGTGCTTACCCGTGTGCCGATTCTGTGCCGCTTAATTCCCGCCGGAATTACTGCTCGAAGTCCTCACCGAGCTCGCTTCCCAGCCTCAGCTCGAGGATCTGCGCGGGAGCGAACGAGAGCCCGGCCTGCTCGGCCTCGGCGGCGGCGCCTAACGGGATGAGGCCGACCAGCTCTGTGCCGGCGATCTCCACCCCGTGCCGCTTGGCCTCCAGCTCGATCCGCCTAACGATCTCCGCCAGGCCGCTTTTCTGCCAGTCCTCGATGTTCATGCTCACCTGAACCAGTCCGGCTTCGCTCAGCTGGAGCCCGAGCGCACGCAGGCCCGCGAAACCGCCGCCGTCTTCGCGCACCACGCCCGCAATCTCGCGAGCCACTTCGAGGCCGCCGCGAAGATTGACGTTGAAGGCGATCAGCGGAGAGCGGGCGCCGACGAGCACCGCGCCGCTGCGTAAGTCGAGAGTCGCCGGCCCGAAGTCGGGCTTGAGCTCGCCGCTTTCCATCCTTCGCGCCAGCTCCGCCGGGCCACCGCGGCGAAGCTCGGGCAGCCTGCGACCCCGGGCCAGCTCGCCGTAGACGAAGACCGGTAGCTCGAGCTCGGCGCCGATTCGCCGGGCAAGCTCCAGCGCGCATGCTCTAGCCCGCTCAGCGTCCTCGGGCCTAACGGCCACGATCGGCAGCACGTCGGCGACGCCGGCGCAGGGATGGACGCCCTCGTGCCGGCGCAGGTCAATTCGTTCGCTCGCGGCCGCCACTCCTGCCAGAAGCGCGTCGACCAGCTCCCTCTCGCCGCCGGCTAGCGTAAAGACCGAGCGGTTGTGATCGGCGTCGCCGTGGACATCGAGCAGCGCGGCGCGGGCACCGAGCGCCTCGGCGATGGCATCCACGACCGCCTGGTCGCGGCCCTCGGAAAAGTTCGGCACGGCTTCGAGCGGAAAGGCCACGAGTACTACTCTAGGCGGCATGCGCGAGTACTACGAAGCGCGAGCGTCCGAGTACGACGACTGGTACCTCGGTCGGGGGCTTTACGCCGAGCGCGAGCGCCCGGGCTGGAAGCGTGAGCTGCGCGCACTCGAACGGGCGCTGGCCGCGCTGCCCTGGGCGCACACGCTGGACGTCGCCTGCGGAACGGGCTTCCTGACCAGGCACCTTCCTGGAGAGATCATGGGACTCGATCAGGGCGAGCAGATGCTCGAGATTGCCCGCAAGCGGGTGCCGACAGCCGCGTTTACCCAGGGTGACGCCTTCGCGCTGCCGTTCGCGGACGGCGCCTTCGAGCGCGTCTTCACGGCCCACTTCTACGGTCATTTGGATCAAGACGAGCGATTACTTTTCCTGGCCGAGGCGGCCCGGGTGGCGCCCGAGCTCGTCGTCTGCGACGCGGCGCTCCGCCCCGACCGGGAGCGCGAGGAGGTGCAGGAGCGGATTCTCGAGGACGGCTCGAGCTGGCAGGTCTACAAGCGCTACTTCGGCGCCGAGGAGCTGGCCGCGGAGCTGGGCGGCGGCGAGGTGCTCTTCTCGGGCGACTGGTTCGTGGTCGTCCGCTCGCCATGAGGCGCTCCCCGTATCGCTCGCTTGCCTCGCTGCAGCGCGACAACCGCGCCTGCCGCGCCTGCGCCGAGACCGGCCATCCGATCGAGTCGCTACCGGTACTCGAGGGACATACGGGACAGAAGGCGTATCTCTTCGGCCTGGCGCCGGGAATTGCCGAGGGTGAGGAGCGGCGCCCCTGGCGCGGGCGCGCCGGCAAGGCGCTGCGCCGCTGGTTGGAGATGGATGAGGAGCGTTTCTACGAGACCTTCTATCTCGCCGCCGTCACCCGCTGCTACCCCGGCAAGCCGGCTTCGGGGCGCGGCGATCGCACCACAACGCCAGAGGAGCGCCGTCTCTGCGCCTTCTGGCAGGAGTGGGAGCTGCGCCTGCTTGAGCCGAAGCTGCTCGTGCCCGTCGGCGGCGTGGCGATCAAGCGGCTGCTCAGTTTCGACTCGCTGGCCTGTGTGGGCAAGCGGATCGAGCTGGACGGCGCCGTGGCGATCCCGCTGCCGCATCCTTCGGGCGCCTCGGGCTGGCTCAACGATTCCGTTAACCGGGCGCGGCTGGAGCGGGCGCTTGGGTTGCTCCGAAGCGAGCTGGGTGGAGAGTAGGCTCAGTCCCAAGCTGACGGTGCCTGACGAGCGAGAGCATCCAGACCGCCGGCATCGAAAAACAGCGTCACCGTGGCGTCCCAGACTCCAGCGGACGTCGGTTCGCGGTGCCCAACGCTAACGATGAGCTCGACTGTGCCCAGTCCGTTGTGGAGTGCCGTAATGTGGAACTCGCCCTCAAGCGATGACCAGATCCGTTCGCCTTTCCAGCCACGCCAGTCGCGAGCGAGCGATTCGAAAAACGTATTTAGTCCGTGGACGGTTTCGTCCTTCTCCAGCTCACACACCGACACGCTGGCTCGTAACGCCCGCGAAGACAAGCGAACGTCGGCGCCCTCGATTACGACCTCGGTACCGCCAGAGTTCGATCGGATTTGAAATACCGGTGGGTCAGCCCGCTCGGTCACGAAGTCGATTATTCACGATCCCCGGTTTCGCCGACTTGACGCCACCCTGATATATCGATAGAACTCGATCATCGATAACGATCGATATAAGCCTAATGGACACCGCTATCGAACAGACCCCGGCCACACGGCGTAAGAACCGGCAGACGTTCTTCCGTCTGGTCGGCTTCCTCAAGCCCTACCGGATCGGCGTGCTGCTTTCGGTTGTGCTGGCGGTCGGGGCGCAGGCCGCTCAGATCGCGATCATCCTGCTTTCGGGTGCGGCAATCGGGGCGATCAAGAACGGCCAACATCAGCAGCTCTGGACGCTGATCACGCTGATCGTGGCGACCGGGGTCGTGCGGGCGCTGTTCATGTCCGGACGCCGCTTCATCGCCGGCAATCAGGCGCTCGGGGTCGAGTACGACCTGCGTATGCGCATCTACTCGAAGCTCGTGCGGCTCTCCTTTTCCTTCTTCGACCGACACCAGACCGGCCAGCTCCTCTCGCGCTCAACCGTCGACCTGACGCTGGTTCGCTTCTTCCTCGGCTACGGACTGATCTTCTTCGCCCAGCACGTTCTAACTGTCTTCGGCGTGGCTGCGGTGATGCTCTATCTCGACTGGCAGCTGGCCCTGGTGACGATCGCCGTGACGCCGCTGATCGTCGCCGTTGCCTACCGCTACAGCCACATCTCCCACCCCGTGCTGCGCGACGTGCAGCAGAAGATGGCCGACGTCGCCACCTCGGCCGAGGAGAACATCACCGGCGTTCACGTCGTCAAGGCCTTCGCCCAGGAGGACGCCGAGGCCGCGCGCTTCGCCGAGCGAAACGAACGCCTCTTCGCGCGCGCCGTACAGGCCAACCGCCAGCAGTCCTTCTACATCCCGCTGCTCGGCTTCATTCCGCTCCTCGCCCAGGCCGGCGTGATGCTCTACGGCGGCTGGCTGGTGATTCACGGCCAGCTTTCGCTGCAGTGGTTCGTCGCCTTCGCCTTCCTGCTCAACATGCTGATGTTTCCGCTGCGCCAAATCGGCAACTGGATCGGCCAGGCGCAGCGGGCGACGGCGTCCGGCGAGCGGATCTTCGAGATCATCGACGAGCCCGAAGAGATCGCCGAGCGCCCCGCTGCGATCGATCTACCGAGCGGGCCCGGCGAGATCCGCTTCGAGCAGGTCGGCTTCTCTTACGCGACTGGAAGAAAAGTCTTGGAGGACGTCAACCTCGTTCTGAAGCCCGGAAAGACCGTGGCGCTGATCGGGCAGACCGGCTCGGGCAAGACAACGCTCGCCTCGCTGGTGCCGCGCTTCTACGACGCCACCTCCGGACGCGTGCTCGTAGACGGCGCCGACGTGCGCGACCTGAAGCTCACGGCGCTCAGACCGCAGGTTGGCGTGATCCAGCAGGACCCCTTCCTCTTCTCGGCCAGCGTGCGCGAGAACATCGCCTTCGGGCGCCCCGACGCGACTCTCGAGGAGGTCGAGAGCGCCGCGGCGCTAGCACAGGCACACGAGTTCATCGAGCAGCTCCCTGACGGTTACGAGACCGAGCTGGGCGAGCGCGGCGTTACGCTCTCGGGCGGACAGCGCCAGCGCCTGGCGATCGCGCGGGCGCTGCTTACCGACCCGCGCATCCTGATCCTCGATGACGCCACCGCCTCGGTCGACGCCACCACCGAGGCGCAAATCCGTTCGGGGCTGGAGCAGGCTGTGCGCGGACGCACAACAATCGTTATCGCGCACCGCCTCTCGACTATCGCACTGGCCGACGAGATCGTCGTGCTCGAGCACGGACGGATCGCCGCCCGCGGCAGCCACGAGCAGCTGCTCGGCACCTCCGCGGTCTACCGCGAGATCTACGAGCACGGGCTGGTCGAGCAGGAGTTGGCCGGACGGCTGGAAGAGCACGCCGGCGACGGTGAGGGAGGGGCAGCGCAGTGAGAGTCTGGCAGCCCGGCCATCACCTGACGCGGGTCGGCGACGAGAAAGTCCAGGACTGGTCCTGGCGCCAGACGCTCAAGCGCCTGGGCGCGCTGGCACAGCTGGTTGCTCCCTATAAGGGCCGAGCGGCTCTTGCCGTGCTCTCGCTGCTGGCGGCCGCGGCGACCGGGCTTGCGCCTCCCTATCTGGCCAAGATGGCAATCGACCGCGGTATCACGCGCGGCGACACACACCTACTCGTAATCGTCGTGATCGTCTTCCTGGCGGTCGGCCTGGCCAACTGGGCGACCGGCTACGCCGAGAGCTACTACACCGGCTGGGTGGGCGAGCGCGTTCTCGCCGACCTGCGCCGCAAGCTGTTCGGTCACCTGCAGCGGCTTTCGCTCGGCTACTACGAGCGCAACCGCACCGGCGTGATCGTCAGCCGCATGACCAACGACATCGAGGCGCTCGATCAGCTCGTCACCGAAGGCGTCTCGACTTTGATCCAGAGCACGCTGATGCTGGTCGGCTCGGCCGTGATCCTGTTCGTGCTGGACTGGCGCCTGGCGCTGGCGACCCTGACCGTGATGCCCTTGATGTTGGGGGCGACAGCCGTCTTCCGTTTCTACTCGAGCCGCGCCTACCGCGCTGTCAGGGAGCGGATCGGCAACGTCACCGGCACGCTCGCCGAGGACATCGGCGGCATGCGCGTCGTCCAGGCCTACACGCGCGAGCACGAGCGGGTGCGCAACTTCGCCAAGCTGAACGAGAGTTACCGCGAGGCCAACTATCGCACCGTCGTCTGGAACGGAATCTACTTCCCCTTCGTCGACGTGCTCTCGGGCGCCGGCAGCGCGATCGTGCTCGGCTACGGCGGCTGGCTGGTTTTCCACGGGCAGGTGACGATCGGCACGTTGGTCGCCTTCATCTACTACCTGTCGAACTTCTTCGACCCAATCCAGCAGCTCTCGCAGCTCTTCAACACCTTTATCGCGGCCACGGCAGCGCTGGACAAGATCATGGACGTGCTCGACGCCGAGCCCGAGGTGCTCGACAAAGCGGACGCGCGCGAGCTCGGGCGAGCGACCGGCCACGTCCACTTCGAGCATGTCCGTTTCCGCTACCGGCCCGATCTGCCCGAGGTGATGCACGACCTCGACTTGGACGTACCGGCCGGGACGACCGTGGCGCTGGTCGGCCACACGGGTGCCGGCAAGTCCACCATCGCCAAGCTGCTGGCGCGCTTCTACGACCCGACCGAGGGCCGGATCATGCTCGACGGCGTCGACCTGCGCGATCTGAAGCAGCGCTCGCTGCGCTCGCGGCTCGGGATCGTGCCGCAGGAGGGCTTTCTCTTCGCCGGCACGGTGCGCGATAACATCGCCTTCGCCCGGCCGGATGCGACGGACAAGGAGGTCGAGGCCGCCGCCCGCGCAGTCGGGGCGCTCGGCTTCATCGAAGAGCTCGAGAACGGCTTCGATACGCAGCTCGGTGAGCGCGGTGCCAGGCTCTCGGTTGGGCAGCGCCAGCTGGTCGCCTTTGCCCGGGCGCTGGTCGCCGACCCGCGCATCCTGATCCTCGACGAGGCGACCTCCTCGGTGGACATCTCGACCGAGCGCACGATCGAGCGGGCACTTAGGGTGCTGCTGGCCGACCG
>Ga0209226_10000261_pt1 | contig 32415 bp, 34 predicted proteins | sample BarGraNGADG00212_2_FD_184497 | JGI IMG/M metagenome (GOLD analysis project Ga0209226, IMG submission 184497) | Arctic peat soil microbial communities from Barrow, Alaska, USA - Barrow Graham LP Ref core NGADG0011-212 (SPAdes) (version 2) | ecosystem: Environmental > Terrestrial > Soil >...
GCGCGGCGCGAGCCCCGGTCGCTCGAAGCGGCGGGGACCCACGGTTTGTGGGTGAGCCGCAAGAGCGACTGGGGCGGAAGCCGCGCCGAACCGTATTCCCGGGAGCCCCCATACATTTGACTTTTTCGGCTCTTTGGGCAAACATGAGGCGCATGCGCCTCGGCTTCGATTTGCGTCCATTCCTCAGGTTCGAAACGGGCGTCGGCGTGTATTTCCGGAACCTCCTCTTCGAGCTCGCCCGCCTGGACGCGGAGAACGAATACTACCTCTTCTCGGCCTCCTGGAAAGACCGTTTTCCGGCCGAAAAAGTGCCGCCCTTCCGCCACCTCCATTTCCGCGACCTCCGCTGGCCGGTGAAGGCGGTGAATCTCGGCTGGTACCGGCTCGGGCGGCCGAGCCTCGATTCGGTCTTCGGCGCGCGCCTCGACCTGACCCATTCCCCCACGCCGCTGCCGCTCCCCACCCGGGGCCTGAAGATCGTCACGGTCTGCGACCTGTTCTTCATGGACTACCCGGGGAAGGCCGACGCCGAGGCGCGGCGGCATTTCCTGAAGAGGACGGAATCCTCGCTCCGACGGGCGGACGGTATCGTTACGATCTCGGAGTTCACGAAACGCGCCCTCCGCGACCGTTTCGGGCTTGACGAGGCGAAGATCAAGGTGACCCCGCTGGGCCTGAGCCGGGCCTTTCAAGTCCCGACCTCGGCACTATCCCCGACCGGATCGCCGACCTCGGCCGTTTTGGCCGATGTCAGCGCCGAGGTCGGGGTCGGCAATCCGGTCAGCGCGACGCTCCGGAAGTATGACCTGCCCGGGGAATTCCTCCTGTTCGTGGGCGCCACCGAGGCGCGCAAGAACCTGCCCCGCCTTATCGAGGCCCTGGCCATCGTCCATCGGAGGTTCCGTCCCGTGCCGCTCGTCCTCGTCGGGCGCGAGGGCGGCGACCACGCCCGGGTCCTCGCCGAAATCCGGGCGCGCGGCCTCGAGGCCTGGGTGCGGCTTCCGGGATATCTCCCCGAGTCCGAAGTCGGGGCCCTATACCGGGCGGCGTCCGCCTTCGTCTTCCCCTCCTATTGCGAGGGGTTCGGACTTCCCCTGCTCGAAGCTATGGCCTGCGGCCTGCCATCGGCCGCGTCCGACGTCTCGGCCCTGCCCGAAGTCGGAGGCGACGCGGCCCTCTACTTTCGGCCCGAAGACCCCGAGGACATCGCCGCCAAGATCATCCGCCTTCTGTCGGACGAGGACCTGCGGGCCCTCCTCCGCGCCCGCGGGCGCGAACGGGCGCGGGCGTTCACCTGGGAAAAGACGGCCGCGGAAACGCTGGCCTTTTACAAGACGGTCCTGGGACGGGCATGAAAAACATCCTGTTCGTCTCCCATTCCGCCGAGCTCAACGGCGCCGAACTCTGGCTCCTTGAAACCCTGCGGGGGCTCGACCGGACGAAATATGCGGCCCGGCTCGTCGTTCCGCGCCCGGGCCCGCTCGGCGACTCCTGCCGCGGCCTAGGCCTCGAGGTCCGCGTCATTTCGATGAAATGGTCGATCACCGAGAAAAGCCGGATCTGGCGGCAGCCGTTCGCCGGCTTCTGGAATATCATGAGCGTCAAGCGGATCGCGCGGCTCATCGGCCGGAACCGGATCGATCTCGTGTTCACGAATTCGGCGGCGATCTTCAGCGGGGCGAAGGCCGCCCGGCGCATGGGCATCCCGCACGTCTGGGCGGTCCACGAGGTCCTGGGCGGGGACTCGCCCTTTCTATATTCCCTCTACGGCCGCCGGGCCTTGGCCCGCTTCATCCTCGCGAGCTCGGCCAAAGTCATCGTCAATTCGAAGCTGACCGCATCGGCCTTCCCGGACTCGGGGAAGATCGTCCTCGTCCCCAACGGCCTGGAGGTCCGGGCCTGCGACGCCGGGCGCCGGGAAGCCATTCGACAGGAGCTCGGACTCGAGCGCGGGGATTTTGCCGCCGGGATCGTGGGCAAGCTCTACGAAGGCAAAGGGCAGAGGGAGGCCGTTCAAGCGGCGGCGCGCCTTGCCCCCCGGCATCCCCGTTTCAAGCTCTTTGTCGTCGGCGAGGTGAGGGACGAAGCCTACGCCCGGGGTCTGCGGGAATTCGTGAGGGCGAACGGCCTCGAGCGTCAGATCCGGTTCCTGGGCTACCGGCCCGACCTGGCCGACCTCCTCATGCTCCTGAACGTCGTCGTCGTCGCCTCGGTCGTCGAGTCGTTCGGCCGGGCGGCGCTCGAGGGCATGGCCGCCGGGGTGCCGGTGCTGGCCGTGCGCGCCGGCGGACTGGCGGAGATCATCCGCCCCGGCGAGAACGGGTTCCTCCTGGATTCGCGCGAACCGGAGGAGATCGCCCGCGGGATCGAAGCGATTCTCCAGGACCCGACGCGCGCCGCGGCCGCGGTCGAAGGCGGATATCGGACCATCCGCGAGGAATATTCCCTGGAGCGACAGCGCCGGGAGATGGACCGCGTGCTGACCGGCGTCCTGGGGACGGCCACCCCATGAACCTGTCGATCGTCTCGATCGTCATCGTCAACTATAACGACCGGCGGCGCCTGCTCGAATGCCTCGCTTCGGTCCGGCGCGACCCCGGCGCGGCGGAATACGAAATCCTGGTCGTCGACAACGCCTCGACCGACGGCAGCCCCGAGGCCGTTCGCGGCGGGTTCCCCGGCGTCCGATTGATCGTGAATCCCGACAACGTCGGTTTCTCCAAGGCCAACAACCAGGGCGTCGCCCAAAGCCGAGGCGCCTTCCTCTTTTTCCTCAATACGGACACGCTCGTCCCGCCCGGCGCGATCGCGGCGCTTCTCGAACGCCTGCGGTCCGACCCGTCCGCCGGGGCGGCCGGCCCGGCCCTCGTCCATGGGCCCGGCGACTATCAGGTGTCCTTCGGAAACCGGGTGGGCTACGCCGCCCAGATTTTTCAGAAATTCGTCCTGAATCCCCGCTACAAGCGCGCGCTCCGGAAAAGGCGACCGGAGCGCGAGGTCGGCTGGCTGAGCGCCGCCTGCCTCCTCTGCCGGCGCGAGGCGTTCGAGCGGGCCGGCGGTTTCGACGAGCGGTTTTTCCTCTATTTCGAGGACATCGACCTCTGCTTCCGAATCCGGAAGGCGGGCTGGAAGCTCCTCTTCGTCCCCGCCGTCGAGGTCAAGCACGAGGGCGGCGCGACGACGTCCGCGTCCCCGGCCGTCCGGGCGGCGAGCCGGTTCGAGTACCGGCGGAGCCAGTTCCGTTTCTACGAGAAGCACAGTTCGCGGATTTCGCGGCGCCTGCTACGGGCGTCCCTGCGGGCGAACGTCGCGATCCTCGGCCTGCGCGGGGCGTTCCGGGGCGAAGCCGGACGGGCTCTGAAAGCCCACTACCGGACGCTCTTGAAAGTGGAGAAGGAACCATGACGCGCAGGCTCCGGGTCCTCGAGATGATCGACAAGCCGTTCCTCGGCGGTGGCCAGATGCACCTCCTTGCGCTCGCCGGCAGTCTGGACAAGAATCTGTTCGACGTGACGGTCGCCTCGATGGCCGGAGGGCCGCTCGAGACCGAAGCGCGGAAGGCCGGCCTGCCTTTTTTGCCGGTCCCGCTCAGGAAGCGCCTTTCCGGGGAAAGCATCCGCGAAATCGCGCGCCTCCTCCGCGAGAACGACATCGACATCCTCCACACCCACGGCGGTGTCGCCGGCCTGTTCGGACGCCGGGCGGCGGCGAAGGCCGGCACCCCCGTCGTGGTCCACACCCTCCACGGTATCCATTATCTCCACTATCGGAACCCCGTCCTGAAATATCTCCTCGTCCAGGACGAACGCCGGCTCGCCCGGCGGACCGACGCCGTGATCTTCGTCTCCGAAGCGGATTACGATCGGGGCGAGCGGTGGCGGCTCGTCCCGAAATCGCGGATGCGGCTCATCCGGAACGGCGTCGCGCCGGACCCCGGGGCCGATCCCGAATCCCTCCGGCGGCGGGACGAGCTCCGCGCCGCCTTGAAGCTCGCGCCGCCGGTCGTGGGCGCGATCTCGCGCCTCCACCGCCAGAAAGGCGTCGTCCATCTCCTCGGCGCGGCCCCGGACATCCTGCGTCGGTGGCCCGAGGCCAAGATCGTCGTCGTCGGGGGCGGCCCGCTCGAACGCGATGTGCGCCGCCTCGCGGCGCGCGAGGGCCTCGACCGCCACATCCTGATCCTCGGGGAGCGCCCCGACGCGCGCGACCTCCTCTCCCTGTTCGATGTTTTCGTCCTGCCGTCGCTCTGGGAGGGCCTGCCCCTCGTGCTCATCGAAGCGGCATCGCTCGGGAAGCCCATCGTCGCTTCGGCTATCGACGGGGTGCGCGAGGTCCTTCGCGACGGCGAAACCGGCCTCCTCGTACCGCCCGCCAAGCCGGCGGAGCTCGCCGCGGCGGTCGTCCGCCTGCTCGAGGACCGGGATCTCGCGGCGAAACTCGGCGCCGCCGCCCGGCGCGAAATCCCTCCCCGATTCACGCTCGGGCGAATGGTCGGAGATACCCAGAACCTCTATCTCGAACTCGCATCCACGAAGATCCCGTCTTGATACCCTCCCCCCAGCAAGGAGCCTCCATGAACACGCATCGGTCCTTCCTGAAATCGGGCCTCCGGAGCGCCGTCGCCCTGACCCTGGTCAGGTACCTGGACTTTCTTCGGGCCGTGGGCTGGACCACGCAAATCTGATATAATCAACGGGATGGAAAACCTCAAGGTCGCCCTTGTCCATGACTGGCTGACGGGGCGCCGGGGCGGAGAAAAGGTCCTGGAAGTCCTGGCCGAGATCTTCCCCGAGGCCCCGATTTACACCCTGCTCCGGTTTCCCGGCAGCCAGATCGAGGCGCTGGAGAAGCGGGACATCCGGACGAGCTTTGTCCAGGGCCTGCCGTTCCTGAAGAAGCATTACCGGCGCTACTTGCCTCTATTTCCCCTGGCCGCCGAGCAGTTCGACCTCCAGGAATACGACCTCGTCGTCTCGAGCTCGCACTGCACGGCCAAGGGGGTCATCCCCCGGGCGGATGCCCTCCACGTCTCGTATGTCCATTCTCCGATGCGCTACGCCTGGAACCAATATCACGCCTATTTTTCGCCCCGGCGGCTGTCGTATTTCTCGCGGCGCCTCGTTCCGCCCCTCATCCATTACCTGCGCCTCTGGGACCAGTCGTCCTCGGCCCGGGTGGACCATTTCGTGGCCAACTCGGCGGCGGTCGCCCGCCGCATCGAGAAATACTACCGGCGTTCGGCCGACGTGATCCATCCGCCGGTCGATACCGAGATGTTCACCCCTCCGGACGCGGAACCCGAGCGGGCGTACGACCTGATCGTTTCGGCGCTCGTCCCCTACAAGAAGATCGATCTGGCCGTCGCGGCCTACAACCGGCTCGGCTGGCCGCTCAAGATCGTGGGCGAGGGCCCCGAATACAAGCGGCTCCGAAGACCGGCCGGGCCGAACGTCCGGTTCCTCGGCCCGCTCGCGGCCGACGACCTCCGCGGCCTCTACCGCGAAGCGCGGGCCTTCATCCTGCCCGGGGAGGAGGACTTCGGGATTGCCGTCCTCGAAGCCCAGGCCTGTGGAACGCCGGTCGTGGCTTACGGTCGCGGGGGTGCCCGGGAGACCGTCCTCGAGGGGAAAACCGGCCTATTCTTCGACGAACCCACCCCGGCCGGCCTCCTGGCGGCGCTTGACAAATTGGGGGGCATGGAATTTAATAAATCGACCGTTCGATCCCACGCCCTGGGTTTCTCGCGGGACATCTTCAAAGAAAAAATGGCGTCTTACATCCGCCGCCGCTGGCGGGAATTCAAGGAAACGACGTGATCAGCAGGCACCGGGTCCGGCTCGTCGGGCTGTTCGTGGTGAGCGATATCGCGGCCATCATCGTCTCGTATATCTGGACGTACCTCTTCCGGTTTTATTCCTACATTATTCCCGTCGATCCGGCGAAGGGCGTGCCCGCGATCGGGTCCTATCTCCTCGTCCTGCCCCTGTTCGTCGTCGTCCACCTGTCGATCTTCTACTTTCAGGGCTTCTACAAGAGCCGCCTGAAGCGGACGAAGCTCGACGACTTCTTCTCCATCGTCCTCAACGTCCTGATCACCTTCGTGGTCGTCGTCGCCCTCTTGGGCATCGTCAAGCTCTACAGCGGTGGAAGACCGGTGGCCGCTTTCGGACTCGCCGTCGTCGAGCCGTCGCGCTACTACCTGCTGGCCTACGGGATCGGCGTCGTGTTCATGATCGCCTTCCTCCGGAACCAGATCTATTTCCTCATGAAGCGCCGCTACACCCGGGGCCTTAACCTCCAGAACGTCGTGGTCGTCGGCGCCGGCGAGATGGGCGTGGCCGTCGCCCAGAAGCTCTACCAGTACAAGGACCTGGGGTTCGTAGTGAAGGGCTTCCTGGACAACGAGCGGGTCGCGGGGGACTCCATTCCGGTCGACGGCGGCGTGCCCGTCCTCGGCCGGATCGAGGACCTCGCCCGGGTCATCGAGGACTACAACATCCAGGAGATCTACGTCGCCCTCGACCTGACCAACTACGCGAAGATCATCGAGACGATCCAGATCGTGAACAAGTATCCGGTGAACGTCCGGCTCATTCCTGACCTTTTCCAGCTCCTGACGCTCAAATCCAGCATCCAGGACCTCGACGGCTTCCCGGTCATCTCCATCGACGAGGTGCCGCTCCGCGGGGCCAAGCGCGTGTTCAAGAGGGTGTTCGACGTCATCTTCTCGGGGCTGGGGCTGCTTGTGCTGGCGCCCTTCTTCCTCCTCTTCGCCGTCGTGATCAAGCTGACCTCGCGCGGCCCGGTCTTCTACCACCAGGAGCGGGTCGGGATGGACGGCAAGCGCTTCGTGATCCACAAGTTCCGGACGATGGTCTCGGACGCGGAACAGGCCACCGGGCCGGTGATGTGCAGGCCCGGCGATCCGCGGGTCACGAAGATCGGCCGGTTCCTGCGCCGCTTCAGCATCGACGAGCTCCCCCAGCTGGCCAACGTCTTCACCGGGGCGATGAGCGTCGTCGGGCCCCGGCCCGAGCGCCCCGAGTTCGTCAAGGAGTTCACGGAGAAGATCCCGAAGTACATGCTCCGCCACAAGATGAAATCCGGCATCACCGGCTGGGCCCAGGTCCACGGGCTGCGGCAGGGGACGTCGATCGAGAAGCGGCTGGAGCACGACTTCTATTACATCCAGAACTGGTCGTTCACCCTCGACCTCAAGATCCTCTGGCTCACCTTCCGCAAGGGGTTCATCGACCGGAGCATCACCCTCGGCGAAGAATAGGGCCCTTCCCTGTCATTGCGAGGAGGATCGCTCTTGCGAGCCGACGAAGCAATCTCCTCTCGGCAAAGTGAGATTGCTTCGCTCCCTTCGGTCGCTCGCAAAGACATGATGTGTCGTTGCGAGCCCTCACGCGAGAGCGGGAGGGCGAAGCAAGCCCCTCCCGACAAACCCGATGTACTTGCGCGACGACGCGGCAACCCCCTCTTAGGAGATTTTCTGCTTCCTATGTTCCCGGAGGACCGCCAGGCCGTAGATGAAATAGTGGGTCCCCGAGGCGACGGTCACGAGCAGGGTGAGGCGGAAGATCCAGGGCATGTAGCCCGCCGTGATCCCCAGGTGGTTCAGCCAGAGGACGAGGAAGACCGTCCCCACCTGGCAAGCCGTGCTCGCTTTCCCGAGGAGGGAGGGCATGAACGTCTTCTGCCCCCAGCTTTTGAAAGCGAAAACGGCGCCGGCGACGATGAGGAGGTCGCGGGCGAACACCAGAATCGTCAGCCAGAGCGGGATGCAGTTCGGGACCGCGAGCGCGGGGATCGTCAGGACGATGTAGGACGCGGTCATCAGCAGCTTGTCGGCGGCCGGGTCGAGCACGGTCCCGAGCTTCGAGCGCTGGTGCCAGACGCGGGCGATGAAGCCGTCGAGGAGGTCGGTCAGGCTGGCCGCGACGAAAACCGCGAGCGCCTCGGCCGCCCGCCGGGCGAGGATCGCCCGCAGGAAGACGGGCACGAGCAGGATGCGGAAGACGCTGATGAGATTGGGGACCGTGACGATGTCCGATTTCAACGGATTCGTTCGGTCCTGGTCCATGGCGCTCCGCGGCGGGCCCGGCCCGGCTATCGGATCACTCCGAGGAGAAGGTCGAAGATCCGGACGGCCTCGGCTCCGGTGACCGGCTGCTCGGGCCGGAACGTCCGGTCGGGGGTCAGATCCATGAGCTGGTAGGCCAGCACCTGGGAGATCGGTCCGAAATAGACGTGCTCCCGGGGCACGTCGGCGATTTTGATCCGGTCGAGCGGGATCTGCTCGATGACCCGGTACTTCTGCTTTTTCAGGAAATCCACGAACCGGACGAGCGTCTCGGCCAGCTCCGCCCGGGTGAGGATCTTCCGGGGCTGGAAGGTGTGGTTCGAATAGACCTCCATCAGGGCGAGCGAGGCGACCTTGACGATGTAGCGGCTTGCCCAGGAGGTGGTGATGTCGACGATGACCGGCGGCCGGGGCGCGGCCTCTTCGAGGATGTCCTTGAACTTGACGCCGATCAGGGCGGCCACGTCCTCCTTCGTCACCGCATCCAGGGCGGGAATGCCGCCGAACTGGCTGGGGAGCTCGAAGACCCCAAGTCGGCTCTTGAGGCTTTCGGCCCGGTCTAGGGCGGTCTTGTTCTGGGCATTGAGCTCGAGGACGCGCTGGTAGGCGTCGAGGCTCCGGGATTGCTCTCCCGCCTGGTAGAGGGTTTCAGCGTAGTCGAGCAGGATGTTCTGGTTGTCGGGCTCGTTGGCGCTGGCCGTCTTCAGATGGAAGAGGGCGCTCGGGTAGTTCTTTTCCCGGAGATAGATCCTGGCCAGGGCGAGGTGCGCTTCCTGCGCCTTGGGCGCGTATTCGAGGGCCCGGAGGTAGGCGTCCCGGGCCTGGTCCGTGTTGCCGGCGGAGGCGAAGGCCCGCCCTTCGGAGAGGAACCGGTCGGCCCATTCGGTCCGGAGGACTTCGGATTCGCGCTTGGCCCATTCGTTGTCGGGGTCGCGCTTCAGGGCTTCAAGGTATTCCGTATACGCGACGTCGGTCTGGCCCGTCCGCTGGTAGATCTGCCCCAGTCCGACATGGGCCAGGGCAAGCTGGGGGACGTCCCGGACGGACTGCAGGAAATACGCCTCGGCCCCGGCGAGGTCGTTCAGGATAAAGGCCGCGTAGCCCAGGCCGGCGTAATAGAAGGGGTTCCGCGGTCCCAGGCCGACGAGCGTCTTCTTGGCCTCGTCGATGTCGCCCCGCTTGAGGGCCGCCCAGGCGTCGGCGACGGCGATTCGCTCGTCGAGCGAGAGCTCGGCCGTGGCCCCGGTCGGCGGCGTCTCGAGGCGCAGGTTCGGAGGGGGAGGCGTGAGGGTCACGCAAGCCGCGAGGCCCGCCACCAGGAGCCCGAGGGCGCCGATCTTCTTCACCATGGTGTCCCTCCTCGCTCGAGATACGGCATGAACGGCAGCATCTGCGCCGGATCGGCCATGACCTGCATCTCGAAACAGTCCCCGCTCTCCCGCCGTTTCAGGACGATCGTCCATTTCGGGAACGTCTCGAGGACGTCCGTCTTGTCGCGGGGGATGCGCACATAAAATAATTGGAGTCGCTGGAAAAGTAAAGAGCGGAGACGCTCCTTGAGGGCGGGGAGGCCGTCGCCCGTGGCCGCGGAGACGTAGAACCCCTCCGTCCCGGGCCGGCCGTTCCGCTTCAGGAGCTCCGACGCCTCGGGGAGGCGGTCGATCTTGTTGTAGACCTTGAGGCTCGGGATATCGGTTGCGCCGATGTCCCCCAGGATCTTGTCCACGGCCTCCTTCTGGCTGTCGGCCGCCGGCGCGCTCAGGTCGATGACGTGGAGGATGAGGTCGGCCTCGTTGACCTCCTCGAGGGTGGCCTTGAACGAGGTGACGAGCTCGACCGGGAGCTTCTTGATGAACCCGACGGTGTCGCTCAGGAAATAGCTCAGCCCGTCGGGAAACGACGCGCGCCGCACGACCGGGTCGAGCGTCGCGAACAGCTGGGGCGAGGTGAACGTCGACTCATGGGCCAGCCGGTTGAAGAGGGTCGACTTCCCGACGCTCGTGTAGCCGACGAGGGCCACGAGGGGGATGAGGCTCTCGCGGCGGCTCCGCCGCTGGCCGGCGCGCCGCTTCTGGACGTTCCGGATCTCGCGCTTGATCCGGGCGATCCGGTCCTGGATGCAACGCCGGTCCACTTCGAGCTTCTTCTCGCCGGGCCCGCGCGTCCCGATGCCGCCGCCGAGCCGCGACAGCTCCTTGCCTTTCCCGACCAGCCGCGGCAGGAGATAATTGAGCTGGGCGAGCTCGACCTGGAGCTTGCCCTCGCTCGACCGGGCCCGCTGGGCGAAGATGTCGAGGATGAGCTGGGTCCGGTCGACCACCCGGGCGTCGAGGCCCTTCTCCAGGCTCCGGAGCTGGGTGGGGCTGAGGTTGTTGTCGAATACGACCAGCCCGGCGTCGAGCTCCTTGGCCAGGCGCCGGACCTCCTCGACCTTGCCTTCGCCGATGAAGGTCTTGGGGTTGACCTTCGGCCGGACCTGGAAGACCCTCTCCACGACCCGGGCGCCGGCCGCGCGGACGAGCCCGGCGAGCTCATCCACGGACTCCCCGGCCTCGAGTTTCTGGCGGGGGTTGGTCGCGAGATGGACCAGGATGGCGTTTTCCCGGATGGTGTTGTTCATGTCAGTTTCACTCCGCTTCGATGTAGGCCCGGATCGCTTCGAGGTCGTCGGGCCGGAACCAGCGCAGGCCGTCCATCTTCCGGAACCAGGTCAGCTGCCGCTTGGCGTAGTGGCGCGTGTCGACCTTGGTCCGGGCGGCGGCCTCGTCCCGGCCGATCTCGCCCTTGAGGTGCCGCAGGACGTGTTCGTAGCCCAGCGCCCGGAAAGCCGGGGCGGATTCGTCGACGCCGGAGGCGAGCAGGCCGGCCACTTCCTCGACCCAACCCCGTTCGAACATCCGGTCGACCCGGGCCTCGATCCGGCGGTAGAGCTCGGCCCGATCCCAGTCGAGGCCGATCTTGAGAATGCGGAAATCGGCGATCAGGCTGCGCGTGCCGCGGAAATTCTCCGACATCGGCCGGCCGGTCAGGGCGATCACTTCGAGGGCCCGCACGATGCGGACCCGGTCGCGGACGCCGACCTTCACCCCGTAGGCCGGGTCGGCCTCCCGCAGGCGGCTCCAGAGCGCTTCGAGCCCGAGCTCGCGCGCCTCCCGCTCGAGCGCTTCGCGCACCGCGTCGTTCCGGCCGGGACCGGGGAAGAGCCCGTCGACAAGGGCCTTGACGTAGAGCCCCGTCCCGCCCACGACGAAGGGGCGCCGGCCGCGCGCCCGGATGGCGCCGATCGCCTCGACCGCCCGGGCGGCGAAATCGGCGGCCGTGAACTGCGTCCGACTGTCGATGATGTCCAGGAGGTGGTGGGGCACGCGGCGGCGGTCCTCTGCCGGCGGTTTGTCCGTGCCGATGTCGAAGCCCCGGTAGACCTGCATCGAATCGCAATTGACGATCTCGCCGTCCAGGCGCTCGGCCAGACTCATGGCCGCGGCGCTCTTGCCGGCGCCGGTCGGGCCGACCACGAGGACGAAGATCTTGGCGTCAGGTCGCAATTTGGATAAGGACATAGATAGCGAGAAGGGTGACGAGGACGAGCAGGGCGAGGATTTGCTTGCGTCTCAGAGGCATCCGACCTTCTCCAGCGCCCGGACGAGCGCGGACTCGTGGGCGGCGCCCAGGGCCTTCTTCACGGCCAGCACCTCGGCCATCAGGATCTCGTCGAAACCCCGGAGGAGGGCCCGGTAGAGCTCCTCGGGCAGGTGGCTCGCCCTCGTCTCGAAGGCGGGATCGATCTCGACCCGCCCGTCCGCGAGAAGCCGGGTCTTCTGGAAGACGAGACCGAGATGCGAGCGGGCCTCCTCGAGGCTGTTCCCGAGGATGGTGTGGGCGAGGGGGCCGATCTGCTTGGTGATGTATTTGTGGATGTAAGCGCACTTTTCGTTCAGGGCTGCGAGGACGGCCTCGGCCCCGGCGCTCCCCTCGCCGGCCGGCCGGTTCTGGGGGTCCTTTTCGGGAGCGGCCAGAATATCGAAGCAGGCCAGGGCGAAGAGGACCTTCCGGCTCTGCGCCCGCCCGAGCTCGGAGCGCTCATAGAAGCTCTTGAGGTTCGGCGAGCGCTGCAGTAGGCCGAGCGCGTACCGCTCATGCGGCTCGAAATCGAGGCGGTGGAGGAAATGGGGCGCGGCGACGTAGATGGGCTCGTTCTCGTCCGGCAGGAGCCGTTCGAGCAGGTCCCCGTCCCGGATTTGGCGGATGCCCTGGAGGATGATGTCGGCCGTCGGCAGGAGGCCGAGCCGCTCGCCGTCGGCGAGCGGGATCCCGGGCTCGGAGGTGAACGTCCCGTCGGTCTGGGCGAAAAGCGGGAAGAGCTGTCGGACGAAGAAAGACTCCATCAGGTTCCAGAGAGGCAGGGGCGAAACGAGGCCGAGCTCGCTGATGGTTCGGAGATAGGAGACGCCCGCCTCGGCCGCGTGCTTTTCGCACTGCCGGGCGGACTCGGCGGGGAGGACCTTCTTCTTGACCAGGGCTTTGAGGAAGTCCTTCTCGGGGAACGATCCCTTGTCGATGACGAGCTTCCCTTGTTCGAAGAAGAACCGGGTCTCCGCGGCCTGCTTCCGGAGGAGGAGGCGGCCCGTGACTTCGCGCTGCCAAAGGATGAAGAGGAGTCGGGGGAACGGGGTCTCGGCGAGCGAGCCCTCAAAGAGGCAATCCTTCATGGCCTTAATTTATAGGACGGGCGATTGTCTGTCAAATGAGCGACGGAGAGGGGTCAGGTCCCTTTTTTGACCTCGCGCTCGAGGCGGCCGTCCTTGAGGAAGAGGATGCGCTCGGTCTGCTGGGCGACGTTCGAGTCGTGGGTGACCATGATGATCGTGTTCCCGGCCTCGTGGAGCTTGTGGAAGAGGTTCAGGATCTCCTGGCCGGTCTTGGAATCGAGGTTGCCCGTCGGCTCGTCGGCCAGGAGGAGCGATGGCTCGTTGACCAGGGCCCGGGCGATGGCGATCCGCTGCCGCTCCCCGCCCGAGAGCTCGGGGGGATGGTGGTCCATCCGGTCGGACATTCCGACGATGGCGATCGCCCGGCGGACCTTCTCCTCCCGCTCCTTCTTCTTCATGCCCTTGTAGATGAGCGGAAGCTCGACGTTGCGGAAGGCGGTCGCCCGCGGGAGGAGGTTGAAGACCTGGAAGACGAACCCGATCTCGCGGTTGCGGGTGTAGGCCAGATCGTTCTCGGTCATCTGGCTGACGATCTTGCTGTTCAGGACGTAGGTGCCCTCGGTGGGCGTGTCCAGGCAGCCGAGGAGGTTCATGAGCGTCGATTTGCCGGAGCCCGACGGCCCCATGATGGCCATGAATTCGTTTCTCTGGACATCGAACGTCACGTCGATGAGGGCCTTGACCTGCGTCTTGCCGAGCTCGTAGGTCTTGCCGAGGCGCTCGATGGCGATGACGGGGCTGTTCGGAGCGCTCATTTCTTGGCGTCTTCTTTCTTGATATCGGGCTTGAGGAGCGTGTCGTCCTTGAGCTGGCGAAGGGCATCGTAGGGGCCGGCCACGATCTCCTGCCCTTCGGACAGGCCGTCGGTGATTTCGATCATCAACTCGCCCATGATGCCCTTCTTGACAGGAACGAACTTGGCCCGTCCGGCGGCCACGGTATAAACCCCCTCTTCCTCGCCGCCGGTCTTCTTGATCGATGCGGCCGGAGCGGCGGGGGCTACCGGGTCGGCGGTGCCGGCCTTCTTGTCCCGCAGGACGAGGGCCGAGATGGGCACGGCCAGGACGCCCTTCTTTTCGGCGGCGATGATGTCGGCCGAGGCGGAGAGGCCCGGCTTCAGGAGCTTGGATGGGTTCTCGAGGGTGACCACGACCTTGAAGTCCTTGGACTCCTGGGTGTTGGAGGAGGCGGCGAGCGTCGTCTTCTGGAGGGCGGAGCTCCCGATTTCGGTCACCTTGCCTTTGATGACCTGGTTCGGGAAGGCGTCGACCCGGATGTCGGCCGTCTGGCCGAGCTGGACTCCAGGGACGTCGGTCTCGTCGACCTGGACCTCGACCTCCATGACCGAGAGGTCGGCGATGGTCATGAGGACCGTGCCCGGGTTGTTCATGGTGCCGATGATGGCCATCTCGCCCTCCTCGACACGGAGGCTGGTGATGACCCCGTCGATGAGGGAGGAGAACACGGTCTTGCCCAGGTTGTCGAGGGTGCTCTTGAGGGAGGCCTGGGCCTGGAGGATCTGAAAATTGATCGACCGGACGCCGGCGTCGGAGATGTCGAGCTGGGACTTGGCCTGCTCGAGCAGCTCCTTGGAGATGAGGCCGTTGTCAGAGAGGTTTTTCTGGCGGTTGTAGAAGCTCTGGTTCTTGGCGAGCGTCGTCTGGGCCTTGATGAGCTCGGCCTGGGAGGACTGGATGAAGGCCCGGTCCCGCTCGGCGTTGGCTTCGTACTGGGTGGCGTCGAGCTTTAGGAGGAAGTCGCCGGCCTTGACCACATCGCCTTCCTTGACGCCGATCTTCACGATCCGGCCGGGGATGAGGGCGCTGATGTTGATGCTTTTCTTGGGCTTGATCTCGCCCGAGGCCGAGATGATCGAGGTCAGATCCGTCCTCTTGACCTTGTCCAGGGTCACCTTGACACCTTTCTCTCCCCGGGAACCCAGCCCGAGGACGGCGACGAGGACGAGGACGACGATGACGGCCAGAATGATGATTGTTTTCTTCTTCATGATGAGAACCTTTCGGAGCAAAATATCATACTATAGTACGGAATAAAGGGCAAAAAGTTTGGGATATTGCCCCGTTCCGACTGTCTTGGTATGATACTCCCACCATGGGAGAGCATTCGATATATCTCGCTGCCGCGCTGGATGTCGCCCGCGAAGCCGGCGCGCTCCTCAAGGCCGACTATGGCCGCGCCGGCGAGGTCCGGTTCAAAGGCATCGTCAATCTCGTCACCGAAACCGACCTGGCCTCCCAGGACCTCATCTTCCGCCGTCTTTCGGCGCGGTTCCCCGGCCACGATTTTCTGGCGGAGGAGGGGCTCCGCGAGCTGAGCGGGGCCGAATTCCGCTGGGTCTTCGATCCCCTGGACGGCACGACGAACTTCGCCCACCGCTTCCCCGTATTCTGCGTTTCGCTCGCCCTCGAGCGGCAGGGCGAGCTCGTCTGCGGCGTCGTCCACAATCCGGTGAGCGGCGAAACGTTCTGGGGCGAGCGGGGCGGCGGCGCGTTCTTCAACGGGACGGCGGTCCGCGTCTCGGAGATCGACAATCTTGACCGGGCCCTGCTCGCGACGGGCTTTCCCTACGACATCCGCGAAACGCGGGCCAACATGCGCCATCACGACGAATTCCTTCTCCGGACGCAGGCCATCCGCCGCTGCGGCTCGGCCGCCCTCGATCTGTGCTACGTCGCCTGCGGCCGGTTCGACGGCTTCTGGGAAATGAAGCTCAGCCCCTGGGACACGGCGGCCGGCGCGGTCGTCCTCCGGGAGGCCGGCGGCCGAATCACGGATTTCGCGGGGCGGCCGGTCGACATTTACCGGCCCGAGGTCTGCGCGAGCAACGGCCTCGTCCACGAGGCGATGCTCGGCATCTTGAACGGGACGCCTTCATGAAAGCCGTTTCGCTCGCCCTGTTGGCCCTCTTGTTCGCCGCCCCTCCCGGCGGTCCGCAGGAGGTCCCGCCCGATTTCGACCTCGCCCGCAAGGTCCAGGTCGCCGGGACCGCCGCCTGGACGGACACGGGGCTGAACGTCCAGAAAGGGCAGGAATATTATTTCCAGGCCGAAGGCTCGGTCTCCCTCCAGAAGGACAACCCCATCGCGGCCTGCGGGCCCGAAGGCCTCCCCCTGCGGACGATGCAGCAGCCGCTCCTCGACCAGAACCTCGGGGCCCTGATCTGCACGGTCCGGGAGAAGGTCGAGGTCACCGAGGACAACAGGAGCGGGGAGGGGATCGAGCGGGGAATCGGCGAGGTGTTCTTCGTCGGGAAGGAAAACAGGATCATGTTCCCCGCGGCCGGGCGGCTCCTTCTCGGCGTGAACGAGAACGTCACCGGCGACAACGACGGCGCCTTCGACGTCCGGATCTACCTCAAGCGCGCGGCGAAGTAAGCCCGCTATTTCGCCCCGCCGTTCAGTTGCAGCATCTTCTCCAGGAACTGGGTGCTGTACGTGCCCTTCTGGAAATCCGTATTGGCCAGGATGCTCAGGTGGAGAGGGATGTTCGTCTTGACCCCGACGATCGTCATCATCTCGAGCGCCGTCTGCATCTTCTTGATGGCCAGCTGCCGGTTGGGGGCGTAGGCGATGATCTTGGCGATGAGCGAATCGTAATCGGGCGGGATCTGCCAGCCGCCGTAGGCGGCCGAGTCCACCCGGATGCCTTCGCCCCCCGGCAGGACGAGGAACTCGATCTTTCCCGGAGAGGGAACGAAGGTCGCCGGGTCCTCGGCGTTGATCCGGCACTCGATGGCGTGGCCTCGCATCTGGAGCTCGAAGGGGAACGTGACCTTCTCGCCCGCGGCCGCCTGGATCTGGGCCTTCACCAGGTTGATCCCGTAGACGCTCTCGGTGATCGGGTGCTCGACCTGGATGCGGGTGTTGACCTCCATGAAGTAGAACTTCTTGTTGTCGTCCACCAGGAACTCGAAGGTCCCGACGTTCTGGTAGCCGATGGCCTTGACCGCGTCCTCGACGGCGCTCATCATCCGCTTGCGGAGCCGCTCGTCCACGAAGGGCGAGGGCGATTCCTCGATCACTTTCTGATACTTCCGCTGGACCGAGCAATCGCGCTCGCCGAAGACGATGACCGTCCCCTTCTTGTCGACGACGACCTGGATTTCGATGTGGTGGGCGTCGGACAGGTATTTCTCGATGTAGAGGGACGGGTCGCCGAAGGCGGACTTGGCCTCGTTCTGGGCGATCTGGAACTGCTCCTCGAGATGCTGCGGGGTGCGGCAGATGCGCATGCCCTTCCCGCCGCCGCCCGCGGTCGCCTTGATGATGACCGGGTAGCCGATCTTCTGGGCGGTGTCCTTCGCGTCCCCGATCTCCTCGATGATCCTGTCGCTGCCCGGGATGACGGGCAGCTTGGCCCTAGCCATCTCCTGGCGGGCCCGGTTCTTGTCGCCCATCAGGCGGATGATCGAGGCGGGCGGGCCGATGAACGTCACGCCCGCCGTCTCGCAGATCTCGGCGAAGCGGGGGTTCTCGGCCAGGAATCCGTACCCGGGGTGGATGGCGTCGGCCTTGGTCAGCTCGGCCACGGTCAGGATGTTGGCGATGTTCCGGTAGCTGTCCATGGCCCGGGCCGGACCGATGCAGAACTTCTCGTCGGCGAGGAGGGTGTGGAGCGAGGTCCGGTCGGGCTCGGAAAAGACGGCCACCGTCCGGATCCCGAGCTCCTTGGCCGCCCGGATGATCCGGAGGGCGATCTCGCCGCGGTTGGCTATGAGGATCTTCGAAAACATGGCGCCTTACGCTTGGGGGACGATGGAGAAGAGCCGCTGCCCGTATTCGACGGGCTTGCCGTTCTCGACGAAGATCTCCTTAACGACGCCGTCCAGGTCGCACTCGATCTCGTTCATGAGCTTCATGGCCTCGATGATGCAGAGCGTTTGCTTCTTCTTGACCGGCTCGCCAACCTCCACGAAGGGAGGGGCGTTCGGCGCCGGGGCGCGATAGAACATGCCGACCATGGGCGAAGTGACGAAGTGGACGGAAACTTGGCCGGCCGGGGCCGGCATCTCGGACGAGGAGGGCCCGGCGGACGGGGAAGTTTCGGCGGAGCGGGGCGGAGCCAGGGGCCCGGCCGAAGGGATGACCGCGGCCGGCGCCGCGGCGGTCCGGGCGATCTTGATCTTGAAGCCCTCGATCTCCAGCTCGAACTGGGCGAGGTTCTTGTCTTCCAGGACTTTAATGATCCGGTTGATTTCGTCGAAATCGATCTTTGAGCTCATGGGCGTCTCCTCTTCGGACTCGGAAAAGCTCTTTGTTTTCTTCATGTTATAGGTCACTCGGGCGGAAAAGTATAAATACCTTAACAGCAACGGCCGGGCAAAGTCAACTCGGAGGGCCGGGGCCCCGGGCTTTGCCCGGGGGTCGACTTCCGCCGCGAAGGCTCGTCCCTTGACTTCCCTCAGAAGATGGCGAAGAAGCTCGTCGCCTTGAGATTGCCGTCGATGTAGATCTCGATCCGATAATCCCCGCCGGTCAGCACCTGCCCGGCCTCGGGGATGGGATTTTCCACGTCGCCGAGGAGCCGGGCCTCGGCCGGACCTTCCCAATGCTCCGCCCGACCGAGCAGCAGTTGTTCGATCCAGAACGGCTGCCCGGGGAAGCGCCGATAGACTTTGCGGACGATGGACTGACCGCTCCGCATCCCCTTGAGCTCCAAAAGGAAATAGGCCCGGGCGGTGGATTTGGGGAACCGGTCGCAGGGCGGGACGTCGGTGATCTCGCCCCGCTTGTCATAGACCGGAGCGACGAACCGGGGCGGCGCGATTTCGGATTGTTCCGTGAGGGGACGGCTTTTCTTTAGGACGGCCAGGGAGACTGCGGCCTCCTTCAACCGCCGGATCATGGCCGGCAGCCCGTCGACCGGCCCGAGTTCCTGGTAGCGCTCCAGGTTGTGGATGAACGTCCGGAAAACGATGGGGTCGGACGCCAGGGGCTTGCGGAACGCGTATTCGATCGCCTCGTCCAGGGACGCGCCGCCCTCCGCGGCTTTTCCGCCGCAGAGCAGCGCGGCCGCCTTGACTACACCCAGGGCGAATCCCTGATCGGGCAGGAGCTTTAGGGCTTGATCGATGAAACGCTCGCTGGCCTCCTGCCGGCCCATTAGGTACGCCGCGTATCCCCGCGACCAATACAGGTAGCCGTCCGTCGGGCTGGCGCGGAGGAGCGTGTCGAGATCGGCCGCCGCCTTTTCGAGTTCCCGGCGGCTCTCCTCGGCCTTGCCGCCGTAAAACAGGGTCTCGCCCTTGAGCGTCCGGAGCCGCGCCCGGATCTGGATCGCCGCGTGATACCGCGGCTCGCGGGCGAGGACCCGGTCAATGTTCGCCTCGGCCTCCGCGGCGGCCGAAAGCGTGGCGCCCGGGTCCCCGGTCAGGTTAAAAATAATCTGAGCGCGGGTCGCGTGTCCGGCGGCGCGGGCATATTCTCGAATGGATTCGTCCGCCGGGCCGCTCCAGTCCCGTGTTCCGGTGACTGCGGAAATCGAGATCACGGCCGCGACGAGGAGGAGACCCGCCCCGGCCATGAAGAACCGGATTTTCCCCCCGATGACGAGGGAAAGGGTCAGGAGGAAAACGGCCACGGCCATGACGGCCAGACCGGCGGTATAGGCGTCGGATTTCGATCCCCAGAAACCGCCCTCGGCCTTCTTCTGTTCCTGACGCTCCAGGATTTCGGCCGCGGGGATGTAGATCCGGTCCAGGTAGTATTGGAGGAGGTCGGGGACGCCGCCCTGGGGATTGAAATAAGGCGGCCGGGTCAATTCCCCCTCGGCGGCCAGGACGGACCGGAGCTTGTCCAGGCGTTCGCGCGTCAACTTGTAAAAGAGGGCGTCGCCGGCGCCGGCCATCCCTTCGTAGGCCTGGGCTTGGATCATCAACCCGGACAGTTCTTTATAGAAATCGAGGGCGTCCTTCTCGGCGGCGAATTCCCATTGGGCCCGGTCGAGGTGGGTCAGATAACGGATGCCGAAGATGCGGCTGTCGCGGCCGGCCGCCGACCCGCGGGCCGAAGCCTGGACGTTGAAGATGACGATCAGGCTCGTCACGATCGTGAGCCCGGCCAGGAGCAGGGTCACCGTCGTCTTGAAGGCCTTGTCGTCCTTGAGACGCAGGATCAGCCGGTTGCGGTTCGCGGGGCGGGGTTCCATCACAGGCTCCTCAGGCCAGAACGCGCCACAGGGCGAGCCCCGCTCCCGCCAGGTACGCTAATCCGCCGGCGGCCGTCCAGACGAGCTTGCCCCGCAGGTCGGTCTTGAGGGCGACGGTGAATAAGAAGATCGCCGCCGCAAAGAGGGCGTTGAACGAGACGAGCAGATTCGCTTCCCGGCGCTTGGCGGCCGAGCGTTCGATGAACGGCGCTGGATCGAGCGCCTTCTCCATCGCGATCTGGCTGCGGCGTGTCCGCTCGTATCGTTCGCGGTCGAAGGTCCATCGCCCGCCTTCGGTCTTCAGGAAATCGGTGTCGAGCTCGGCGATCCGGGCCTGGGCCCGGATGCTCTCCCCCTGCCATTCGTCGAGCCACCGGTCCGGGACGGCGGCGTTCTTCATCGCGTCCTCCCGGACGGCCTTGGCGTTGTCCCGGTGGAGCTGGAACCGGCGGGCATTGGTCAGATAGCCGAAAATCTCCGAGGCGATGGCGCTCTCGCTCGCCGCTTCGTCGAGCGCCGCGGTGACGGCCTTGCCGTCCTCGCCGGATGCGGCGCCGCCCACCCGCAAAGCATGCCAGCTGACCAGCGCGCCCGTGACCGCCGCCAGGGCGATGAGGATGGAAAGGAGGGTTCTGTGTTTGTCCGAAGCTTCGTTCTCGCTCATGGTCGGCAAAAAAGAACTTCTTTGCCCCCGAGAAACACGCGCTTGACGTTGAGGGCGTGATCCAGGAGGACGATGTCGGCATCGCACCCCCGGGCCAGGCGGCCCTTGCGTTTTTCGACCCTCAGCAGGCGCGCGGGGTTCAGGGTCAGCAAGGGAAGGACCTCGGTCAGGGGCCGCCGCGTCCAGCGGACGACGTTCCGGAGGGCGGCGTCGAGGGTGATCGTGCTGCCGCAGAGCTTTCCGTCCTCCGTCCGGAGGGGCCGTGAGCCCCGGCCCGCGTGGCGCGTGGCGTCGGTGACGAGGATGACCTTATCGGCCGGCTTGAGCCGGAGGACCGTCTCCACGACGGCGGGATGGAGATGCACGCCGTCGGCGATGAGCTCGACCGAGGCGCGGTCGTCGAGGAGCAGGGCGCCGGCTAGTCCGGGGTCCCGATGGAACAGTCCGGTCATGGCGTTGAAGAGATGCGTCCCGTGGGACATTCCGGCGCGGAGGCCCCGTGCCGCCCGGGCGAAGTCGGCGTTCGAATGACCGGCCGCGGCGACGATGCCGCGCGCGATCAAAAAGGCCGTGAGCGCGGTCGCGCCGGGGACTTCGGGGGCGAGGGTCATGATCCGGATCCCCCCGTCGCCGGCCGCCCGAAGATATTCGCGCACCTCGCGGGCCGCGTAAGGCCGGACGGCGGCGAGAGGCTGCGCGCCCCGCTTTTCGGCCGAGATGTACGGCCCCTCGAGGTGCAGGCCGAGGACGTCCGGAATCACGTCCGTCCCCGCGGCCGCGGCCCGGACCGCCCGGATGGCGGCGAGGATGTCCGCCTGCGGGGCGGTCATGAGCGTCGGGACGGCGGAGGTCGTCCCCTTCCTCAAATGCGTTTGGAGGACGCGGACGGCGGCCGCCGGGGTGGCATCCATGAAATCCGCGCCGCGCCCGCCGTGGAGATGGATGTCGATGAAGCCGGGCGCGGCGATGAGCCCCCGGCCGTCGTGAATTTTCATCGGCCTGGAAGAAAAAAGGGAGGGTTCCATTTTTCCTCGGGAAAATCGAGCCGCCCCCTTTTTTGTCCCCACCCAGACGATCCTGCCGTTCCGGATGAGAATCGCGCCGTCCGCAATCCGCCGGGTCGGGGTGTAGAGCTCGATGTTTTGGAGGAGGGTGGATTCGGGCTTCCCCTTGAGGCTCAACTTGCTCAAATCTTCTTCCGCAGCTCGGCGATCCGGCCCTTCAGCCGGCGGATCGCCGCCTTGGCTGTCTCCGAGGACCGGGCTTCGGCGATCACCCGGATGATCGGCTCGGTGTTCGAGGGCCGGACGTGGATCCAATGGTCCGGAAAGTCCACCTTGAGGCCGTCGAGCAGGCTCGTCCGGCCCTGGCCGGCATAGGCTTTCTTCAGGAGGCCGATGAGCCGGTAGGCCTGCTCGGCCGACCCCTCGATCTTGTCTTTGATCATGACGTACTTCGGGATCTGCCGCCGGAGCGCGGAGAGGGATTTCCCCGTGACGGCCATCGCTTCGAGGATCAGGCCCATCCCGGCGAAGCTGTCGCGGCAGGGATGGATCTCGGGCAGGATGACGCCGCCGTTGCCCTCGCCGGCGATCACGGCCGGCGGGTCGGAGGCGAGGACCTTCTCCACCACATTGATCTCGCCGATCTTCGTCCGGAAGACCGGGGCCTTCCGGGCGGCGGCGATGTCGTCGATGGCCCGGGTCGTCGAGAGGTTGCAGACGACCGACCCCGTCCGGCGGCCGAGGACGTAATGCGCGGCCAGGGCCAGGGTCAGCTCCTCGCCGAGCGGTTGGCCCTTCTCGTCGACCAGGGCCAGCCGGTCGGCGTCGGCGTCCTGGACGAAGCCGACGTCGGCCCCGATCCGGGGCGTCAACCGCCGGATCTCGGCGATGGCCTCCGGGGTGGGCTCCGAGGCGTGGGCGAAGGAGCCGTCGGGCTCGGCGTTGAGGAAGACCGTCTCGCAGCCCAGCGCCTCGAGGAACCGGGGAGCGAGCAGGACCCCGGCGCCGTTGCCGCAGTCGACCGCCACCTTGAATTTTCGGCGGCGGATGAGTTCCGTGTCGAAATGGGCGAGGAGCTTCCGGAGGTGCGGCTCGACCGGATGCGGCTCGGTCCGGACGGGTTTGAGGCGCTCCGGCCCGACGAAGGCGAATTCGCCCTGGTGGTAGATGTCGAGGAATTCCTCGGTCTGGTGGGGCGTGAGATACAGCCCGGCCCGGCTGATGAACTTCAGCCCGTTCCATTCCTTGGGGTTGTGGCTGGCCGTGACGGCGATGCCGCCCGAGGCCCGGCACTCCTTGGTCAGGATAAGGAAGGAGGGGATGGGGCAGATGCCCACGTCCACGGGCTGGCCGCCGGCCGCGAGCAGCCCGGCGATGACCGCCTGCTCGAGCATCGGCCCGGACGTGCGCGCGTCGCGGCCGACGATGATCGGGCCGCCGCCGACGTAGCTTGCGAACGCCTGGGCGAGCGCCCCGGCGAGCTGCGGGGTCAGGCTGTCGCCGATGATCCCCCGGACGCCGGAGATGCTGATCTTGAGGGAGGATGGTTTTTTCATGGGGCCGGCACGCCGATGAATTGGATGACCTCGTCGGCCCGCTCCCGGGCCCGCTCCTTGGACTCGTCCTCGGCGATGATCCGGATCATGGGCTCGGTCCCGGAGGTCCGGACCTGGACCCAGCCCGTCTTGTCCTCGACCCGGATGCCGTCGGAGGCGTCGATCTCGTGGCGCCGGAAGAATTTCTTCACCTCGCTCACCACGGAGTGGATCCGGGCCGGCGGACAATAGATCTTCTCCTTGACGATGTGGTAGCGGGGCAGCTCCTCGATGAGCCGGGAAACCTTCTTGCCCTGCCGGGCCAGAGTTTCGAGGATATAGCCCATCGTCAGGAAGCCGTCGAAGGCCGGGTGGAAGGCGCGGAAGGCCACGCCGCCGCTCCCTTCGCCGGCGAGGACGGCTTCCTCCTGCTGCAGGGCGTAGACCGCGTACGACTGGCCCACCTTGGTCCGGACGATGGGACAGCCCCGGGCCCGGGCCACGTCCTCGATCATGCGCGAGGTCGAGAGGTTGGTCACGACCGGGCCGCGGCGGGTCTTGAGGTATTCGTTCGCGATCAGGGGGAACGTGAATTCCTCGGAGAGGCTCTCGGCCGTTTCGCTGACGAGGGAGACACGGCCGACGTCGCTGTTGAGGAGGAACCCGACGTCGGCGTTCACGACCTTGAGGATCGAGACGACTTGCTGGGCGTTGCGCGGCCGGGGCTCGGGATCGTGGGGGAAGAAGCCGTTGGGCTCGGTGTTGACCGGAACGAGCTCGAAATGGAGGGCCCGGGCCATGCGCTCGAGGAGCCCCGCTCCCGCCCCGTTGCAGGCGTCAATAACGACCCTCAGCTTCGCCTTGGCGATGGCCTCAACGTCGAGGAACGCCCGGAGCGCTTCGAAGTAGTCGTCGGCGTAATGCTCCAGGTCCCGGACCTGGCCGAGGCCGTCGGTCCCGGCCTTCCGGAATTTTCCGAGGTGATAGAGGTCCAGGACCTCGGCCCCCTGGAAGGGATTGAGGGTGGTCCCGTCCCGGTTGATGAACGTCAGCGCGTTCCAGGCGATGTCGTTGTGGCCGGCCGTGATCGCCACCCCGCCCTTCGCCCGGAGCTTCACGACGAGGCGCTGGAGGACCGGCGTCGGGCAGACGCCCAGGTCGTGGACGTCGCAGCCCGTGGACACAAGGGCCGACACGCAGGCGGCGTGGAGCAGGGGGCCGGAGACCCGCGTGTCACGGCCGACGAGGACGGTTTTGGCGTTGACGAACGTGCCGAAGGCCGCGGCGAAATCCATGACCAGCTTGGGGGTGAGCGATTCGCCGACGATGCCCCGCACGCCCGAGATGCCGATCTTGAGGAGCTTCATGGGACCGTGGATATTATATGCCAAGAAGCGGGGGGCAAGACACTTTTTCTCTCGGAAAAGGGCCCCGGCCCCGCTTTAGCACCGGCCGCCCGAAACTTCAATGCGCCGAGTTGACGGCTCCCGGACGTTTGCCCTATGATAACCGGGCCGTTTCGATCGAGGATAGCCCAACATGTTCGACCAACTGTCCGACCGCCTCCAGAAGGTGATGAAGTTCCTCAAGGGCGAGGGCAAAATCACCGAAAAGAATATGGGCGAGGCCCTGAAGATGATCCGGATGGCCTTCCTCGAGGCCGACGTCAACTACAAGGTCGTCAAAGAGTTCGAGGCCCGGATCAAGGCCAAGGCCCTCGACCAGGCCGTGCTCGACAGCCTAACCCCCGGCCAGCAGGTCATCAAGATCGTCCGCGACGAGCTGACCGAGATCCTCGGCGTTTCGGACAAGCCACTGACCTTCGCCGGGACCTCGCCCTCGATCGTCATGCTCGTCGGCCTCCAGGGGAGCGGCAAGACGACGACGACCGGCAAGCTCGCCCGTTGGGCCAAGGGCCGCGGGAAGAGCCCGCTGCTCGTCTCGTTCGACCTCAAGCGGGCCGCCGCCCAGGACCAGCTCAAGATGATCGCCGGTTCGCTCAATCTCCCCTTCTACGAAATGACCGCGGCGGCGATGGCCCGGCCGGACGAGGCCCTGCGCGAGCTCGTGAAATTCACCCGGAACCGGGGAAACGACCTCCTCCTCGTGGACACGGCCGGCCGGCTCCACGTGGACGACGAGCTCATGGACGAGCTGCGGATGGTCAAGACGATCCTCGATCCCGTCGAGGTGATCTACGTCGGAGACGCCATGACCGGCCAGGACGCGGTCAAGAGCGCCCAAGCTTTCGCCGAGCGGATCGGGGTGACGTCGATCATCCTGACCAAGCTCGACGGCGACGCCCGGGGCGGCGCGGCTCTGTCGATGGTCTCGGTCACCGGCAAGCCCATTAAGTTCGTGGGCGTCGGCGAAAAGTCGGACAAGCTCGAGGTCTTCCACCCCGACCGGATGGCGTCGCGCATCCTGGGCATGGGCGACATCCTGAGCCTCATCGAGAAGGCCGAGCAGGACGCCGACGTCGAGGAGTCCGAGGAGCTCGCCCGCAAGATCCGTCGGCAGGAGTTCACCTTCGAGGACTTCAAGAAGCAGCTCGGGCAGCTCAAGAAGATGGGCTCGCTCTCGGGCATGATGAGCCACCTGCCGAACGTCGGCCCGTTCAAGGGCCTGGCCCAGACCCAAATCGACGACCGGAAGCTCGTCTACTTCGAGGCCATCATCAATTCCATGACTCCCGCCGAGCGGCTCGACCCGAAGATCATCAACGGCAGCCGCCGCCAGCGCATCGCCCGCGGCAGCGGCCGGCCGGTCCACGAGGTCAACCAGCTCCTCAAGCAGTTCCAGGAAATGCGGACGATGATGAAGAAGTCGGTCTTTCAGAAGATGCTGTCGTCGTTCGGCAAGTGACCGGATGCGGCCGGCGTCCCGGCCCGGAGGGCGGCCGGGCCCCCCGCTATCCCGCCGTTGCCGGTGAAATAGCCGGACGCGCGCCCTTTTTTCCTGTTGACTTGGCCTCCATTTTCGACTATCATTTTAACTCATTTTAATAGAATGGATTAACTTACCATGATGACACTGCGTTTGATGAGATTCGGCGCCAGGAGCAAACCCTCCTACCGGATTGTGGTTATCGACTCCAAGAAACCGCGCGAGAGCAGGGCCAAGGAATTCTTAGGCTCCTACAATCCCCTGAAAGAGCCGGCGGAGATCAACATCGACCTCGAGAAGGCCAAGTTCTGGCTCGACCGAGGGGCGAAGCCTTCGCCGACGGTCAAATCCCTTCTGGACAAAGTCTCCAAGAAGAAATAGCGTTCTCCGGCATCGGCATTCTCTATCGAAAAGGAGGCTACCGTGAAAGAGCTCGTTGAATTGATGGCGAAAGCACTGGTGGACCAGCCCGAGAAAGTTGTGGTGTCCCAGCTCGAAGGGGAACAGACCACGATTCTGGAACTCAAGGTCGCCCCCGAGGACCTGGGGAAAGTGATCGGAAAACAGGGCCGGACGGCCCGGGCGATGAGGATCATCCTCGGCGCCGCCGGCATGAAACTGAAACGCCGTTTCAACCTGGAGATCATTGAAAAAAACTGAGTTGCGTAGCATCGCCAAGATCCAGCGGAGCCACGGCAAAGACGGGGAACTGAAGATCAAGCTCCGCGAAGACCAGGTCCCCGAAGGTTTTTTTTTAAGGTTTTTCTGAACGATCGAGAGGAATTTCGAGAGTTCGACGTCGAGCGTTGCCTCCCCTATAAAAACTCCCATCTGCTCAAGCTCAAGGGCATCGATTCCCTGGCCGCGGCCGATGCCCTGGCCGGACGGGAGGTTTTCGTTCCCGAGGATGCCCTGCAGCGGCCCGGGGACGACCGGATCTACGATTTCGATCTGATCGGCTGCGGGGTCGTCACCCCCGACGGCGGCCCGGTCGGGATGGTGAAGGACGTCATGGACCTGGGGGAATCGGCCCTCCTTGTGGTTGAGGGCCCGCCCGGCCCGCGGGAAGTCCTCATCCCCCTGAGCCGGGAGATCTGCGTCGAGATCGACCTCGTGGGGCGGCGGATCGTGGTCGACCCGCCGGACGGCCTTTTCGATTTGAATGAGATTTGATATAATCACGATCTTCCCCGAGATGTTCGAGGGCTTTTGTTCGGGGGGGATCGTCAAGCGGGCGGTCGCCAAAGGCCTGGTTGAGGTCGCGGTGCACAACCTGCGCGATTTTGCGGCCGGCAAGCACCGGCAAGTGGATGACCGCCCCTACGGCGGCGACGAGGGCATGGTCTTCAAGGCCGAGCCCGTTTTCGCCGCCGTGGAAAGCGTGCGGGCCTCGGCGGGGACGCCGGTCGTCCTCCTCTCGCCCCAGGGGCGGGTGTTCGACGGCCGCGTGGCCGAGGAGCTGGCCCGCCATCCGCAGATCGTCCTCATCTGCGGACGGTACGAGGGCGTCGACGAGCGGGTGGCCGAGAGCCTGGCCACCGACGAGATCTCGATCGGCGATTACGTGCTGACGGGCGGCGAGCTCGCGGCCATGGTCGTCATCGACGCGACGGCGCGGTTCGTGCCGGAGGTCGTGGGCAAGGCCGCTTCCGTCCGCCACGACTCGTTCGTGGCGGGGCGGCTGGATTATCCGCATTATACGCGGCCCCGGGAGTTCCGGGGGATGAAGGTCCCGCCGGTCCTGTTTTCCGGGGACCATGCGAAGATCGAGGCCTGGCGCCGGCGAAAGGCGCTGGAAAAGACGATCCGGCGGAGGCCGGACCTGATCGCCGCCTCCGGGCTGTCCCCGGAGGAGCGGACATTGCTGGAGCCGACTCCGAACGAAAGGAAGAAACGATGAACCTGATGCAATTGGTCGAAAACACGCAGACGAGAAAAGATGCCGAGCCCTTCGGGGTCGGGGATACGGTCAAGGTCCACGTCATCATCAAGGAAGGCGACAAGGAACGGGTCCAGATCTTCCAGGGGGACGTGATCGCCAAGCGCGGCGCGGGGCCGAGCGCCTCGTTCACCGTCCGGAAGATCTCGTTCGGCATCGGCGTCGAGAAGATCTTTCTGCTTCATTCCAAGTCCATCAAGAAGGTCGAGATCGTCCGCCACACCAAGGTCCGGAGGGCCAAGCTCTACTACCTCCGCGGCCTGAAAGGGAAGTCCGCCCGTCTTCGCGAGGAGCGATAATCCGCTCCCGTGGCCGACTTTGAGATCGAGGCGTCTTTCTTCGCGAAGGGCGTCCGGTCCATCGCCGGCGTGGACGAGGTCGGCCGCGGGGCCCTCTGCGGGCCCGTCGTCGCGGCCGCGGTCGTTCTGCCGCTCTCCTGGATCACCGCCGCCTCCCCCCGTCCCGGGTGGCTGTCGTCCGTCGACGATTCCAAGCTTTTGACCCCGCGGCGACGCCGCGCTCTGGCCGCCTCGCTCCTCGCCACGGCCGCGGCGGTCGGCTTCGGCGCCTGCTCGAACCTCGAGGTCGACCGGATGAACATCCATCGGGCCTCGCTCGAGGCCATGCGCCGGGCCGTGGAGGCGCTCCCCGTCCCGCCCGAAGCCGTGCTCGTGGACGGGTTCGGCCTCCGCGGCTACGCGGGGCGGCAGCTGGCCGTCCTCCAGGGCGACCGGAAAAGCCTCTCGATCGCCGCCGCCTCCATCCTGGCCAAGGTCCTCCGCGACCAGATGATGGATCGCTTCGCCCTCCTCTTCCCGGGTTACGGCCTGGAACGGAACAAGGGCTACGCGACACCCGGCCACATCCGGGCGCTCGCCGAACGGGGCCCCTCCGCTTTTCATCGGACGAGTTTTCGTTTACAATTCAACGCGAAGCTGTTCCCATGACGTCCCGCGCACGCATCACCGAGGCGGCGGAGGATTGCGCCCGGTCCGGCCGGCTCCGGGAGGCGATCGCCGAATACCGGAAGCTTCTCGACGGGAGCGCCGCGGACGTGCCGGTCGGCAACATCGTCGGCGACCTCCATCTCCGGCTCGGCCAGCGCGACAAGGCCCTGAAGATCTTCCTGACCAACATGGCCGTCCTCGACCGGCGCGGGGCGTTCGCCCAGGCGCTGGCCCTCGCCAAGAAGATCCACAAGCTCGATCCGGGGAACGGCGAGATCCTGGCCCGCATGGGCGACCTCTACGGCCGACTGGGATTCACGGCCGAGGCCCGGGCGCAGTACTTGGATGCCGCGGGCGTGTTCGAGGACCGGGGGGACGTCCCCGGCCGGATCTCCATGTACGAGAAGCTGGCCGGCCTCGACCGGGTTGATTTCGATACCCGGCTGAAGCTGGCCCGCCTGCTGGCCGCCGAGAATCGGACGGAGCAGGCCGTCGCCGAATTCAACGCGGTGGCCGAGATCCAGCTTGCGCGCGGAGACGCGGAGGGCGCGGAGAAGACGCTGCGGGAGGCTCTGGCCTTGGAGGAATCCGACGTCCGGACCGTGAGCGGGCTCGTCCGCCTGTACGGCGGGAAGGGGCGGCGGGCGGACGCGATCGCGGTGCTCGAGACGAGCCTGGTCGCATCTCCCCGTCCGGAATTCCTGCTCCTCCTCGGCGACGTTTGGGCCGAAGGGGGCGACGTTCCGAAGGCCCGCGAGTCCTACGAGCGGCTCCTCGCCCAGGACCCCGAGCACTCCGAAGCCCGGTTCAAGCTGGGCCGGATCGAGATCAAGGCCGGACGTCCGGACCGGGCGTTCGCCCTGTTCGAGCCTTTGGTCTCGATCGCGATTCAAAAGGGCCGCGACGAGCGGGCGATCGGACTGCTCGGCCTGATCCTCATGTCCGGCCCTCCCCATCTCCCCAGCCTGGAGAAGCTGGCCCATATTTACCGCCTCAGCGGACAGCGGGCGAACCTCGAGATCGCCGACCGGGTCCTCCTCCGGGAGTTCCGGAAGAAGGGGCTGAACGCGGAGCGTGCGGCCGTCCTGGCCGAGCTGGCCGAGCTCTGTCGGCGCGACCGGGCGGTGGCGGACGACCGGCGGGGTGTCCGGGCCGATCCCGCGTCCGTCGCATCTGCGGCGGCCGCGGTCAAGCCGCCCGCCGGCGCATCGGCCCTGGGCGAAGCGGACCGGGACCTGATCAAGACCAACCTGGCCAAGGTCGACCTCTATGTTGGCCAGGGCCTCATCCGGAATGCGCGGCGGCTTCTCGAGGACAGCCGGCTCCTCTACCCAGGCGAACCGAGGATCGAGAGCCGGCTAGCCGCGATCCGGGACCGGGAAAAGGCGGCGGGCGAGGTGGACATTTCGGCCATGATCAAGCGGATTCTGAGCTTGGAATCCACGCTGGCCGGGGAGCTGCCCGAAGAGCCTCCGCCCGCGCCGGCCGCTCCCGCCCGGAAGCCGGCGAAGCCGTCCAAGACGGTCCGTCTCGAGGAGATCTTTGGCGGGACCGACCTGACATCGGCCGCCACCGGGGCGGAAGGAGGAAAGGCCGGGGACTATCCGGACCTCTCCGACAAGATCCGCGAGGAGCGCGAGGCGATGGAGCGGGCAATTGCCGGCCAGCTCAAGGTCAAGACGGGCGCCCTGGAAAAGGGACTCTCCGAAATCGTCGCCGATTTCCGAAAGCGGGTCGAGCAGCGGATCGCCCACGAAAGCCGCGACGTCCGCTATAACCTCGGCCTGGCCTTCATGGAGCAGGGGCTTCTCGACGAGGCCGTCGAGGAGTTCAAGCTGGCCGCTCAGGACGAGGCGCTGGCCCTTGATAGCTTTTCGCTCATCAGCCAGTGCTTCCGGAGAAAGAAAAATTATGCGGAGTCGCTCCCCTGGGTGGAAAAGGCCCTCGCCCTCGCGCCGGAGGGGTCGCTCTCGCAGCTCGCCCTGATCTACGATCTGGCTGCCCTCCGCGAGGACATGAACCAGACCGCCGCGGCCCTCGAATTGTACCGGAAGGTCCGGGAGCGGGCGCCTCGCTATCGAGACGCCGCCCTGCGGATCAGGATCCTGGAAAAAGCGTCCGGCTAGGGCAGCTCGTCTATTTCCCGTAGAAATCCGTGGGGAAGTTCCGGTTGAAGAACCACACCACTTCGAGCCGGCCGCCCTTCGCCGCGAACCGCACCGACGTCAGGTGCGGCCCCGCGGGCTGCCGGAGCAGGGGGCCGGGCACGGGCTGTGAAATCTCGGCAAGGGGGATCGGCGGCCGGACGCGGGGCTTTAAAAGAACCGACGCTCCGACCACGGCGACGGCCAAGAGACTGTAGGCCAGGACGGGTCGGAAGCGACGGACATACCGCGGCGATTTCCGGACAAGAGGTCGGGCCGCCGTGGCCGACCGGACGGCGGTCCGCCACTCGGCTTCGGTCCAGGCGGGGGCGCCGTCGGTCCGGGCCCAGGATCGGGCCGTTTCGAGCGCCGCTTCGAATTCCGCGGCGTCCCGGCGGCAGACGGCGCAGGCCGCGAGATGGGCCCGCATGCGTTCGGCTTTTCGCCCGCTGAGGTCGCCGCCCGCGAACAAGGGCAGGGATTTTCGGAACGACCGGCAGGTCATGGTTACGCTCCTCCCAGGAGGTCGGGATACTTGTCCTGGATCCGCCCCCGGATCTTTCGGCGCGCCGCGGAGAGATGGACCCGGACCGAGATGGCGGACGAGCCCAGGACCCGGGCCGTTTCCTCGACGTTCAGCTCTTCAATGTCGCGGAGGAGGAAGACGTCCCGCTCCCGCGGGCTCAGGACATCCAGGCACTCCAGGAGCCGCGCGCGGAGGTTCCGGTCCTCGTGGCCCTTTTCCGGCCCGTGCCCGGTTTCGAGGGCTGCCTCCCGGAGCGGTCCGGAGCGAGAGAGAAGGTCCTGGCGGCCGCGCTTGGTCCGGTGGTGCCGCGCGGCGTGGACGAGGATCTGGAAGAGCCAGGCCTTGAAGCTCTTCTCGACATCGAAACTCGAAAGATACTTGAAGCACCGGAGGAGCGCCTCCTGGACGACTTCCTTGGCGTCTTCGGCGTCTCGAGTGAGGCGGTAGGCAAATCCCAGGAGCCGGTCCCGGTAGGGCTCGACCAAAGGGCCGAATGCGTCCGTGTCACCTCTCAAGACGCGCTCCACGAGGTCTTTCTCCCGTTCGTCCATGTCATGTAAGAGTATATCTTGAGTAGAGGAGGAATGTTAAGCGGATTGACCCCTGTCAATTCGGAAGTGGGATTGGCTCCTGCCCTCTGGGGAACCAGTCAACTCGGAGGGGAAGACCCCTTCCGACGGGCGCCGGGAAGACCCGGCCGCCCTGCCTCCCCTTCTCGGGCGGGGCATGAAACCCCGCCCTGCGACCAAGGGGGCATACCCCCTTGGAACCCCCGACGAGCGGCTCCCCGGGTCTTGACCCGGGG
>Ga0209226_10000263_pt1 | contig 32330 bp, 27 predicted proteins | sample BarGraNGADG00212_2_FD_184497 | JGI IMG/M metagenome (GOLD analysis project Ga0209226, IMG submission 184497) | Arctic peat soil microbial communities from Barrow, Alaska, USA - Barrow Graham LP Ref core NGADG0011-212 (SPAdes) (version 2) | ecosystem: Environmental > Terrestrial > Soil >...
GGTCGATGCCGATAGCGGTTGTCCTCGAGCTCGCGGCGGGCTCCGTGGCGCTCTTCTTTTTCGTCTTGCTCGGGAGACGGATCTCTCGCGATGCCGAGGGCGCGGGCAGGGAAGGCAACTCGAGCGATAGCCGTTCGCCGGCCTGGGCGGTGCCGCGCGCTTTGTTCGCCCTGGTGTCCGTGACACTGGTCGTGGTCCTGATCGATCCGCTCATCGGAGCCCCGATGAGCGCACTGTCTCCTTTCGGCACCAGCGTCGTGCTGGGAGGGAGATACTACGGTATCGGCAACATCTACTCTGGTGCAGCCCTCGGCGCCGCCCTGCTCATGGCCTGCCTCATGCCGTCGCTCTTTCCCAGGGTGCTCGTCACCAGGCTCCGGCTTGTCGCGGCGGCGGCCGTGCCGCTCGCCCTGACGGTCGCGGTCATCGGCTTTCCCCGGCTCGGGGCCGACGTGGGGGGCCTTATCACCGGCGTCGTGGCCTCGCTGGTGGTGCTGATGATGCTGGCGGGGTGGAAGATCGGCTGGAAGCACGTCGTCGCGGTCGCGGCGGTGCTCGTCCTCTGTGTGGTGCTCCTACTGCTGGCGGACGTGATCCTGCCAGGCCCGGCCTCCCACGCGGGCAAAGAGGTCAGCAGGATAGGGGGAAAGGGAATATCCGACGCCCTTGCCGTCATCGCCCGAAAACTCGAGGCGAACTACAAGCTGACGTTCGCCTCGATCTGGCGACTGTTCCTGCTGATGGGTATCATCTCGGCGCTGGTCTGGAGAAAGACACTCCGGATGTTCTTCGAGGTCGATGAGAGGTACACGGGAATGGGAGCGATGTGGCTGGGCCTTTCGATAGCGATGGTCATCGCGCTGGTGTTCAACGACTCGGGCATCGAGGCGGCCGGCGCGTTGATGGTCTTTTTCATCCTGCCGGCCCTGGCGCTCTGGCTGGGCTTGCGCCGCCCGGTGGGTCCGGAGGAGGTGACGGAGCCGGTTGGCCAGAGCCAGGGAATCTGAAGAAGAGAAGCTGAAAAAGCGCATCGCGAAGGCCGAGAAGAAGGCCATGAAAGTCTCGGGCGTGGACGAAGGCCTCGTCCAGCGCTTCTGGGAACTGGTCAGCATGTTCCCGAAGATATCCGACCCGGGGCTCGAGGCGCGGCTCGAGAGGTTCACGCTCAATGCGACACCCGACCAGTATTTCCGGATGCAGCAGACGCTGCTCAATGCCGGAACCCCCGTCCCGGTGACCGACCTCCGCATCAGGTCCGCCATGGAGGACCTGGAGGGCAAGCAGATAGGGCTGGCCGTCGATGGCGAGTACGAGTCGACCGTCACGCTCGACGCTTTCTGCTTCAAGGTCGAGCGCGGCATCAAGGAGAACATCCCCGTCATATCGGTGGCCTCGAGGAGAGACTACGCGGATGCCATCCTGAGGAGGAAGGACCCCATCAAGATGATACTGACCAGGCGGATAAAGGCGACGCACAAACTCCGTCTGCTTCGGTGGGCGCTGCCGCATCTGGACCTGCTGCGCGAGAAGGGCCTGGTCGAGAACTATCTCTCTTACCAGACGGATGTGGAGACGATCCTGGGTGAGACCCTGGCGGAGATGGGTTACTGAAGGCCTAAGCGGGCGACTCCTGCTCCCGCGCGGGCTCCGGCGGCGGCTGCATCGTCACTACCTCGCGGGGCGGACCGGCGACCGCCTTCTTTGCGGACTTCTTCGCCGCGGACTTCTTTGCCGCGGACTTCTTTGCCGCCGGTTTCCGAGAGACCTTGCCGGTGCGTGCCACTTTCTTCTCGATGGCGCTGACCCTCGTATCGAGGTCCTCGAGATCGGTCCTGGTCACGATGCCGACGTTCTCCAGTACCCGCTGGACGGTCCTGGCGACGACCTGGGAGAACTCGTCTCCCTTCGACACCAGGCCCCTCTTGTCGGCCATCGCCTTTTTCCGGCCTTCAGGCGTCAGGCTCTTGCCCTTCTCGACCAGGCGGTCTGCGGCCTTCTCGACCTCTTCCTGCACCGCGACCAGCGAGCCCACGAGCAGGTAGGGGATGTCGGAGAGTTCCTTTTTGGCCATCAGCTTCCCTCCTGTTCGTCGCGCCGGGCCAGGATCTTTTCGATCTCGTCCATCCTCTTCTCTATCCTGGCGAGGTCGTGGCGCGTGACCAGCCCGGCCGCCGAGAGGATGCCCTTCACCTCGGACCCGATTGCACCGATCAGCTCTTCCTGTCCCTGCTTCCCGCGCGACAGCAGCTCGGCTATGGACTGCTGCTCCCTGTTCCGCATGATCAGCTCGGAGATCGGGGGGCTTTCCTCTCCGGACTCCTGGTCGAGCCTCTTCTTCCCCTTGATCACCAGCGACTCGTAAACCTCCTGGCCGAACTGCTTTACGGTGCCGCCAAGACCGTCCATCAGGAACTGGATCTCCTTGAAGTCCATCTGTCTCACTCCCGCTGACCGCCATGAGACCGGAGCGCTGCGTCTCCGCGTCCCGACGAAAGGTACATTGCGTTTCCACGGTGGAGAAACCTAATCTATTACTCGCCCGTACACGAGTCAATAGCGCCGCGGGCGGACCCGTTCTCGCTCCGTAGCAGTCTAATGTAACAGGGACTACGTCCCGAATACTCTGGTAAGATGTGGGGAAAGGAGGAGGAGATAGATGAGAAAAGCAGTCACGGGATCGCTTGCCTTCCTGCTGATAGCCGCACTGTTCGCCGGGGCTCTCCTCGTTGCTGGCTGCGGCTCCACGACGGCCGAGAAGAGCTCCACCGGGCAGACCGCCTCGGGTGAGCAGAGCGCCAAGGCATTGCTGGCGGCGACCTCGAAGAAGATGCAGTCGGTCAAGACCGCCAGGGCGACGGGCGGTTACAAGATGGACACGACGGCGGGCGGGACCCAGAACATGCAGTTCAAGTACCAGATGGAGATGAACGTCACTAACTCCAATGACCCCCAGATGCACATGGTGACTGAAGGGTCCACCCAGACCGAGATGTACGTGACCGGCGGATATGCCTACGTGAACGTCCCCGGCACCGGCTGGGTGAAGTCTCCCTCCGGGTCCAGCGAGAGCATGTCCGGAACGACCCCGGCGGAGATCACGAAGTTCGCCAACAATGCAGAGAACCTGAGGATCATCTCCCAGGACGCCGTCTCCTACAAGATCGGTTTCACGGTAAGCCGAAAGTACATGGAGCAGGCGCTGAAGCAGCAGCAGGGAGACACCAGCCTCGGACCGGACGTCGAGAAGCTGATTCAGCAGACGATAACCGGCATGAAGATGAGCGCGATCTTCACGGTCAACAAGCGATCGCTGTACACCACCGCCGTGGCGCTGGTGGTGGAGATGAAGAATATGCCAGCGCAGATGAGCGCAGCGGTCGGCGACATCGCGCTCAACATGACGTTGGGGTTCAGCGATTTCAACCAGCCGGTGACGATAACGCTGCCGCCGGAAGCGGCCAATGCCACATTGATGCCCGAGTCTTCGACCTCCACCGGCATACCAAGCCTGCCGGGTCTGGGTTTCTAGCGAACATGAGTCAGACACACCAGGGCGGGTTTCGACCCGCCCTTTTCTCTTTCGGCACACTTGATGACGACGCTCCCGGCCGGTCCGCGCTGCACGAAGGAGAGGGCGGGCTCAGCGGCGCGAGAGCATCTCCCCGAGGCAGTCCAGAAAATAGTCGACCTCGCCGGTCTGGTTCATGTTGCTGAAGCTCACGCGCAGGGCGCCGGTCCGCAAGGTGCCGATCGTTCGGTGGGCCATCGGAGAGCAGTGCAACCCCGCGCGGCATGAGATGCCGTATCGGCGGTCGAGCGTGTCGGCGGCGCCTGTCGGCGTGATGTCGTCGAAAGTCAGTGCGACAATGCCCACCCGCGCGTCCGGGTCCCCGGGTCCGTGCACCCGCACGCCCCGGAGCCCGCGCAGGCCCTCGATCAGCCGTTCTGTCAGCTCGCGCTCGTGCCCGATGATCTCTTCCAGCCCGGTCCTCACGACGTGATCGACCCCGGCGGCCAGACCCGCGATGCCAGGGGCGTTCAGCGTGCCGCTCTCGCAGGCGTCGGGCATCTCTCGAGGCTGTTCGAGTGAACTCGAATGGCTTCCCGTGCCGCCGTACATCAGCGGACGGACCTCCAACCCATCTCTGACGTAGAGCCCGCCCGTGCCCTGCGGGCCGAACAGCTCCTTGTGTCCGGTAAAGGCGAGCATGTCGATGCCTCCAGACCCCACGTCGAGCGGCCTGCGCCCCGCGGTCTGTGCGGCGTCTACGAGCAGGAGGGCGCCGGAGGAGTGGGCTATCTCGGCCGCATCCTCGACGGGCAGCACGGCTCCGGTCACGTTGGATGCATGGTTGATGATGACAAGCGCGGTCCGGGGCAGCATCGAAGCGGAGATGGCGCCCGGGTCGAGACTGCCGTCCGAACGGCATTGCGCGACGGAATATTCGACCCCTATATCCCGCAAGGCCTCGAGCGGTCTCATAACCGAGTTGTGCTCGACTGAGGAAGTGACCACATGGTCGCCGGGCTTTAGAGCCCCCCTTATGGCGATGTTGATGGCTTCCGTGGCGTTCTTGGTGAAGGCCAGGCGGAGCGGGTCGCTCGCGCCGATGAGGTCGGCAAGGGCGGCCCTCGCCGAGAAGACCATGCGGCCTGTATCGAGGGCGCGCCGATGGCCCGAGCGGCCGGCGCTGCCACCCACCTCCCGCATGAACCGATCCACCTCGAGGTAGACCGACTCCGGCTTCGGATAAGTCGTAGCCGCGTTGTCGAAATATACCGACCCTGAGCCTTCCTCCATCCGCGGACCTGCCCTCGTGAGGAACCGACGTCGCTCGAGCGCGACGGACCAGGACTTTAGCCTAAACGAGCGATGTGACTTGCGCCAGCGCGTGCGGCGCTCGGATGTCGACCGAACGTTGACTTACTCCTCGACACCCTCCACGCAGTAGTAGTTACGCGAAAGCAAGTAGTCGGCCCAGACCGGGCACCCGGGGCAGATGCATGTTACCCGGTTCACCTGCTGCGGGCTCTTCCCCCGACCGCAGTAGAGCCAGGGCTCGTCCCCTGGGTAGCTCGGGCAGGTGCTGCAGATGCACCTGGCGCTTATCTCGTCGCTCACAGGCACCTTCATCGTCTGCTCCTTTCGGGATGAAATACATCGGGTCTGTCTCGGGTCGGCACCGCGCAGGCAGAACACGGCACGGGTTTCTTTCTCCGGAGCAAGGAGGCATCCTGCACGGATGACGGGGCCTGGCGCCCTGTCGTCAGACGCGGTCGTAGGCGATGTCGAAAGGTCGCTCGCCGGTCAGGAAACGGTCGAGGTCCTCCCCGTTGTATAGCTTTATTATGACCCTGCGGACCTTGCCGCTGACCTGGTCTATCAGGGACTTGGTCATCTCCTCGTCGTATAGCTCGGCGAGGTCGAAGGGCCTGCCTATGCGCACGTGGACCCTCCTGTAGTAGATCCACTGGACTCCCTGGCGGAAGTCCGGGTGGTCGAAGAACGGCTTAATCATGGAGTAGGGCACCTTGGGAAGGTTCCTCTCTCCGAGGCCGATCACGGCGACCGGGATTATCGGGACCCTGGCCCTCAGCGCAACCCTCGCGAACCCCGTCCTGAACGTCTGTATCCTGGACACCCGGTGTGGATGGGCCAGGGTGTGCACGCCCTCCGGGAAAACCCCGACCAGCTCGCCGTCCTCGAGCAGCTTGACGGCCGTCTCGAGGTCTTGCTTGCTCTTCTCACCGCCGAAGACGTTCAGTGGGATGACGCCCCAGGCCTTGAAGATAGGTCCCACCAGCGGGACACTGAACGCGAACGACCCCGCGGCGAAGTTGATCTGCCGTTCGACGCACATGCCGATCGAGAGCGGGTCCATGAGCGAGCGGTGGTTGGACACGATGAGGGCTCCGCCCTCGGCGGGCACGTTCTCGAGGCCTTCGCATTTGAGCCGCACCATCCTGGAGACGACGGGCCCTACCACTAGCTGGCTCGCGTGGTAAAGGAGCACCTGGTATACGTTCACGGGAGCCTCCGGAGCGTCGCCTTCCCCGCCGGCTTAGGCGCTGGGCGGGAGAACGCGAGTCGTCGTGGCCCTGGGCCTGCGGGTCGCGTCCATCCTGCGGGCCCCCATCAACTGCACGCCGCCCTGCATGAACTGCCTTCGCATCGGTATCTCGTACGCCATCTGGATGGTGACCTGCTCGAGCACCCTGTTTCGCGACAACCTGTTGAGCACAGCGATTATGTCCTCGGGGTCGAGCGAGTCGAGGACCTTTTCGATGAGGTCCGTCAGCTCGTCCATGGCGCCGGCGACCACAGCCGGGTCGATCCCGTGGATCAGCTCCTTCATCCACTCGCCGACGTTGTTGAGGGTCCCCGCCAGCACCATCGGGTCTATCTCGCGTGTGACCTCCGCGAGCCACCCGTTGTTCGAGTTCACGCCCGCAGCGATCACGGCCGGGTCGATCCTGACCAGCAGGTCGGACAGCCACGCGGCGTTCCTGTTGGTGACGCCCGCCAGGACCTCCGGTGAGAGCTTCTCCGTGAGGCTCGCCACGAACTCGGGGTTCTCGTTCACGGCCCTCGCGACCACCTGCGGGTCGAGCGCCCTCACCAGGCCGACCACGAAGCCCGGGGTGTCGTATATGACCTCCGCGATGACCTCCGGCGAGAGGGCCTCGATCATCTTCATCAGGAACGCGGGGCTCATGTTGAGGGCTTCGGCTATGGGAGTGGGGTCGATCTCGTTCAGGTAGTCGACCAGCATCTCGGTCTTGCCGTCGAGAGCCCCCGCGATGACCGCCGGGTCCACCTCGTCCATCACCCTGGAGAGGAAGTCGGGGTTGTTGTTGATGGCCTCGGCGACGACCCTCGGGGAGAGGGACGCGAGCGTCCCGGTCAGGAGCTTCCCGTAACCTATTACGGTACCGGCGACCTTGCCGATCATCTCAAGTATCATGATGCCCACCTCGCCGTCGGATGTCGCTGCCGTCGATTTCCCTTATGGTCAACTGCGGCCCTCCGGCGCTTCCCCGCGGGGCAAGCCCGGTGGACGGCCGCAGCGGTGGCTATTCCTCCATACCTATCGAGACGTGGCCGCCTCCCCTGGCGTGCCAGTACATCGCGCGCTCCGCCATCACCGGCGTGGCGGATATGACCTTTATGGAGACATCGCGGTTGGGGATATCTTCGTTGACGTGGACGGTGACCCTGCTCCGCGCCGGAACCAGGCGAGGCGGTCCGGCGACCGCGCCGGAGTTGGTCATGTATATGACCGAGACCTCGGCAGGCTCGTCGGCCGGGTTCTGGATACAGAGGTAGGTGTCGAAGCCCCACGCGGTCGAGCCCTCAGCGAGGAAGATGTCTTTCGCCGGCGCGGTCATGCCGATGGTGTCCGAGCCGGCCTTTCCGGTCCCGTTGTCCCAGTACATCGCCCGCTCCGCGATGATCTCCCGGTCGCTCGACACCGCGATCGAGGTGTCCATGTTATCGACCCGCTCGTTGACCAGTATGGTCCTGCGAGACCTCGCGGGCATGGTGAACACGGGCTCGTCCACCGGGCCCTCCGAGGTCAAGTACGAGACGTGCACGGTCGCGGCGTGGTCATCGGGGTTCTGCAGCAACAGCCAGGTCTGGAAGCCCCACGCGGTGGAGCCCTCGGCAAGGAACCACTTCTTGCTGCCTTCGGTCACGCCAATCGAGTCGTGGCCGCCGCGCAGGTTGTCCCAGTACATCGCGCGTTCGCAAGTCACCGGCAGGGTGCTCTCGACCAGGGTCGAGACGTCGCACATCCCCACGTCCTTCAGCACCTGCACGCTCGCGCGCTGCCCGGCCCCGAGGCTGAAGGGGGCCTTCTCGACCACGCCGTTGGACGTCATGTAGGTCATGTTGATGGTGGCCGGGACGAGCTGCGGGTTCTCGATCAGGACCCAGGTGTCGAATGTGTTCAGCGTGCTCCCCTCGGCGAGGTACCACGTGGCCGCGGGCTCCGTCACCCCAGTGGAGTCCGTGCCCTCGATGCGGTTGTTCCAGTAGACCGCCCTCTCGCAGACTATCGGCCTGTCGGAGGTAAGCGCGGTCGAGACGTCGACGTTCGGGATGTCGTCGTTGACGCGAAGCGTCACCCTCGACGACGGCGGCACTGTCACCGGCACCACTCGCGGTATCGGGCCGAACTGCTGGGTGTTGTACACGACGTTGACGGTGGCGGTCACGTCGCCGGGGTTTTCGATGAGGATGAACGTCTCGTATCCCCAGGCCGTGGAACCTTCCGTCATGTACCAGGTCTGCGACGCCGGTGGGAGGGGGGTCTCCATCACAGTGAAGGTCACCAGGTTGCTCTGCGAACTGCCTACCGTAACGGCGACGGGCCCTGTGGCCGCGCCCTCGGGCACCGTGACCGCGATGAACGTGTCCTGCCAGGTTATCGGCGTTGCCTCGACGCCGTTGAAGGTGACCTTACTGGTCGCGGCCGCCGCCCCGAAGCCCTGCCCGGTTATCACCACCGGCGTCCCGACCGGGCCCCTCCCGGGCAGCACCGTCGTGATGCTCGGCGCCGCCGCCGCAGCGGGCGCCGCAATCGCGAGCACGGCCGCCAGCGACAGGGCAACCGCCGCCGCGACGCTCGCCGCACGGGTCGCCCTTCGCCCTGACTTCACCGACGAGCCCCGCCTGAGATGTTCTGCCATCTTTGACGCTCCTTGTTCAATCTCCCTGATACATGCTGTCTATCTGGGCGTAGAAGGCCTCCGCCACCTTCTTTCGCTCGGGCGCGAACACCGCGACCCTTTCACCCGGCTGGGCCCCGAGCTCACAACTCCTTTGCCACACCGCCGGGCGTGAGATGCGGCGCCGGGGGCAGTCGCCGTGCAGGAGGTCGGAAACCAACCGTTTTCAGCCCCCGCCACTGCCGGTTTATTCGCATATTATATACAGTCAGGAGCTCCTACATATACAATGGACTTCGCTTTTTACGGGTGATTAGAGGTACGAGGAGGTGCTTAGAAGATGACCCACGCTAATGATCGATTGTTCGATCATAAACTGGCAAGGGAGTGGAAGCTCAAGAAGTCTCGCGCTCTCATCGACAAGCGGATGACCCTTTCGGACGCCGTCGAAAAGTACGTCGATGACGGTGACTCCATAGTGGAGACCGGGTTCGCGTACGCGAGAGGTCCGCTCGGCGCTTACTGGGAGATCGGAAGGCAGAAGAAGCAGGACCTGGTCGGCATCTTTACACCGGGCGGGCTCAACAATCTGTGGCACGACTTCGGGGGCATCGAGGGGGCCCACGTCGCCTACGTGGGAGTCGAGATGAGGGGCCTCATCTCGCCGTTCCGACGCGGGGTCGAGGCGGGGACCCTCAAGGTTTTCTCCGAGTGGAGCCATGGCGCCCTGGCGCTGGCGCTGCGCGCGGCCGAGCAGGGGGTGAACTTCGTCGCATCCAAGAGCATGCTCGGGACGAACATCCCTGACAACAACCCGTACGTGAAGATCACCGAGGACCCGTTCACCGGCGAGCCGGTGTGCCTGGTCCCGGCGATGTACCCGGACGTGGCGATATTCCACGTCCACCACGCCGACGTCCACGGCAACAGCCGCATCTGGGGACTCACGGTCAACGACACCGCCATCGCCGTGGCGGCCAAGAAGATCATCGTCACATGCGAGCGCATCGTGGACACGGACGACATCCGCGCGAACCCGTACCAGGTGATCATCCCGTGGTACTGCGTGGACGCGGTGGTCGAGGCGCCCTACGGCGCGTGGCCGGGTGACATGCCGGGGATGTACTACTTCGACAGGCGTTTCCAGGAGCGTGTGGTGCGCATCGACTGGAAGACCGCCGAGGGCACCAGGGACTGGGTCGAGAAGTTCATCTACGGCACCAGGAACGTGTACGAGATGATGTCCCTCGCGGCCGAGGCGGAGGGCATGCACGTGCTCGACTACGTCAAGAGCCTCGAGGAGCTGGCGTGCGCGGCCGCCTACCAGAACCTCGGGGTATGGGGCACAGGGGCGGATATCGACTGGACCTACGAAGAAGTCGCCAAGCGCGGAGTCTAAAAGGAGGGGAAGAGAATGACCGACGATACGCAATACTCACCGAGAGAGCTGCTGTGCTGCGTGGCGGCGAGGCTGATAAACGACGGCGAAAGCCTCTTCGTGGGAACCGGGCTTCCCCTCGTGGGGGCGCTTCTCGCCCACAAGCTGAACGCTCCGCAGATGATGGCGATATACGAGGGAGGCTCCATCGGCCCCGAGCCCAAGGTCCTTCCGTGGTCGGTGGCCGACCCGCTGACCTTCTACAAGGCGCCCGTCATCCTGTCGATGTCATCGGTGTTCGGGCACGCCCGCGCCGGCTACGCCGACGTGGGGTTCCTGGGTGGCGCCCAGATAGACATGTACGGGAACATCAACGCCACGACCATCGGCGACTACGACAAGCCCAAGGTAAGGCTGACCGGCTCTGGTGGTGCAAACGACATCGCCTCTTTCTGCGAGAGGCTCATCTTCATGGGGCTGCACCTTCCCGAGCGCTTCCCGGAGAAGGTCGATTACATCACCACTCCGGGCTACCTCGGCGGCAAGGGCGAGCGGGAGAAGGTGGGGCTGATCGGCGGCGGCCCGTGGAGGGTCATCTCGCACCTGGGCCTGATGGGGTTCGACGAGGAGACCTGCCGCATGAAGCTCATCTCTTATCACCCGGGAGTGACGCCAGAGGTGGTACAGCAGTTCACCGGGTTCGAGCTCCTTGTCCCGGACGACGTCGTTGAGACGCCCAGGCCGAGCGCGGAGGAGCTCCGCGTCCTCAGGGAGGAGGTGGACCCGAACCATATCTTCGTCTTCTAGAAACGCCGCGGCAGAACGGTTTTCAGCGCACCCCGCCTCATTCTCAGGGCGGGGTGCTCGCGTTGCGCTCCATCAAAGGTCGGGGCGGGGCGCTGTGCTAGGATAGACGCACCGCGCTCGAGCATTGTTGAAGGACGGCCCGTGGATATCTCCTCGGAACTCAAGAAAAAGACCGGCAAGGCGATAGAAGAGACCGCGCGTCTGGAGCCGATGCGCGCCGCATTCCGCTCGGTGATCGAGAAGCAGGAGCTCTGCCGTCAGCGCATCCCGGACCTCGCGGAAAGGTGCGAGAAGCTGAAGCGTGCCCGCGAGACCCAGGCCGGCGACCCCTCGCTGCTGGACATGGCCGTGGCGAACCTGGAGGCGAACGGTTTCCGGGTGAGGCGGGCGGCCGACTCGGCCGAGGCGGTCGCGGCCGTCCTTGAGGAGCTCGGTGACGAGAGGCTCCTGGTCAAATCGAAGTCAAACCTGTCCAAGGAGATCGGACTCACCCACGCGCTCGGCGATGCCGGCGTCGAGGTGATCGAGACCGACATCGGGGACCGCATCATCCAGCTCTCAGGCGAGCCGACCGTGCACCCGACCGGCCCGTGCGCGCAGCTCACGCGGTTCGAGATCGCACGGGCGCTCTCGGAGCACCTCGGGCGGGCGATCGAGCCCGAGCCCTCGGAGCTCATCGAGGCGGTCCGCTCGGACCTGGTCCCCCGCATCGAGAAGGCGCGCGTCGGTCTCACGGGAGTGAACGCGCTGGCCGCCGCGGAGGGCGCGGTCATGGTGATGCACAACGAGGGCAACATCGACCTCGTCAGCCAGAGGACCGGCAAGCTGATCCTCCTGGCGGCGCCCGAGAAGGTCTACCCGGACCTCGAGGAGGCCTTGAACCTGGCGAAGGTCGAGCCCTTCTACGCGACCGGACAGCCGCTGACCTCGTTCATCCGGATCGTCTCCGGCCTCAGCAAGACCGCCGACATAGAGAAGGAGCTCTACTCCGGGGTGCACGGGCCGGCTGAGCTTGTCGTGATAATCATCGACAACGGCAGGAGCGAGCTCGCGGCCGATCCCGACCTGCGCCCCGTGCTGGAGTGCATCGGGTGCGGCTCGTGCCTGCTCGAGTGCCCCGTTTACGACATCGTCGGCCCGGAGTACGGCTCCCCCGGGCACCTTGGCGGAATAGGGGTCTGCGCCGAGTCCCGCATCGAGGGGCTCGAGACGTCCCTCGCGTCGGGCCTGCCCTGGTGTCTCACCTGCGGGAACTGCGTGGAGAGGTGCCCGCTGGCGATCGATGTGCCCCGGGCCGCGGAGAAGCTCCGCCGCGAAGCCACGGCCCGCGGGCTGCTCCCCCTCGAGGAGCACCGGGCGCTTGTGTCCAGCGTGCGCAACTACTCGAACCCGTGGATGCAGCCGCGCCACAACCGCAGCCGCTGGGCGAAGGGGCTCGATATCGAAAGCCCGCGGCAGACATCCACCATCTTCTTCGCGGGGTGCTCGCTCTCGCTGGTCACCCGTGAGACCGCGGTCGCGGCGGTGAAGGTGCTTCGGGCGCTGGGGATCGATCCCCTGTATCTCGGCCGTGAGGAGAGCTGCTGCGGGAGCCCCCTCCTGCGGCTGGGCGAGGAGGAGCTCTTCCTCGAGCTGGCCCGCGCCAACTTGAAGCGCTTCAGCGTGCCCGGGGTGACCGAAATCGTGACCGTATGCCCGGGCTGCCTCAAGGCCCTCCGCGAATACCGCGACTACTTCCCGACCTTCGACCTCAGGGTGCGGCACATCTCCGAGGTCCTCTCCGACGCCGTCGAGGCCGGGACGCTCCAGATGAAGCTGCCCAGGCCCCGTCTCGTCACCTGGCACGACCCGTGCCACCTCGGCAGGGGCTGCGGGATATACGACGAGCCGAGGCGCGTGCTGTCCGCAATCGAGGACCTCGAGCTTGTCGAGATGCGGCGCAGCCGTGAATACTCGGCGTGCTGCGGGGCCGGCGGAGGCGTCAAGACGGCGTTCCCGGAGCTCGCGCTGGCTATAGCCGGGAAGCGTTGCGCGATGGCCGAAGCCGAAGGTGCCGGCGCCATAGTGACGTCGTGCCCCTGGTGCGAGAGCAACCTCTCGGACGCGATGGACGGCGCTGGATACCGGGTCCCGGTGTGGGACCTCGTGACGCTGGTCGCGGAATGCCTCACCCGGTGATACGGGTTTCCAACCGTAATCTACTTAAACACCAACGTTATTCGCTGCTGCTCGGTATTTGCGCGGGAGGGCCCTCTCTCGTCGATGTCCTCGCCGGCCTGAACTGCCGGGGTCTGACCCCTGGTGTGTTGCGGCGTCAACCGCAATGCAACTGGGGCCTGACCACGGTCAAACTTCCCTGTGGCTGCGGATTGCTCCTCGAGAATCCAGCGCTACGTCCTGTGTATCAGAAGTGACTGGCCGGTCGCGCATCCGTTGATGGCCGCGACCGCGGGGCATTTCGCCTGCAGCAGGAAGAACACGTCACGGTCGCACGCCTCGAGAGTCTCCCAGTTGCCCTGTCCCTTGGAAATGACCACGTCTGCCGCCGAGAACGCCTGAAGGAAGGGCTCGGTCGTCCTCGCAAGGAGCGTCCCGGGCATCTCCATCCCGGTCGGCATGACCTCGCAGAGCCTGTGCAGCCCGAGCTGGCGGGCCTCGACCTCCGTGACGTCGTTGATGATGGGTCCGCCCCTGACGGCCAGGGTGACCCGGGCGCCCCAGCGCTCGAGGATGGTCTCAATCAGGACCTGGTCGAAAACGATCTCGCCGCAGTTGTCGGCCACCACGAGGATGGTGCCCGCGCCCTGGATACGCTCCCTCAACGCCGGGTAATCAACCAGGCCCTCTTCGTCGCCCACGGCATCGATGACCGTGCGCGTCAGGTCGAACGATTCCTGCGCGCCGGTGTCGACCGCGTTGCCGGCTATGGACAACCTCACCGCCATCAGCAGCGGGTCGGGCGCCTTTGCCACGGTTTCGCGCATCCAGGGCAGCAGGCCCGTCACGACCTCGTTCTGCTTTCTCTTCTGCTCGCGAAAAGGGTCCGGGTTCCCCGAGTACTCGCGCACCATCCGGTAAACGTCTTCGCCGACCTCGGGCGGGGTTTCCTCACCGGTCACTCGCGTCAGTATCGAGGCGGTCGCGAGCAGGCACCGGTGATGAAAAGCCTCGTCGCCCGTGACGAGCCGGGCGGCCGAGAGCGCCTGCCTCATCGCGCACGCGTAACATTCGGGAAGCAGCTTCATGTCTCTCAGTCCATCGTGTGCGATGTCTCGGGGCTGAAGCGCGGCCGAGCCGCGACGTTTCGCCTCACTCCTGGTCGATGCCGGCGGGTGCCCCCCTGACCGAGGTACCCTTCAGGAACCTCCTGGCCGACTTCAACATCTGTTCGATGTCGTCGTCCGTGAAAGGCCTCAGGCCGGAATACCTGGGATCCAGCGTCGATCTCGGGCTGAAGCGCTGGATATAATAGCGCTCCTCCCCGGCCTCCGCGAGCGCCTGGGCGATCTGCCCGACCTCGGTCGGGCCGTGCAGCATCGGCACAACCGTGGTCCTGAACTCGCGCTCGACCCCGAACCGGCCCAACAGCTCGACGCTCCTGTTCACCGACTCCACCAGGTCCGCCTGGCCTGTGCCCGTCGCGACCCTGTAAGCGGCCGCTTCGAGCGGCGCCTTCAGGTCCATCGCCACGTAATCGACCAGCTTGCCGGACAACAGGCGCTCGAGCATCTCCGGGAGGCTGCCGTTGGTGTCCAACTTGACCTCGAGACCCAGATCCTTGAGGCTCGCGCAGAATTGCGGGAGGTCGGCGTGGAGGCACGGTTCGCCGCCCGTCACGCACACGCCGTCGATCCAGCCTTTGCGCTCCAGGATGAAGTCGGCGAACTCGCCGAAGGGCACGGTCTGCAGGCGCTCCGGGTGGAGCACCAGGTCCGGGTTCTGGCAGAACGGGCACCGGAAGTTGCATCTTGGCAGGAAGATGGTGGTGGCGAGCATCCCCTCCCAGTCGAGCATGGTGTTAGGGATGAAGCCTTTTATCTCCAGCGCTGTCACCTACAGCAGCTTCTCAGAGTTGGGCTTCGAGGTGCTGCGTTATTACTTCCTGGGGTGAGACCCCGACCATGGTGTCGACCTGAGACCCGCCCTTGAACATGATGAGTGTAGGGATGGCCGTCACGCTGAACTTCGCCGCGATCGTAGGATTCTCGTCGACGTTACATCGCGCGATCACCGCTCGTCCCTCGAACTCACCGGCAAGTCCCTCGATTATCGGGTGCATCATGCGGCATGGGCCGCACCACGGGGCCCAGAAATCGACCAGGGCCGGTTTCTCCGCGCCGGTGATCTCGGTTTCGAAGTTCTGCTCGTTTACTTCCAGCACGTCTGCCATGTCGCCTCCCGCAAGCTTCCTTGAGGTAACTCAGGGCTCAGGTGTTAATATTGGCGCCTCCGGCGCTAATCCCTTTTTTTGGACTTGAGTCCGGCTCAAGAAAGGCTTCTCCGCGGCACGTCTATATCATCTTGATGGCTCGCTCCGTGCACGCGGCTTCGCATTCGCCGCATCTCTTGCACTTCTCGAGGTCGATCATGGGGCATCGGTCGGCCTTGCCGGGCTCATCCGCCGACTCAGCGGCGACCTCCATCGCGGCTTGCTTGCAGAGCCTGGCGGCCTTGCAATCGAGCTCGCGCGCGCACTTTTTCGTATCGATCCACGGCATCTTCAGCTGCATCCTAACCCCTCGGGGTCACACCCCTTTGCGCGCTGTCGCGCGATACTTCCACACCGACGAACGGTTGCGAAACGAGCGGGAGGGTCCATCCCCGGATCAGAACATCATCCCCTGCGACACGTGGCCGCCGCCTCGCGAATTCCAGTACATCGAACGCTCCGCGACCAGCGGCAGGTCGGAGAACACATAGGTCGACACGTCGGTGCCGGGAACGTCCTCGTTCACGTGCACCGAGACGCGGCTGTCCGGCGCGAGCGTGAACCAGCCTCGCGTCCGAGGCCCGGTCGGGGTCATGTACTGTATGCCGACTTCGGCCGGCTCAGGGTTCGGGTTCTCGACGAGTACCCACTCGTCAAAGCCCCAGTCGGTCGAGCCCTCCGCCAGGAAGCAGTTCTGTCTCGGTTGGGGCACCCCTATCGCGTCGTGCCCCGCCTTGCCCGTGCCGTTGTCCCAGTACATGGCCCTTTCCGCGATGACGCCCACGTCGGCCGATACCTTGACGGATACGTCCTCACCCGGCAGGGCGCCGTTCACGTGTACCGTCGCGCGGGTGCCCGCGGGAAGTGTCATGGCCGGCTGAGTGACAGCGCCAACCGGAGTGAGGTACGTAAGCCCGACTACCGCATCGCCGGTCCCCGGGTTCTCGATGAGCACGTACTCGTCGAAGCCCCAGCCGGTAGAGCCTTCGGCGAGGTACCAGTCCCGCGCGGGCCCGGTGACCCCGATCGAATCGTGGCCGCCCCTCCTGTTGTCCCAGTACACCGAGCGCTCGGCCACCACCCGCCTGTCGGACACGACCTCGATGCTCGCGTCGCTGGAGGGCAGGTCGTCGGCCACGTTGATGGTCTCTCGCGAGTTCGCCGGAACGTTGAGCGGATCTCTGGGAACCGGTCCCGCCGGCGTCATGTATGTCACTTTGACAGTGGCGTCCTGCCCCGTCGGGTTCTGGACCAGCAGGAACGTGTCGAAGCCGTAAGCGGTGGTGCCCTCGGCGAAGTACCATGTATAGGACGGCGACTGCACGCCTATCGAGTCGGTGCCTTCCGCCCTGTTCCCCCAGTACATCGACCTCTCGCACACCACGTCCCTATCCGATTCCACCTTCGCTGATACGTCCGTCCCGGGGAGCACGTCGTTGACTCTGACGGTCACCCGGCTTCTTGTCGGCACCGACACCGGGTAGGGGCGACTCGCCCCCGCCGGGGTCATGAAGGTGATGCGCGTGTTCGCGGTCGCGTCGCCGGGGTTCTGGATGAGGATGAACTCCTCGAAACCGTGGTCTGTCGAACCCTCCGCCAGGAACCACGTCCGGCTGTCGGGGGAGTCGACGACGAAGGCGCCCTCACGCTCACCCGACCTTCCGACACGGTCCTCGGCCGCGAGGTCCCACATCCCGGGCTGGACGCCGGCCAGGTCGAGGTCGCAAGTGACCCTCGTCGAGCCGGTGACCTCCACTCCCGTCGCCACCACCTCTTTCTCGCCGCCCCGGTCGATGCTGACCCGCATCGGCGAGGAGAAGTTGCTGCCGCTGATGACAACGTGCTCGACCGCGGTGCCCGCGCGGGCGTGGTCCGGGGTCACCGACGACACGACCGGCGAAACGCTGTGCTTCGCGTTAACCGCCTTCGCCGCGTCCACCAGCCCGAACCCGAACTGCTTGTCCCGACCGGCCGGCCCCAGGTCCCGGCACGTGGAGGTGATGGCCGCGCGGACGTCGGCCGGGCTCCAGGACGGGTTCCGTGCCTTGACCAGCGCTGCAACCCCCGCGACGTGCGGCGAGGCCATCGAGGTCCCCGCGAAGGGCCTGTATTCGAACCCGCTCGAGGGAACGCCCTGGTTCCGGTAAGTCTGCTGTGTGATCCCGCGTGACGGGGTCGACGAATCGCCGCCCGGGGCGACAACGTCGAGGGCGCTGCCGTAGTTCGAGTAAGAAGCCCTGCGGCTGTCGCGTGTCGAGGCGCCGACCGCGATGCAGGACGAAAACGCGGCCGGGTAGTTCACCGAGGAGCGGCTCTCGTTTCCCGACGCGCAGCATATGACGACACCCCTGGACGCCGCGTAGTCCACGGCGTCCTCGAGCACCGGGCTGAAATCGGCGCCGCCGAAGCTCATGTTCATCACGTCCGCCCCGTGGTCGGCCGCGAACCTTATGCCCTCCGCGATCTCACTGTCCGAACCGGTGCCCGTCTGGTCGAGCACCTTTATCGGCATGACGGTCGACCTGAACGCGATGCCGGCGACTCCCGTGTCGTTGTCCGTGCTCTGCGCCACCGTGCCGCACACGTGGGTCCCGTGGCCGTTGTCGTCGTCTGCGAAACGGTCTTCGTTAACGAAGTCGTAGGTGTTCGAGCTGAACGCGGTCTGCGCCAGGTCGGGCGCCTTGTGGTAGGCACCGTGCTCCTCGTAGGCTACGCCGGTGTCGAGGATCGCGACGACCACCGAGGAGCTGCCGCCTTTAACAGCGTTCCACGCGACCGGCATGTTTATGCCCCCACCGCTGGTCGGCTGGCTCAAGTTCCACTGGTCTTCGAAGAGCGGGTCGTCGGGGGTAAAAGAAGCGTGCCGGTAGTAATCAGGGACTGCGTACTCCACCAGTTCGGAGGAGCGCATGCGCTCGAGCGCGGCCTTCATGTCCTGGCCCGGCCGTAGCTTCAGGCGCTCGAAGCCCGCCCCCGCATGTTGCGCGGGCGGTGACGCACCGGCCGCCATCCTCAGGGATTCGACCTCAGGCGCGCCCGCACCGGGCCTGTACTTCACAAGCATCTGGCCGGGGACAAAGTCGCCCGTCCTCAAGGAGTCGGTCCCGGACGCCGCCAGGCCGTATGCATCCCGCCCCGACGCGGCGGCCGCCGGTGACGCGCCCAGCACGCACAGCGCCAGCGAGACCGCCAGCACGACCCCCAGAGTCCTCCTCATGTATCCCCTCCGACGCGGTTTTCCGTCCCTGTACGCAGCCAAGGATGGCAGACACAGATGGTGTCTGTCACTGACGCCGGTCAACAGATCGGGGTCAAACAGGACCCCTTCCTCCAACGGAGAAGGGCGCCGGCTGAGCCGACGCCCTTCGAAACAGACCTCAAGGTCCTGCTATCACGGGTCGTAACCGATCGAGCAGCTCCCGCCCTTGATGCCGTAGTACATCGAGTACATCGAGTGTTCCGCCGCCACCAGCACGCCCGGATTCAGTGACGTCACGTCGGTCGAGAACGCCGAGTTCGCGAACTTCGGGATATCGTCCACATGTATGGTGAACCTGCTGTTCGGCGCCAGCGTGTAGTTGTTGACCTGCACCACCGACGTATTGTTGAACGGTGGCGCCATGAACTTCACCGCCACGTTCACGGGAACATCGTTCGGGTTCACCAGCAGCACATAGGAGTCGAACTGCTCGCCGGGATAGTTGTTGTCGCCGGTGTAGCCCTCCGGCATCAGCCAGTGCCGTCCCGGGGTGGTGGCGATGGAGTCGCTGCCCTCCCGTATCCCGTGGTAGTCGAAGTACATCGCCCTCTCCGCAACGATCGGGTCTTTGGAGGTGACGCGGGTGGATACCTGCGCGTTCTCGCACCCCGGCACCGCGTCCAGGTGGATGGTGAACCGGCTCTCGGGAGCGAGGTTGTAGTCGACCACGACCGGCGTCTTGCCCTCACGCATGTACGTCGCGGTCGCCTGGGTGGCCTTGCCGTTCGGGTTCTCCAGCAGTATGTAGGCGTTGAAGCTCTCGCCAGGGTAGTTGTTGTCGCCGGTGTAACCCTCCGGCATCAGCCAGTCGGTCGCGGGCTCGACGGCCCCGATGGAAGCGTGGCCGCCGGTGATGCCGTAGTAGCTGAAGTACTCGGCCCGCTCGGCGATCAAAGGCTGGTCCGCGACGACGCGGGTCGAGATGTGGTTGTTCTGGCAGCCCGCTATCTCGTCGACCTTCACCGTGAACCTCGTCTCCGGGTCCAGCGAGATGTCCTGCTCGATGGGGGTCGTGCCCTCGCGCAGGAACGTCAGCTTCGCGTTCGCCTTCACGTTGTTGGGGTTCTCAAGCAGCACGTAGAAGTTGAAGGTCTCGCCCGGGTAGTTGTTGTCACCCGTGTAACCCTCGGGCAGGTACCACGTCTTGCTAGGCGACGACACGCCGATCGAGTCGGTGCTGCCCTGCTTGCCGTAGTAGTCGAAGTACATCGAGCGCTCTGCCGCTATGTCGACGCCGTTGGTCGACACCAGGCGGGTGGATATGTGCTTGTTGGCGCACCCGGGGACCTCGTTGAGGTGGATGGTGAACCTGGACTCCGCGGCAACCGTGTAGTCCTGCACCACCGGCGTGTCGAACTCACGCATGAACGTGGCCTGTACCGCGGCCGCCTTCCTGGTCGAGTTCTGTATCAGGACGTAGGTGTCGAAGCTCTCGCCCGGGTAGTAGAGGTTCTTTCCGGTATAGCCCTCGGACAGGAACCAGTGGGTCGAGACTTTCCCCGGGGGCGCCGCCGGCCTCCGTACCGTGTTGCTCACCGGGTTGGTATCGTCGGTATGGGACGGCCCCGGGCCGGGCCCGTCGGGGTCGTAGGTCACGGACCCCACGTTGGTCACCACAACGCCGTCCGCGGTGTCCTCGTCGATGGTAACCGAGAAGGTTATGGTGACGGTCCCGCCCTCGGGTATCGATATGCCCGTCACCTTCACCGGGTCCTGCGAGACGAAGGTGCCGGAAGTCGAGTCGGCGTTACCCACTGCGCTTGTATTCGCGGGAATGGCGTCCTCGAAGGTCGCCCCCACGACCGGCGCACTGCCGACGCTCTTGAGTTTAATGGTGTAATCCAGGCGGTCCCCCGGGTTCACGGTCCCCAGCGGCGTCACAGACTTGGTGGCATCGATGTCCGCCTCGCCCCGGACCGTGTTGGTGACGATGTTGCTCTCGTCGGTCTCGCCCGGGAGAGGGCAGTTTGGACCGTCCGGGTCGTATGTGACGGAGCCCTGGTTCGATATTACCGTCCCGGCCACCGCGTCCTCGTCGATGTCGACCGAGAACTTGACGGTCTGGGGCACCCCGACGGGCACCGTCATGCCGGTCACATGCACCGGGTCTTGGTCGGCGACCGTCCCGCTCGAAGCCACCGCGTTTCCGACGGCCTCGGTGTTGGCAGGTATTACGTCGTCAACGGTGACGTCGGTCGCGTCCATGTCACCGTCGTTGGTTATAGTCAGCGTGTAGTCGAGCCGCGTGCCCTCGAGCACGCTCCCGGTCGGCGTGACGGTCTTTACTATATCGAGGTCCGCCGCGGACACGACCGGGTTCTCGACGATGTTGCTGTCCACCGTCACCGGCTCTTTCTCGCACGAGCCGTCCGGGTCGTACGTGACCGAGCCCTTGTTGCTGATGACGGTCCCGCATTCCAATGGCTTGTCCACCTTAACAGAGAAGGTCACAGTCTGGGTCGAGCCCACGTCGACCTCCATACCGGTAACTTTCAACGGGTCCTGGGTGACGACCGTCCCGCTGGAAGCCGCCGCGTTCCCCACGGCGGATGCGCCGGCTGGAATCGCGTCATCGACGGTCACGTTCTTCGCGTTCATGTTGCCGTCGTTCGTCAGGGTGAGCGTGTAATCGAGCTGGTCGCCCGGGTGTACTTCGCCCTCGGGAGAGACCGACTTGGTGATCCCCAGGTTGGACGCCGATATGACCGTGACGGACGTGGGGTCGTTTGGCTCGGGCGTGTCCGGGTCATCCGTCGGCACGATGACCGTGTCCTCGCCGCACTTGTACTCGATGTGCCCCTGGTTCGGTATAACGGTGCCACAGTCGACCGGCGTGGTGACCGTCACCGAAAACTTGATCACCCTGGCCGACCAGCAGCCCCAGTTGACCGTCATCCCTTCTATGGTCAGAGGGTCCTGGGAAACGATTGTGCCGTCCCCGGGCGGCCCCGCGATGGTGGCGTCGTTGTTCGGGGTGGTCCATTCCGGTATCTCGTCCGTGTACTTGACGTCGGTCGCCGTCGTCAGCGCAGGGTAGTTGAAAATCAGGATGGTGTAGTACACGGTGTCCCCCGGTGAGACCGTGCGAGTTCCGTCCACGTCCACCCAGCCGGTGACAGACTTGTACCCCCTGAGCTCCGGGCAGCCTGGTGCCGGCTGTGCCCCCGCGACCGGCAGGTTCGCCACCAGCGCCAGCAAGGCCAGCATCGAGACAAACACAAACAGTGTCACACATCTTCTTGCTTTAAGTCGGTACATCCGCGTTCCTCCTCATTCAATATGAGTGGATATGTTCGGGAGGCACGGGCAACCTGCGGCTCCTGGCCGCTACACCACCAACCATCGGCAGTAGGCCCGCCCGGCGGTCCCGCCACTCTCCCCCCAATGCCGCATCAATCGTCGGCCGTCGTAAAAACGTACCTGCTATTAAGGGTATCACCCGTAGGGATTATGAGACCATTATACTTTTGGCCTATTTCTCCTACAGCGACACTAGCACGATATTGTGAGGGGCTAACGCCCCCTCACATGCAAAATACTATCAGGACATCATACTTTTGGGGGATATGGCAATCCCCCATCCATGTCGATGAAGGTAATCCACCCGGTTCGGTCTGCATCACCACTCCAGTACAACGTGCGGGTCCCCCGAAAGGTGCCTGCGGAGATGGCTGGTCAGAACCTGCACTAGACAAGGAAGGGCGCCGGCTGAGCCGACGCCCTTCGATTATGCTTCAGAGTTGTTTGATCGCCCGCTTGTCCTTCATCCTCCCCGTGGTCGGCAGCTACCGGCCGCCCTCCGCGCCGCCGTTACGGCGCAATGATGGACGTTTCGACGAACCGTCCGTCTCCTCAGATCTGTCTGGCTCCCGAGAGGCCTCGTCCGCGTCCTTGACGGTGAACTCGAAGCAGGCCCCGTTGTCGTTGAAAACCCTGATGTCGCCCCCGTAGACGCGGACGATCTTCTGCACGGTCGCAAGCCCTATTCCGTTGCCGCCGGTCTTCCCCTTGACGAACGCCTTGAAGATGTTATCGGCGTCGGCCGGCGGGACGCCGGAGCCGTTATCTTTGACAAGGTACCTGTTGCCCGCCTCGCTGCGCCCGAGGTACCTCACCTCGATCACTGGATTGCTGTTGTCGTTGTGTCGGATCGCGTTCGAGATGAGGTTCGAGAAGACCTGGTTGAGCTGCGTGCGGTTCCCCACCACGCGGCCCAGGTCCGGATCGAGCACCACCTTTATCCGGAGCTTGTCTATGTCCTGCGCCCTGGCTTCGATCACCTGCCTCACGACCGCGCCCACATCCACGTCCTCGACCGCCACCGGGAGCTGCCCGGCCTCCGCCAGGACCAGCAGGTCGTCGATGATGACGCCGGCCTTCTCGCTGTGCTCGCTGATAATCCTCGAGATGTCACCGATCGTATCGTCGGGGTCCTCCATGCGTCCGTTCTGGATGAGGACTCGCAGCGTCTCGGCAGCCAGCATGATGGCCGAGACTGGGGCCTTGAGGTCGTGAGAGACAGTGTGGGCGTATGCGTCGAGCTCGACGTTCACCCTGGTGAGGAACTTTTCGGTCAGCTTCTGCTCGGTCACGTCACGCCCCGCGAACTGGAACCCCGTGACCTCGGAGTACTTGTCGAGCAGCGGCGCCGCGTTCCACTCGACGTATCGCCAGCCCCGCCCGGTCTTCAGCCGGCTCGTGAAGCCGGTGACCGGGCGCCTGGTCCTCACGCCTCGCGTGAACACCTGCAGCGTCCCGTCGAGGTCGTCCGGGTGGGTGAAAGACGTAAGTTTCTGCCTGATGACCTTAGCATGCGGCAACCCCAGCAGCCCGCACGCCTCGTCGTTCAGGAATGTAAACCGCCCCTCGAGATCGACCCTGACCATGGTCCCGCATGCCAGCTCCGCCATCTCGTTGGGCGCTCGGTCGCGCGGTTCCGCACTCCGCGAAGCCGCCTGCACCGGCCTGGCACCGATCGCGCAGACACCGACCAGGTTGCCCCGCGAATCAGTGAGCACACCCGCGGTGAACTCGCCAGGGACCGCCCCACCGTTCTTCGTCGGGACCTTCAGCTCCACGACCGCCGTCTCGCCCCGCCTCAGGCCCAGCACGTTGTCGAGAAGCCGCCGGCCCCCGCCCTCGGGGAATAATTCGTCGATGGACGTCTCGAATATCTCCTCGTCGGTGAAGCCGGTGACCTCGTTGAAGTTCCGGTTCCAGCGTACGAACCGGCCGGCCGGATCGAGGATGAAGAAGACCTGCCCCAGTAGGTTGATGGCGCTCGCGGTGAAGGAGTTCTCACGGTTCAGGACCTGGACGGCGCGACCGAGCGAGGCCTGCGCCATCGCCTCCTCGACCGCGTCAGGTAGCATGTCAGGCAGAGTCTGGTCCTTGCGCAGATATGCGGCTGCCCCGCTACTGAAAGCTTTCGAGGCCAAGCTTTCGCTTCCGTGCGCGGTGACCAGTATCGCGGGGATGTCCAGGTCGCGCTCGTTCATCTCATCGATGAGGTCGAGACCCGACGAATCGGGGAGGCGGTAGTCGACCGCGACTACATCGAACAGACGCTCGTCCAGAAGCCGTCGCGCCGACGCGCAGTCGAGTGCGCTCTCGACCTCGACGGGCATCCTGACCTCGAGCAGCCTCCTTATGAGACTCGCCGCAAACGGGTCGTCATCTACTACAAGCACCCTGACGGACTCTTCGCCTTTCGAGGTGACCATCTTCTTCACTCGATGAGCACGGGTGGATGTGCGCCGCGAGCGGACACACCAACTGCCAGACATGGCCTGTCGGCCCTTATTACAGGAGGTACTGTCCGGTGCATTTTACCCGGCACTAGAGGTCATGTTATCACCGGGGGTGGGCGTCGACAACAGTACGAGAGCATCGGGAGACCGTCCCGGCAGCGAACGGCCATGCGAAGACGCCCCGCTGGTGGCGGAGGCGTCCTCTGAGGGTTGGCCTATTCAGTTGTCAGACGAAACAAATATCATTCCGGCGGCGGCGCTCTCCCTCTACTGCCCGGGGCAGCCGGCGGAGTCGTGCCCCCAGGCCCGATTGTTACCGTACTCGGCCCGCTCGACGTTGACCGGCCTGCTGGCGGTTACCTCGGTGGATACCTCGTACTGTCCTTTCACGGTGTCGGCGACGTTGAACGTGGTCCGCGAGCCAGGCCCCAGCATTACGACCGGGCCGGCGACCTTGCCGCCGGGGGTCATGTAGGTCAGACTCACCTTCGCGGGCTGCGCACCCGGGTTCTCGACCAGCACCCAGGTCTCGAAGCCCGCGCCGGTCGACCCTTCAGCGAGGCACCACGTGCTGGCGGCCCTGGCTACGCCTACCGAGTCGGTGGCCCACGTCCGTGCGTTTCCGTACATCGCCCTCTCGGCGACGACGGGTCGGTCGGAGGTCACAGTCGTCGAGACGCTCCACCTGCCCGGCAGGCTGTCCGCGACGCTCCTGGTGACCCTGCTGCCCGGCCCTACCACAAACTCGGGTCCGCGCACCGACCCGGTGTCGGTCACATAGGTGAGCTTTACGTGGGCCGCCGCGTCCCCGGGGTTCTGCACCAGAACCCAGGTCTCGACGCCACCCCCAGTCGAACCCTCCGCCAGGTACCAGGTCGCGGCGGGCTCGTCGACCCCGATCGAGTCGGTTCCCCACTGGCGGCCGTTGCCGTACATCGCGCGCTCGGCGACCACGGGGCGGTCCGCGGTGACCTTTGTCGACACCTCGAACTGCCCGGGCACTGTGTCCGCGACATTGAACGTCTTCCGGGTGTTCGGCGGGAGGACCATGACCGGTCCGGCGACCTGGCCCGAGGGCGTCATGTAGGTGAGGGCCACGTTCGCCGCCTCGTCGTTGGGGTTCTGGACGAGCACCCACGTTTCGAAGCCTGCTCCCGTGGAACCCTCCGCCAGGTACCAGGTCCTGTCGGGGTACGAGATCCCGATCGAGTCGGTTCCCCACTGGCGGCCGTTGCCATACATCGCTCGCTCGGCGACAACGGGGCGGTCCGCGGTGACCTTTGTCGACACCTCGAACTGCCCGGGCACGGTGTCCGCTACGTTGAACGTTTTTCTTGTGAACGGCGCGAGCGTCAGGGCGGGGCCGTCGACTTTGCCGGAGGCGGTCATGTAAGTGAGCTGTACCCGCGCGGGCCTGTCGCCTGGGTTCTGTACCAGCACCCAGGTCTCGAACCCCGGCCCTGTTGAGCCTTCGGCCAGGTACCAGACCGCCCCGACGACGCTGAACTGGAGCGGGTTGCTCGCGAGGCCGTCGCCGTACGCGGTCACTGTGCCCGAACACGGTGAAGACGGCGCCTTGAACTTGATCTCGCCGTCATTCCAGGAAAGCAGCTGGAGCTGGGTCGAGCCCATCTTGAGCCTGCCCGCGGTCTCGCCGAGCCCTGCGCCCCTTATCGAGACAATATCGCCCGATTTCGCCACGGATGGTTCGATCGAGCTCAGCGACAACTGGACGTGGAACGCCTCACCGTTGCTGCGCTCCCCCGCGAAGTTGCAGGCGCTGACCGACCCGTCCGTCACACCGGCCGGCGCCGAGACCCTTATGCTCGTGTTGCTCCAGTAGGTGACGGTGCCGGCCGCGGTGGCGAGGCCCCCGCCGCCGGTCCCCGCCATGAACCTCACGGCGCTCGCCCCGCGATTTGCGCCGAAGTTGTCTCCGCTCACTACCACCTGGCTGCCCGCCCTGCCCGTTGTAGGGCTCATGCCACGGATGACGGGGGTGTCCGAGGCGCGGTCGGTCGTGACCCACGCCTCCCAGCAGTAGGCAGATATGAAGCTGTAGCTGAGGTAGGTGTAGCCTTTGTCCCCCCAGTTGCCGCCCCATGAGTTCGCTATCTTTATCCCGCCTTTGCCTCCGCCCGCCCGGTCGTCGTAGCCGACGGCGCAGACGGCGTGGTCCCCGTACTTGGACTCGCCAGCGGCGGGCGTGCTCACCCAGTCTCCGCTGCAGGAATAGAAGCTGTTGTAAACCGGTATCCCTAGCACGACCGGCTGCCCCGATGCGATGCGCGCCTTTATGAGGTTGACGTCGCTCCCGCCTGTGTCGTACCAGAGCGCGGCGTAGTCTGCTATCCGGTAGGGTTTCGCGGCCTGGCGGTCGCGCGAGTCGGGCTGGGTCGTCCAGTCGTCGGCGCTGTACGGGAACTCGGAGATGTCGACGGCGCCTTCGTCCTTGAGCAACTGGAAAGCCTTGCCGAAGGTCGCGCCCTCGTCCCGGCCCCCGCAGATCTGGTTGTAAACCCAGGAGGGGCTGAAATCGCGGCCGGCCTTGGACACGTCCCAACCGTGTTCGCGGGCCTCCTGGTAGGTCTTGTAGTAATAGCCCACCGCCCAGCCCACGCAGGAGCTCTGGCTGCCCTGGCTGCCCACCGGGAGGTTCGATATGGTGAGGTCGCGCGCGGCCGGGAGGGCCGACAACGCCGACATCGAGTCGGAATGAGCGAGCATGCGTGTCTTCGCTTCGGAAGGGCTCCTCAGGGCGCCCATGGTGCGGGGGATGCCGTCGGCTGTGACCGGAGCGGGTGAGATCCGGGCGTCGACGGAAGCGCCGGGCCCACCGGCGGAACCGGCGCCGGCTCCCGGGGCGACCGCCGCCCGCGCGGCTCCTGCGAACTGTGTTGAAAAAAGAATCGCGACTAGGATCGCAATGATCATCGCCGCGTACGGACAACGCTTCATCAGACTCACCAACCCTCTGGTTAGTGAATCGTCAGTGTGCGCTTATCTCGCATCACGCGCGGGTCGTAAACAATCGACCTATCTGTTGCTTCGCATCACCTCCATCCGGGGGAGAAGCCCCCCGCCGATGGGGCTACTATGGGCTCACCCATCACGGTTCGTGTGCCGCCCGACCTTTCATTTGGCGTCCGCCATCAATTAACATATCCCCGTAGCGCTCAGGCGCATCGATGGCACCTCGAGACCCGGGAGGGGACATGGCACTGTTCGGCAGCGATGAGTGGGTGGACGCCCTCAAGGTTGAGGTCGGCAGGGACAAGGAGCTGCCCCGGGCGGGAAAAGGCTTCGACGCCACTATCCAGTTCAAGGTCACAGGCGCCGGCAAGCGGGGAGGGGTCGACTTCTGGGCGCACATGAAGGACGGCAAGATACTCGAGTCGGCCGCAGGCGACGTCGGCATTAAGGCAGAATACGTCATCACCGGCGACTACTCCATCTGGCAGGACATTGTCGCCGGCAGGCTGGACCCCATTCAGGCGATCATGGTGAAGAAACTGGTCTTCGAGGGGAACATCCAGACGGTCATGAAATACATCAAGGCTGTAACCCTGATCATGGAGTCGGTGAAGCGAATACCCACCGGTTGGTGACGTCCGGCTCCTTGCGCTTGGGACGGGCCTTCGAGCCCGGGTCCCAGTCCTTCAGTGTGAACTCGAAGCTGGCGCCACCGTCATTACGGGCCTCGATGCTGCCCCCGTAGGCGCGTACGATCTTCTCGACTATCGACAGGCCTACGCCCGTTTCCCCCGTCTCTCCGCGCACGAAGGGCGTAAAGACTTTGTCGGCGATCTCGACCGGGATGCCCGGGCCGTTATCGTGGACCTGGTAGCGGTGTCCGCCCCCGTTTTCGCATCCCTGGTAGCGTATCTCGATGAAAGGCTTCGCGGAATCATTGTATTTTATGGCGTTCCTGACCAGGTTCGAGAAGAGCTGGTACACGTGCGTCGGGGCCGCGATCACCTTTCCCATGTCCGAGTCCACCAGAACCTCGACTCCCTTACCCGTGATCTCCCCGCCCTCATCGGCGAGCACCTCCCGCACCTTCTCCGCCACGTCTACACGGCGGACACCACTGGGTGACTGGCCGGACTCGGCGAGAGACAACAGGTCCTCGACCAGGCTGTTCGCCTTTTCCGCGCTGGCCATCACCTCTTCGGCGAGCAACAGGATCGTGTCGCTCGCCGCCTCGATCTCGGGGTGGCCGCCGAGCTGGAGTATCCCGCCGCCCGCGAGCATCACCTTGGCCAGCGGGTTCTTGAGGTCGTGAGAGACCGTGTGGGCGTAGCCTTCGAGCTCGGTGTTGGCCCTCTCGAGGGCGTCTTCGTACTTCTTCCTGGTGGTGATGTCCCTCAGAACGCCGACGGTCTCAAGCGGCCCGCCGTTCTCGTCGTATACCGTGTGGGCGTGGAGCTCGACCCAGGCGACGGCTCCCTCGTGCCTCAGCATGCGGAAAGTCAGCCCCTCGGTCACTGGATTGCGCACGTCGGTCGCGCCTTCGAAGGCGGCAAGGACCTTCTCCCTGTCGTGGGGGTGGACCAACTCGGCGAACCGCCTGCCCCGCACGCTTTCGAGCACCGCGTGGCCGAACGTCTCGAGGCCGGTACCGTTGACCCAGTTCACGCACCCGTCGCCGTCCAGGTAGTAGATGGAGTCGGGCGAGTTGTTGACGAGGTCCTCGAACATGCCGTTTTCCTCGATGTAGGCGGAGAGGACCCTGGCCACCAGGAGGTAGGCCATGTACAGCAATCCGCCCGCGATGAAGGAGAGGAGCAGCGCGTCCAGGATGAAGGAAGCGACGGTTTCCTGTCCCATCGCCAGGTAGTATCCCTCTATGGAGATGGTAGCGACCTGCGAGGCGACGAATATCCAGATGAAAATAGCCCGGTAATGTGGGAGCGACTTCAGTTTGATCTTCCTGGAGCTCCAGAACAGGCTGGACAGTGGCTTCATTTTTGACTCGCCTCAAACACCATAGCAGGCAACCCCGCCTTTCTTCTCCTCCGGCACTAATTCTATCGGTGCCTTTGTCTTAACTTGTGAACGTTTGTATCCGCGCGTCTCGATATCTAACAGTGCCTGCGAGGTCTCATCGCACCTGGGGCCAAGGCCGCCTGACACTCATCCCCGGCAATCCTGCGGTTGTTCGGCAGACCTTTCGTCCTTGACAAGAACTTCTTCTCCCGCCATATTTATTTAGCTATGCAATCTATGTTGGGCACACTCCAACGTGACGGCGGTGCCTGGAAGGAGAGCGGAAACAGTGACGACGAGCAGCATGAAGCGCAAGGAGCTCGCGGATGAGTTCATGGCTGACGTTGGCAGAATCATGCGGGGGATGCGCTTCAACTTCCGCCGGCAGATGGAGAGGTACGAGGTCACGTTCGCCCAGTTCCACCTCCTGAAGCTGGTCAAGTACAACGACGGAATCACCGTTAGCGAGCTCTCGCATTTCATGATGATATCGGTGCCCACGGTGAGCAGGATGATCGTCGGCCTGTGTTCCAAGGGGCTGCTCGAGAAGGAGAGGGACAGTGACGACCACCGCGTAACGCGCCTGAGACTCGGCAAGAAGAGCGAAGCCCTGATGGACGAGCTCACCGAGCTTCAGAACAAGGTCATAGTCGCGGTGTTCCAGGAGGAAGACGTGGCAGAGCTTGAAAGGACCGTGCGCCACCTGGGAAAGCTTACAGACCGGTGGCTTCAGATAAGCGAGTCCGAGGAAAAGAAGGAGTAGCCGTGAACAACAACAACGGGAATATCATCCAGGTGGAAGACCTGGTAAAGGACTTCGGAGGCCTCGTCGCGGTAAACGCGGTCAACTTCGACGTGACGGCCGGCGAGATATTCGGCTTCCTGGGCCCAAACGGGGCCGGAAAGACGACCACGATAAACATGCTGTGTACTCTGTTGAAGCCGACTGCCGGGACGGCGAAAGTGAACGGTTTCGACATCAACCAGAACAAGAACGATGTCAGGGAATCGATCGGACTGGTCTTCCAGGACCCGAGCCTCGACGACAAGCTGACTGCAAGGGAAAACCTCGAGTTCCACGCCGTCGTTTATCACGTTCCACGCTCGGTCCGCGATAAGCGCATCAAAGAGGTCCTCGACATGGTCACGCTCATGGACAGGGCAGACGACCGCGTGGAGACTTTCTCGGGAGGCATGAAGAGACGGCTCGAGATCGCGCGCGGACTTCTGCACTATCCCAAGGTGCTTTTCCTGGACGAGCCGACCATCGGCCTCGACCCGCAGACCAGGAACTACATCTGGGAGTACATCGAAGATCTGAAGAGTCGCGAAGGCATTACGATATTCCTGACCACCCATTACATGGAGGAAGCCGAGCATTGCGATCGTATCGCGATCATCGACCTCGGCGACATCATCGCCCTCGACACCCCGGAAGACCTCAAGGACCAGGTCGGCGGCGATGTGATCAAGATTAAAACCGCGAACGACGAAGACGCGGAAAAGCAACTGAAGGAGATGTATCCGGACCTCGAGATGCTCAACGACCCGGAGTGCAGGCTCTGCTTCAAGATTGAGAGGGGCGAGGAGTTCATCCCGGACCTGATCCGCGACTTCGGGACCAAGATAGTCTCGGTAAACGTCCACCGGCCTACGCTCGACGACGTATTCCTGCAGCTCACGGGCAAGGAGATCCGCGAAGAAGGCTCGGATGGGAAATCAAACCTCCGCGCCGCCGTGCGCCTGGGCCAGTTTGGCGCGCAGCGGGGCAGGCGTTAGACAAGGGGGAAACACGAAGTGGCAGAACCTGCTGAGAAAATTCGGGATATCCCCGACGAAGAGTCGATTCACGAGTACCTGCACAGGACCAACGCGAGGCGCGCGTTCACGGGAACGTACATCGTCTGGTACCGGGACATCAAGAGGTTCTGGCGAGACACCCCGAGGAGAGTCGGGGCGTTCGTCCAGCCTCTCATATATCTGTTCCTGCTGGGAACGGGCCTTCAGGCCGCCTTCAAGGTCTTCGGCGGCACCAACGTAAAGTACGTCAAGTTCATGTTCCCGGGGATACTCGGGATGACCGTGCTCTTCACCTCGGTCTTCTCGGCGATATCCATCCTCTGGGACAGGGAGTTCGGGTTCCTGAAAGAGGTCCTCGTCTCGCCGGTGCCACGCACGAGTGTGGCGGTAGGCAAGATATTCGGCGGAGCCACCCAGGCCATGATCCAGGCCGCGATCCTGCTCGTCCTCATGTTCTTCCCATTCATGTACGGGTTCAACCTCGACACGTTCTGGAAAGCCGTGGTGCTGATACCCTGCACGCTTCTATTGGCCATAGGCATGACTTCGATCGGCGTCGCAATATCGGCCAACATGAAGTCGATGGAAGGGTTCCCCATGATCATGAACCTTTTCCTGCTGCCCCTCTTCTTCCTGTCTGGGGCCATGTTCCCCCTCCAGGGGCTGCCCGGCTGGATGACGGTCCTCACGAAGGTCAACCCCCTGTCGTACGGGGTAGACTTGCTCAGGAGCATCGCTCTCAAGAATGTAACCCTGGCCAGCAATACAAGTTTGACCTCGAAAATCCCCGCCAGCGTGCTAAACAGCATCCCGCCGCAGGTAAGAACCCAGATCGGTAAATTAATACCCCAGATGCCCAAGCTGCAGATCCAGAGGTACCCCATGTGGCTGGATGTCACCGTTGTGTTCGGGTTCGCCATCGTCGGCATCGCCATTGCCATCTGGCAGTTCAACAGGCAGGAGTAACGGGTAGCCGGGAAGGTCTGTAAGTATCTGACGGGATCCGGCCGAGGACGGTCAGCGTCAGCCCGTAAGCAGGGCCTGCCTGATCTTCTCGAACTCCTCACCCGATATCTCTCCCGAGGCGTACCTCCGCTGCGCTATCCCGAGCGGTGTCTCGGAAACAGGTTTCCTGGGAGCTATCTCGGTGCGGTAGAAATACCTTACCAGCCAGAAGACGACCCAGACGAAGAGAAATACAAAGGCAGCCCCGAGAACAGCCATTATCGGCAGCATCCAGAGTGG
>Ga0209226_10000265_pt1 | contig 32126 bp, 23 predicted proteins | sample BarGraNGADG00212_2_FD_184497 | JGI IMG/M metagenome (GOLD analysis project Ga0209226, IMG submission 184497) | Arctic peat soil microbial communities from Barrow, Alaska, USA - Barrow Graham LP Ref core NGADG0011-212 (SPAdes) (version 2) | ecosystem: Environmental > Terrestrial > Soil >...
GGGCAGGACGCCCTCAAAGCGCCGCGACCCCTCAACTGCGGTCTCCGACCAGGTCACCTTCTGCATCGACTTGTCAGGCGTAACCCACGGCCCGCCGCTGCCGTTCCAGCCGGCGTCGTTGTTCATATTGACTTCAAGTCCGAGCCGTTGCGCCTCGGCAACCACATGCCCAAACAGCGCTCGCCACTCGGTGCCCATAAAGTCCACCGGCCCCACCGGCGCTCCCTGGTCAACTTCCATGATCAAGACGCCGCCGATACCTACCCGCTTCATCGCCTCCAGGTCCGCGGTGATTCCCTGGCGGGTGATGTTGCCGTTCAGCCAGAACCAGTAAACCCAAGGCCGGGCGGAAGCGGGGGGAGACACGAAGCCCTTCTCCAGACCGCTTACCGCACCCGAAGCCATAGAGCAGCAGACAAGCATTATTACCGCCGCGCTCAGTGTTAGCCATCTAGTCATCTTCATTCCAGCAAACCTCCATATCAAGCCGATGCACGAGACATTATAGCACGACCATAGCAGGTGGCTAATCGCTAGTTGCTTTGTGGCGCCGGTGCGGGGGTCGGCGCCGGCGCGGGCTTAACCGGCATCTTTGCCTGGTAACACTGGATCAGTTGCGAGATCACGGGGTCGTCTGGCAGGGTATTGTCTATAGAAACCAACTCGCCTTTGCAGCTCATCAGCGAGTAGGCGCCCGTGGCGGGATCGCGGTGGAAGATCACCTGAGTCCGGCCCATCTCGGATCCCCACATGAATGCCTGCACCACCGGCACCGCGCCGAGCGAGGTCGCCGTCGGAGTTCCGACGGGGACCAATATGGGGTGTGGCAGGCGAGTGTGCGTATGGCCTCCGAGGATGATGTCTATGCCAGGCACGCCCTTAGCCAACTGCTGATCCAGCTTAACACCGAGGTGGCTGAGCAATATGACCACATCCGCCTTCTGTCTGATCTCGGGAACCAGCTTCCTGGCGGTCTCGATCGGATCGACCGCCTTCAGCCCCAGTTCTCTCGCGGCCTTGTATGGGTCGGAGTTGACGAGCAGAGTCATCAGCCCCAAAAACGCCACTCGCACGCCGCCAATCTCTCGTATGACGTAGGGCGGCAGGAACAGCTTGCCCGTCTTTTCCTCCACCAGATTCGCGCACACCCAGGGGAAATGCGAGGCTTTCAGGTTGCGCAGTGTATCAACCGACGGCCACTGGAATTCGTGATTGCCGGGTTCCATCGCGTCATAGCGCATCGCGTTCATCACATCCACATCAGCAGCGCCGTGGAAAGCCTTAGCGAGGGGACTCCAGCCAAAGGTGGTATCCCCGGAGTCCAGCAAGAGCACGTACCCACGAGACTGGGCACGCGCGCGGTTCACGATTGTTGCGCGCCGGGCCGCTCCACCTACGTCCTTGACCTGCGGAGCAATCAAGGCCAGAATTGGCAAATGGTCGAATGGGACCAGGTTCGCGTGCAAGTCGTTGGTGGTGAGAAGAGTCAACTCGTAATAATTGGGCTGCTGGCCTCCAGCGCCCACCACGGATGCGAGCGTCAGGGCAATGAACAGCGGAATCAGGAATCGTCTGAGCATACAACCTCCAGTGCCAACGCCCAAAGCGCGGGCTATAGGCCCAAGAGCCTCGCGGCGTTGTCATGGGAAACCTTTACAAACACGGCCTCGGAAATCCTCCCCTGCTCGTGCATCTGCGTGAGGAAGCCCACGAGTGGAGTACCCGTGTCGGGCGCGCAGATATCGGTGCCGAAGTAGAGCCGGTCCTGGAACTCGTCGAGGAACCGAGCCGCATAGTCGGGATCTCTGCTGAGCGCGTTGTGCCCGCTGCCGGCGGAGAGATCGCCGTGCAGGTTCGGGTATTGCCGCATCAGCCGCTGGACCGCGCCCTCCTCGCACACGGGGCCTTTCGGATAGCCGCGGCGCGACCCCTCATCCTCCAGCGGCGTCATCTCGGCCCAAAATGGCTGCGAATGGCCGAGAAAAGTCAGCCCCCCAAACTTCGCCAGCATCTTCTCCAGACGCGGCAGGCCCGGCTCGTCATACAGCCCGTAACAGCCCCCGATGTCCGGCCCGATGTGGAATGTTACCGGCAGCCCCACGGCCTCGCAATGCTTGAACAAATTCTCCACCATCGGATCATCGAACGCAAGGTTCGCGGTCAGTTCGCCAACTCCCTTGCACCCCCGCTCCTTGTAGAACGACAGTATCTCGTTGAGCGGCGCGTCCGGGCTATTGGTCATCGCGCGCGGGTCAACATTGCAGAACGGCACGAACCTGCCGGGTTCTTCACGCTTGCAGACTTCAAGGACTTCCTCGTTGGACTGAGGCACGTAGCTGCACTCAGGGCTGACCCCCGGCAGCAGCACGGCGGTCTCGACCCCGATGGCGTCGTAGCGCTCGATCAACTGCTCAGGCGTTGCGTAGGACTGATGCCCGCGCCTTGGCGCGCCGGGAATGCTGCGTGTGTGAACGTGAATGTCGATGAACATGTGAGCGGTAACCTCCATCACCAATCCGCCAGACGCTCCGGCAGAGGGTCTTGGGTGAGCACGCTGGCATCGAAGCAGAGCTTAACCATATCCACCTTCAGGTCGCGGTGCTCAGGGCTCGCCCAGAGATTGTCGAACTCGTTCGGGTCAGCCTCCAGATCGTATAGCTCGCCGACTTCCATTCCGTGAAACACCGCTACCTTGTGCGTGCGCGTTCGCAGCATGGTAACGAGAGCCTCGGGCTTCAGCGCTCGGTGGAACGGCTGGCCGACGTAATACTCAGCATAGACGTAGTCCTTGTGATGGTGAGCATCGGCTTCTCCTGTGCATATATCATAGAACGACTTGCCCTGCACCCGATTCGGAACCGGCATCCCCACGGCGTCCAGCAGCGTCGGCACGATATCTACCAGTTCCACCAGGGCATCGCTGCGCAGGCCGGACTTGAAATGCCCCGGCCACGACACAATCAGCGGCACGCGAACCGAGCAGTCATAAGTGTGCGGGCCTTTGAGATACATCCCATGATCGCCCAGAAGCTCACCGTGGTCGCTCATGAATATGACGATGGTGTTCTCTGCCTGGCCGGTGTCGTCGAGCATCTTGAGTATCCGGCCTACGTTGTCATCGATCAGCTCGATCATAGCGTAGTAGGCGGACGTGACTTCCCTGCGCTCGCGCGGAGTCATCTTGCTGAAGGCCAGCAGCATTCCTCCGTAGGCCCCGTCGTGGTCCACCTGCTGGAAGATCGGCTTGTTGGACAGCTCGCCCGGCCTGTAGCTGGGATCGGGCAGAGTATCGGGATCGTATCGGTCCAGATACTCCTGGGGCGGATCGAACGGATGGTGCGGGTCGAAGCAGTTGACGCTCATGAGCCAAGGCGCGCCGCGCTTCTCGTCGATGAAGTCTATTGCTTGATCAAAGCACCACGTTGTCTGGTGCAGTTCGCCTGGAACCCCCGGATAGGCGTACCTGCCCTTAGGCCCCGGATACACGTCTTTCCACTTATGGCCCATGGATTCCAGCCACTGCGTATACTCGTTCTCCGGCCAATCGGGGTGGGCATGGTGGCTCCAGTGGAAGACCCGATAGCCGTCGTCGATGCGCCGTTCGACCTGACCCTTGCACGGAGCCAGGTGCAGCTTACCGGACAGGCCGCAGTCATACCCCGCATCGGCAAGCATTCTGCTGATCAGCACTTCATCAGCCGGTATGGCCTGTCCGTTTTGCCGTGTGCCCGTGGTGCGCGGATAGCGACCGGTCAGAAAAGAAGCCCTGCTGGGCGTGCACACCGGGCTTTGCGCGTAGGCCTGCGAGAACGCCACACCCTCCGAGACCAGCCGGTCCAGGTTCGGGGTGTGTATATGGGCGTTGCCAAGGGCGGCAATGGTGTCGAAGCGCTGCTGGTCCGTGCAAATCCAGAGGATGTTTGGTCTTGTATTGGCTGGCATACTTATCTACTTCTACCGCGCGCGTGAAAGCTCCTCTAAGAAGGAGACCCCTCACGGATGCCTTACAACCCAGTATCATTATTATAATGACCGTCCAGCAGACGACCTGTGGATGCCAAAAGTCGCTCTTGACAAGGATATTGACAAACAGGAACAAACAGCCTAACATTCAGCCGGAGTCATGACCACTTCCATCTATGGATGGGACAGGCTCCTGGTGGGGTAGTCCAGTTCCTCAGCCTAGCCCGGAAAGAACAACGCAGGGAAAAGAGGTGATCATCCGTAGCAGAATGCGTTTCTCATAAGAGGTCGAACAGGGTCAGCCTAAGAGAACGGGCACCCGGTAACATACTCTAAAGAGAGAAAGAACGAAGAAGGGGGAACGAAGAATGGCTAGACCAAGAATGCTGATTCCGCTACTGGTGGGGTTTGTTTTACTGGTAGCGGCCTGTTCCGTGCTTGCTCAAGAAGCAGCACCGCTCGACCTTGCTCAGCCAAGTGCGGAAGCCTTGGCGAATGGCGCTTACATGCCATTCAATACACCACTCATGCCGGAGTTTGAGAGGGCGGCCGCAAAACACGACGTTCCACTGCCGCTGCTCCTCACTCTGGGCTACTTCGGCAGCCACTTCGAGAACCGTGGGGATGCTCCCACTATCGAAGGCGGCTACGGCGTCATGGCGCTCCGTGACAACAACTTCTGGCACAGCGATTCACTTGGCGAAGGCGCGGGACTGACCAAGGGCGACCGTGGGCGGCTCAGAGTCGATCCCGCCGGCAATATCAACGCTGCCGCGGCTGTGCTATCAGCCTACGCCAAGCAGATGAAGATAGACCGGAGCAAGGGCCTTCAGGCGTGGCTCTATCCGGTGATCAAGTACGCCGGTCTGGATCCGGAATACAGCCGGATGTTCGCGATGGAGATCTTCGAAGAGCTGCTGACGGGTCTCAACTACGTGAACTCGGCCGGAGAGACATTCCAGTTCGATCCCCAGGATATAGGCGACATCGACCTGTCAGACCTGGAGCCGACATCGGCTGTTCGCGGGCAGGGCTCCTCGCCACTGATGGCGCTCCCAGGGCAGCAACCATCAAGCAATAGTGTCTCCCCGCTGTCAGCCCAGTATGGGCCCGCGGTATGGTACCCTGCGGCAAGCTGCAACTATCAAACCGGATCGTACTCAAAGAACACCGTCGTCATCCACACAATCGAGGGCAGCGCGGCAGGCTGTCTATCGTGGTTCAACAACTGCACCTCCCAGGTTTCCGCCCACTATGTGTCATCGCAAGCCGGCGGAATATGGCAGTGTGTGGATGAGTGGTACCGTGCGTGGCACGTTGGCTGCGCCAATAACTACTGCATCGGCATTGAAAACGAGGGGTACGCCAGTGACGCAAGCCACCCTCAAGCGCAGTACAATGCTGTCGGCCTTTTGGTCAGAGACATTTGCGATAGCTGGGGCATCCCCAAGTCGCATAACGCGTGCCCTCCCGGAGTCCTGGGACACGTTGACATAAACAACTGCGTCTGCGGTGGAACTCACTGGGATCCAGGCCCCGGCTGGGACTGGGGTTACTTCATGGGCGTAGTGGTGGGCACTCCGCCTCCCCCGACGTACGCGGCAACTTACCTCGGACAATCGTATCCGACGACTATGGTTGCCGGATCAGCCGCGACCGCGTGGGTCGAGTTCAGGAACGATGGAACGGCAACCTGGGGTCATGCGGCCACCAGACTGGGCACTCAACAACCGCAGGATCGCTCCAGCGTCTTCTACACTCCCGGCAACTGGATTAACGCGGGCAGGCCCACCGAAGTTGACCAGACTGCCGTCACAACGGGCCAGACCGGCCGGTTTACGTTCATCATGACGGCCCCGGCCACTCCGGGCACTTACACGGAGCACTGGAAACTGCTTCAGGAAAGCGTCACCTGGTTCGGCCCGGATGTCTGGTTCCAGATCACGGTTACCCCGAATACGGGCACCATCAGTGGAAACGTGAAGAACTCCGGCGGGACGAATCTCGTCGGAGCCACCGTGACCATCACGGGCGGCGCATCGACCACGACAGACTCGAGCGGCAACTACACGCTGGCCAATATCCAGGCCGGCGGCTACACCGTTGTGGCCAGCAAGTCCGGCTACAACGATTCCAGCGCGCCAGTGACCGTGACAGCGGGAAACACGACGACTCAGAACTTCACGCTTGCGTCTTCGGACACCACAGCGCCGAGCGTGCCGACGAATCTCGCGGCGACCGCAGTCTCAGGCACTCAGATCAACCTGACATGGACTGCGTCAACGGACAATGTAGGCGTGACCGGTTACAAGATCTACCGTGGCGGAACTCAGATCGGCACCAGCGCGACGACTTCGTACTCGAACACGGGTCTGACACCCGCGACCGCCTACAGCTACACGGTGAGCGCTTACGACGCGGCAGGCAACAACTCGGCGCAGAGTACCTCCGCCGGTGCGACTACCCCGGATACGATCGCTCCGAGCGTACCAGCGGGTCTGTCCGCGACTGCGATCTCCGGCACTCAGATCAACCTGACCTGGACTGCCTCGACCGACAACGTTGCAGTCACTGGCTACAAGGTCTATCGCGGTGGAGTCCAGATCGGCACCAGCGCAACGGCCTCGTACTCGAACACCGGCCTGACGCAAGGGACTGCCTACACCTACACGGTGAGCGCGTATGATGCGGCCGGGAACAACTCGGCGCAGAGTACCTCGGCTGGTGCGACTACTCTGGATACGATCGCTCCGAGCGTACCGACCAATCTGGCGGCAACTGCTGTGTCGGGCACTACGATCAACCTGACATGGACCGCGTCAACCGACAACGTGGGTGTGACCGGCTACAAGATCTATCGTGGTGGAACCCAGATCGGAACCAGCGCGACAGCGTCTTACTCCGATACCACATGCGCTTCGTACACCAGCTATACCTACACGGTGAGCGCGTACGACGCGGCAGCCAACAACTCGGCGCAGAGCACATCGGCTGGCGCGACTACGTGGGATACGACCGCTCCGAGTGTGCCGACGAACCTGTCTGCGACTGCCATCTCATCCACTCGGATCGACCTGGCTTGGACCGCGTCAACGGACAACGTGGGCGTGACCGGCTACAAGATCTATCGGGACGGAGTGCAGATCGGCACCAGTGCGACTGTGATCTACTCCGACACGACAGCCACGCCTGGGAATATCTATAGCTACCAGGTGAGCGCGTATGATGCCCGGGCCAATGAGTCCGCGAAGAGCACTGCCGCCGAGGCAACGACTCTGGACACAATCGCGCCGTCGGCGCCGACCAACCTGGGAACGACAGTGATCTCCCAGACCCAGATCAACCTGGCCTGGACTGCTTCCACGGATAACGTGGGCGTGACGGGGTATAAGGTCTTCCGCGATGGTACGCAGATCGGCACCAGCGCGACGACCAGTTACTCCGATACCACATGCCAGTCGTACACCAGCTATACCTACACGGTGTCGGCTTACGACTTGGCAGGCAACAACTCAACTCTGAGCAACTCGTCTCAGGCGACTACCACGCCGTTCACGGACATAGTCATCGACAACCCGGCTGCGACGTACGTCGGAACCTGGTTCCTGGGAACCTCGGCGCCCGACAAGTACGGCGCTGACTATAACTACTGCACGACCGCCGCCACCGAGACCAAGACGGCAACGTTCACGCCGAAGATCGACATCGCGGGATACTACACGGTCTACTGCTGGTATCCGCAGGGGTCGAATCGGTCTACGATGGCGCCGTTCACGGTGGTCTTCGACGGCGGGCAGCAGACGGTCAATGTCAACCAGACCTCCGGCGGCGGACAGTGGATCACCCTGGTCACGAACAAGAAGTTCGCGGCGGGGACTGCCGGATACATCAAGCTCGGCAACGGCACCGGCGAAGCATCGCTGAGCGTAATGGCCGACGCGATAAGAGTTGTGCTCGTATCGAGCGACATTGCGGCGCCGAGCGTGCCTACGAACGTTGCCGCGGCCGGCGCATCCGCGACCAGCGTGAACGTGACCTGGACGGCTTCCACCGATAATACGGCGGTCACCGGTTACAGGATCTTCCGCAACAGCGTGGCTGTCGGCACGAGCGCAACGGCGTCCTACACGGACACCGGCCTTACCCAACTCACTACCTACACCTACACGGTGACGGCTTACGACGCGATGGGCAATGAATCATCCCAGAGCTCTTCCGCCAACGGTACCACTTGGGACGGAACAGCGCCGAGCATACCGGCCGGACTCACTGCCACGGCGATTACACCCACCAGGGTAAGCCTGGCATGGTCAGCTTCGACGGATAATGTCGGTGTGACCGGTTACAAGGTCTACCGAGGCGGGGCGTATGTTACCACGGTAACCACGCTCACATATGTAGACACCGGCAGATCGCCGAGTACTGCGTATTCCTACACGGTGTCGGCAATCGACGCACGGAGCAACGAGTCGGCCCAGAGCACAGCGGCCGGCGCGACCACTCCTGCGTTTGCTGAGATCATCATAGACAACCCGGCGGCAACGATCACAGGCGTGTGGGCGACGCTCACCACCGGTGCAAAGTACGGCGCCGACTTCATATACGCCAGCAGTGCTGTCACTGAGGGCAAGACGGCAACCTGGACACCGACTATCGCGTACCCAGGCAACTACAACGTGTATGTCTGGTACACAGTCGGATCCAACCGCGCCACTAACTCGCCCTACTTCACGCAGTGGGACGGCGGGAACGCGACGGTTGGCGTAAACCAGACTGTCAGCGGAGGACAGTGGGTACTCCTGCAGAGCAACCGGCACTTCGCGGCCGGTACTGCGGGATACGTCAAGCTGGGCAACGGCACAGGCGCGAGCGGCAAGATCGTCGTGGCTGATGCCGTCAGGTTCGTGCAGGCTAGCGGAGACTAGGGACCTGCAGATCAGACGATAAGTTGGAGCCCACTGTCATGTTGGCAGTGGGCTCCTCTTTTTGGCTGCACACATCGCAACCCAACATCATCATAGTGGCTGATCAGCAGAGGGCCGATCTGATGAAGCAGGATGCGCTGGGTCACTCGGAACAGTAAGAGATATACGTTACGCGGAAAGCAGCGAAAAAGAAGCCACTGCAAAAAACAACGATCGGTTCATGTGAACCGATCGTTGTATTTGCAGTGGTCGGGGAGACAGGATTTGAACCTGCGGCCCCCTGAACCCCATTCAGGTGCGCTACCAAACTGCGCTACTCCCCGACGTCAGCAAGCATCAGTATACGCCGACGCCGCTCTCACTGTCAAGACTTTTTGGCCGATACGGGGATCGGCCACTACGGCTGCATCAGGTCAAGAACGGATTCGATGCGCGTTCGCGGCCGACTGTGGTGCATGGCCCGTGGCCGGGATAGAGAGGCGTATCGTCAGTCATCGGAAGCAGCTTCGTGTCGATCGAGGCGATGAGTTCGGTGTGCGAGCCGCCGGGGAAATCCGTCCTGCCGATTGAGCCGGCAAACACCGTGTCCCCGCAGAACACGCCCGCATCGGTCACGAAACAGAGCCCTCCGGGGCTGTGGCCAGGCGTGTGGATGACCTCAATGGCCGACTCGCCCAGCCGCAACACATCGCCATCATTGAGCAACTTTGACGGCGAAACCTCTACAAAGCTGGACACGTCGTAGAACAACTCCGCCAGCGCCAGCCCCTGCTTCACCTGCTCGATGTCCGCTTCATGCATGCAGACCTCAGCGCCGTAGCGCTTTTCGAGATCGCCCGCGACAAAGCAGTGATCCGGGTGGCCGTGAGTGAGCAGGACATACTTCACATCGAGGCCGTTAGAGGCAGCACAATCGACTATCGCGTCCGCGTCGCCGCCGGGGTCTATGATCGCGGCCTGATGGGTCTGGGTGTCCCAAACGAGGTAGCAGTTCGTCTCAAGAGGGCCGACCACAAGGCTGTGGAACTGAACCGCCACTCAGCAACCTCTCCGCATCACCGCAAGGTTCGCGGAGTCGTAGCAGTCCAGGTCGCCGGCATAGCGCGAATGAGCCGCCGCGCGGTCGTGCTTGCCGCAGGCCGCGTAGGCCTCCGCCAGCACCGCGTGATAGGTGCGCTCGCCGGGCTTGAGCTTGACCGCCCGCTTGAACGCTTCGACTGCGTCTTCCGCGTAACCCGTTCTCATGTAGAGCAGCCCAAGCCGGAAGCAGTAGTAGGAATCGCACGGGCTGAAGACCGTCGCCTGCTGCATCTCGACAATCGCGTCGGCAATCCTGCCCAACTGCATGTGGAGGTCGCCGAGCCAGAAGTGATAGAACCCATCCGACGGCGCGATCTGGACCGCCACCTCGAGCTGAAGCACGGCCTCCTCGCGCTGACCGACATGCCAGAGCGCATCGCCGAGCTTGTAACGGTAGAACGGGTTCATGGAGTTGAACTGGGCGGCTTTGCGATATTCATCGACAGCCGCAAGCCACTTGCCGTAGCGCCGGTAGATTTCGGCGAGGCTGTAGTGAGGCTCCGCGCGCCTGGGGCTGATCTTGAGGGCCTTGCGATACTCCGCGACGGCCTTCACCGACATCTCCGAGTAGGCATAGGCATCACCCAGGCGCGTGCGATAGCCCGGATTGCCCGATTCCATCTCGACCGCCTTGCGATAGTGCGCCACGGCCTCTCGCACGCGCCCCTCGTAACACAGCGCGTCACCCAACTCCTGCTGCTCGTAAGCCGTCAGCGGAGCCTTGGGCTCGGTCGGGAGCCAAGACCGCATCCGGTCGTCGAACTGCCCCTCTTCAACTTCGGACCCAACAATATTGCCGTCCATTCCAGCCTACCCGCGTGTATCCAGAATCAGCGTTACGGGCCCGTCGTTGGCGATCTCTAATAGCATCTTCGCCTGAAACCTGCCAGTCTGCACCGGCACTCCGCACGCCTTGAGCATTCCTACAAACTCATTATACAACGATTCGGCCGCATCTGGAGATGCTGCTTTTTCAAAACCCGGCCTGCGGCCCTTCGCGCAATCCCCCAGCAGCGTAAACTGCGACACCACCAGCGCCTCGCCGCCCGTATCGAGAACCGACAGGTTCATCTTCCCCGCGTCGTCGCCGAAGATTCTCAAGTTCGCAATCTTCTCCGCGAGAAAATTGACGTCCTTGATCGAGTCGCCTTTCTCAACCCCCAGCAGGATCGCGAGCCCCCGGCCGATCCGCGAAATCTCCCGCCCATCGACTGTCACACTCGCCCCGCTGACCCGCTGAATGACCGCCTTCATCGCTAGGTACCTTTTCTCCCTTTCCGGTCTGATACCCTTTCCACCCGAAGCACATCGGCCAGATTCTCGACTTTCGCCAACAGCACCTTCAGCTTGTCTACATCGGGCACATCCACGGTCAGGCTTATATCGGCGGTCTTGTCCGGCAGCGACTTGACCTTGGCGGCGGTGATGCTTGTATGGCCTTCCGAGAAGATCGCGGTGATGTCGTTCAGGACGCCGATGCGGTCGAACACCTTGATGTGAACGTCCGTGCCGTATCGTTCGCCGTTGGACTCCGCCCAGTTGATCTTCACCAGCCGCTCCGGCTCACTGTGCCGGAACGCGGGCATGTTCGGGCAGTTCATGCTGTGAAGAGTGACACCCTTGCCCCGAGTCACGTAGCCAACTACCTCCTCGCCGGGCAGCGGCATGCAGCACTTCGCCCGGTTGATCTTCAGATTATCGAGGCCGTCCAGACTCACCGACAGCGCCCTCTCGCCGCTCGGCCTGCCTGTCTCCACGACTATCGCTTCCGGCGCCTGCGGGACTCCCCCCCTGAGTTTGTGTGCAATGCTCGCCGCTGGGGTGTGCCCATTGCCGATAGCCGCGAACAGGTCTTCATCGGTTTGGATCTTCATCGACTTGGCGACAGCTTCGATGGCATCACCCTTCATCAGCGCCCCAACATCAAGCCCCTGCCTCTCCAGCTCTTTTTCCAGCATATCCCGGCCCTTGGCGACGCTGTCGCCGAAGTGCAGTCGTCTGAAGTAACCTCTCACCTTGTTGCGGGCGTGAGAAGTCTTGACAAAGGTGAGCCAGTCCATGCTCGGCTGGCTGTTGGAGCGTGTTATGATCTCGACTATGTCGCGGTTCTTGAAGCGATACGACAGCGGCACGATTCTGCCGTTGACCTTCCCGCCGACACAGTGGTTGCCCACATCGCTGTGGATACGATATGCGAAGTCAACAGGAGTTGACCCGGCCGGCAGGTCGATTACATCGCCGCGCGGGGTGAACACGAACACCTGGTCCGTGAACAGATCGTTGATGACGCTGTGCAGAAACTCCCCGGCATCCTTGCTGTCGGCCTGCCAGTCGAAAAGCTGCTGGCGCAGCCAACTCAGCTTGCGCTCGAACTCGTCGCGCCCGCGTGTCTGCTCCTTATACTGCCAGTGCGCCGCCACCCCGAACTCCGCCACACGGTGCATATCCCATGTTCGAATCTGAATCTCCAGCGGTTCACCCCTGGGCCCGATCACCTTCGTGTGCAGCGACTGATACATATTGGATTTGGGCTTGGCAATGTAGTCCGAGAACCTCTCCGGAATCGGCATCCACAGGTCATGCACCAGACCGAGCACGTTATAGCAGTCCCCCACCCGGTTCACGATCACCCGAATCGCGGAGAGATCATAGATCTCCGAATAGTCGATCCCCTCGCGCAGTATTTTCTGGTAGATGCTCCAAAGGTGCTTCGGGCGAGCCTGGATATGTGCCTCGATGCCGTCCACGGCAAGGTGCTTCTTGATCATCTCGGTGGCTTCGGCGAGGTCTTCCTCGCGCTCGCGGCGAGTCCTGGAAACCTTCTCCAAGAGGTCCGAGTAGGCTTTGGGCTCGATATACTTGAACGCCAGATCCTCGAGCTCCCACTTGATCTTCCATATCCCCAGCCGGTGCGCAAGCGGAGCGTAGATCTGCATGGTCTCCTTGGCGACCTTCACACGACGCTGCACAGGCAGACCATCGAGAGTCATCATATTGTGCAGCCGGTCCGCGAGCTTGATGACCATAACCCGCAGGTCGCGCGCCATCGCGAGAAATATCTTACGCAGGTTCTCCGCGCTTCGGCGGAACTCGGCGCGCTTCTTCTTCGGCATATCATCGCGGCCCAGATCGTCCTGGACATGATGTCCCGGACGATCTGGGGCGTCCTCGTCCACCTCGAAATCGGCCAGCTTCAGCTTGGTGACGCCGTCAACCAGCATCGCGACCTCTTCGCCGAATTTTGACTTGATCTCGTCGATGCTCTTGCCCTGGTCTTCAACGACATCGTGCAGCAGCGCCGCGGCGACGCTCGGGACATCCATTTCCAGATCAGCGAGGATTTCGGCGGCGGCGAGGGGATGAGTGATGTAGGGGTCGCCGGTCAGGCGCTTCTGGTCTTTGTGAGCTTCGACGGCGAACTCATACGCCCGCCGGATAAGGTCCATGTCACCCTGCGGACTATACGATTGGACTCGGTTGATGATGGACTCGATGTCAGCCATTGTCTATCGGATCGCCTTAACTACAAGCTGTACCGATTCGCTGCCATTGTAAGTGTTCAGTCTTATACTGTAGCACAGATCGACCGCACTGCCAAGCTCAATGGTGCTTTCCAGATCGCCCAGCCCGAACGCTATGCACGAAAGCGGACCGTTGCCCGAACCTCGGACCTGCAGCTTCAGATGAGAACCATCGCCCACCCTCTGCCTCTCCAGCACTTTGAGACCACTGCTCATGAACAGCGGCTCGGGGTTCCCCATCCCGAACGGCTCCAACGAAGTAATCGCATCGGCAAGTTCGCGCGTCAAATCAGCCGGGGCCAGCTCCGCATCCATCGTAATGCGCGGCACAAGCTCCTCGACCGGCAGCATCTCGGCGGCATACGCGTTGATTCTCGCCTCGAACGCATCGAGGTTCGCCAGAGGCAGCGTAACCCCCGCGGCAGCAGCGTGGCCTCCGTATCTGTCCAACAGAGCATCGCAGTATCGCAGCCCATCGAGCAGGTTGAACCCCTCAACGCTGCGCGCCGACCCGCACCCCACTTGGCAGGGCTCATCGCGGCTCAGCAGAATCGTCGGACGGCAGTAGAGCTCGCATATCTTGCCCGCCGCTATCCCGACCACGCCTGTGTTCCAGCCCTCCGCCGACAGCACGAGCACACGGGTCTTATCAAGGTCCTTCGACTCCACCTGCTCGACCGCTTCGTGCATTATGCGAGCCTGCTCGGCCTTGCGTTCCGAGTTGTGGCGCTCCATCTCTTCCGCGAGCAGCCCAGCCTGGCCCTCATCCGAAGTCAGAAACAGCTCCAAGGCCTTCGAGGCATCGTCCATTCGACCAACGGCATTGATCCGTGGGGCCAGCACGAAAGCGATGTAGTAGGCGCTGAGCGGTTTGCCGGTGAGATTGCAGACCTTCAGCATCGTCCGAATGCCGACCTTCTTGCTCGACGCAACCGCCGCCAGGCCGTGCTTTACAAACGCGCGGTTCTCACCGACCAAAGGGACCACGTCCGCGACAGTCCCAAGCGTCACCAGATCCACGAACCGCGCCTTGAAACTCTCCTCGTTGGAGTCCAACTTTCGCACTAAAGCTTGTGCAAGCTTATACGCCACCCCCACTCCCGCAAGCTCCGGGAACGGGTAAGCCGCGTCTCGCCTCTTGGGGTCTACGACGGCTATCGCCGGGGGAAGCACGGGGCCGGGCTCGTGGTGGTCGGTTATGATGACATCGATGCCGAGCTCGTTTGCCCGTTCGACCGCCCCAATCGCGTTGATTCCACAGTCGCAGGTCACGATCAGCCCCACACCGTTGGCTGCGGACTCTTCGACCGTCGCGGCCTTGATGTCGTAGCCCTCGTGCCTGCGGTGAGGAAGCCGATACTCGACCTTCGCCCCCAGCGCCCTCAGCGCCCGGACGAGAAGCGCCGCGCCGGTGACACCATCGACATCGTAGTCCCCATGGACGCATATCCGCTCACCCGCCCGCACCGCCTGCGCCAGGCGGTTCGCCGCCGGCTCCATATCGGGAAGCAGGAACGGATCGTGCAGAGCGGCCAGCGACGGATTGAGGAAATCTCGAACCCCATCGGCGGTGTTCACCCCGCGGTTCAGGAGGACTCGCGCGACAACCTGCGTCACGCCAGCCTCAGCCGCAAGCCGCTCAGCGGCCTCGCCGTCGCACTCCATCACCACCCATTGCTCGTCCATCGCCACCCCGCGCAAAGCAAAGGCCCGCGTAACTCCCCTGCGAGAAGCATACGCGGGCCGTAGTATCCCGACCTGCAAATCAACGCAGGCTAAAACCGCTTCTTCTTTCTCTTTGGCCTGACTGCTTTCGGCACATCACCGGACTTGTCGTCGGCCGAGACCGCCTCGGTTTCTACGGTCTGCTCGACACCGCCCACGAGCGGCTTCTCGACAAGGGGCTTGACCTCGAATGACCTTTTCCTCGGCGTCCTGCCCTTATTGCCAAGATTGTCCCACACGATCACCAGCGGCGTCGCATTGAAGATCGACGAGTAGGTTCCGATGATGATACCAATCATCAGCGTGATGTAGAAGTGCCTGAGCAGCGGACCGCCAAAGATAACCAACGTCGCCAAAGTCAGCACGACTGTAAAGGACGTGTTGATCGACCGCGACAGTGTCTGCAGGATGCTCCTGTTGGCAAGCTGCTCGAAGCTCTCTCCGCGCTGCCTATGCTTCAAATTCTCGCGAATTCTGTCGAACACCACGATCGTGTCGTGAACGCTGAAACCGATGATCGTCAGCACGGCCGTAACGAACAAGCTGTCCGTCTCCCAGCCCTGCAATCGGCCCAGAATCGCGAACCCTCCGAGGATGAACAACGCGTCGTGAATCAGGGCGATGACCGCGCAGGTCCCATATTTCAGACCCGTAACTAACCCGCCAATGGCAAAGCGAATGGTGAGGTATAAGACGATGAGTATCGACGCCAGGAACACCGCCCTGACGGCACCCACGGCGAGTTCCGAACTGATCGTGGGCCCGACGCTTGTCACGGAGTCGAACGACGGCTCATTCGTATCGTTTACCGTGCCGAGCCCATACTTGTCGTTGAGCGACACGCGAATCGCATCGATCTTCTCGTTGAAGCTTTTGTCTTCCGAGAGCAGCCTGGTAGTGATAAACGCGGTCTTGCCGCGCTCCACAAGCTGCACTTCGCTTCCCGGCGAAACCACATCCACCGCGTCGCGCACGCCGGCCTGGGGCACGACCTGCTTGAATGAAGCCTGGATCGTCGTTCCCGATGTGAACTCGATGCCCAGTTTGAGCCACGCGCCGGTGTTAACCTTGTTGGTCACAAGGAAAAACAGCCCCGGAACGATCAGCACGGCGCTCAGCCCGAAGTAATATGCCCGCTTGCCGACGATGTCCCAGTCCACTCCCGTATTCCGAAGCCAGCCGGTGGCAAGCCCATAGCGTGACGGATTCTGCGCCCACTCCCAGTTCACGAGCAGGTGGAGGAACGTCCTGGTCACGGTGATTGCCGTAAACATACTGATCGCGACGCCGATAAGCAATGTAAACGCGAAGCTCTGCACCGAGGGGCTTCCCAGCGACATCAGAACCGCGCACGTAATCGCCGTGCACATATTCGAGTCGAAGATCGCCGTGAACGCTCGGTTGAAGCCTGCGTCAATTGCCGCCCGCAGCGTCTTACCGCCGCGAAGCTCTTCTTTGAGGCGTTCGAATATAAGTATGTTCGCGTCCACCGCCATACCGATGGATATGATCAAAGCCGACATACCCGCCAGCGACAGCGTGACGTGGAACACCTTGAACACCGCTATCGTGAACAAAGAATAGAGGCCCAGCGCGACACAGGCAAGCCCGCCAGGCAGCTTGTAGTAGAGCATCATGAAGACAAGCACGAGCATCAGGCCGGCGATCCCCGCCTTCAACACCTTGGCGATGGTCTGCTGCCCGAGGCTGGGCTCGACGACATCTTTCCCGATAACCTTCAGCGGCACCGGCAGCGCGCCCGCGTTGAGGAACGTGGCTATGCGCGTCCCTTCCTTGAGAGAGGTGAACCCGGAGACTTCCGCACTGCCGTCACTGATCTTGTCCTTGATGTTAGGAGCGGTGAGAAGCTTGCCATCGTAGAATATGGCCAGAATCTCGCCGATGTGAAGCCCGGTGAAATCGCGGAATATCTCAGTGCCCTGGCGGTTGAACTGGATCTCGATTATCGGCTCGTTGGTGGACTGCTTGAACGACGACTTCGCGTTCGCCAACAGGGAAGATCCTGTCAATATCGGCTTGACTTTCGGGACCCCAACCACCTCGGTCAGAATCTTGTCCTGGTCCGATGGTTTGCTCGAGTTCAGCGTCTCGCCTCTGGGGCCGGTGAAGACATAGCTCCTCTCGTCCCCCGCCGCGACCTCCATCCGCCACTTGCCCAGCGGGTTTTGCGGAGTAGAAACGTCTTTCAGATAGTAGAACTCCAGCGACGCGGTGGTGAGAAGCTGCTTCAGCGCCTGCTCGTTGTTCTGAGCTCCGGGCAGCTCGACAATGAGCCTCGCCTTGTCGGACATCGGGTTCTCGACGCGAACCACGGGCTCAGTGACGCCGGCGACGCCCTTGACTCGTGTCCTCATCGTGTCCGCAACGGTCTTCATCTTGGCCGCGCGATCTTCGGCCTTGGGCGGCCAGTCGGACTTCTGCTTCGGATCGATCTGCAGAACCACCCTCAGACCACCAGCGATGTCCAAGCCAGGGCTGATGGGAATCCTCCAGCAGATGACCCCCGCGGCAATCGCAAGCGCTATCACTAAACCGAAAAGCTTTTGGTATCTCGACACTATTTATCCTCCCAAACAGACGCATGCCCAATACACAATACAGGCCGGTTCGCGCCATTCTATGCGCAACCAGCCCTCTCATAAGACAGAGACATTATAACGGCAACACCCGACAGTGTCAACAAGAGTGAGCTTTGCTTTCAGCTATCGAGCCATCAACCCTTCCGCCGCGAGCGCTCCGGCTGCCGCCGCCGCGAGGAAGAATTCCGGGTCTTGCTCGAACGACCGGCCCATGCTCGACATCCCAACGCCCTTCTCCTGAAGCTCGATGATGCCCGGAGTGCCGTCCAGCACACGCACCTTGTGGCGATAGGAAATCGCGCTGTGCGCGATCTGCTCCTGGATCATATTCAGCTTCATCTGGTCGATCATCGGCAGCGCGAGGGTACACTTGGTCAGCGCCACTAGTTCAAGCGAAGTGAGCGTGTGATGGCTGAGTCCTTGATGTCTGCGGCGGGAGTCCGCGTAGCTGATCCGCGCAATCGCAATCGCCGAACCCGCGAGCAGGTTCACCGCGTTTACGATCTCCCCCTGCTCGATCGCCGAGAAGCCGAAACGAGTCCCCGTCCCCGCGTGGCCCGGACCAGGGCAGACTATGACCGCGTCCGCCTTCGCAACCTGCTTGGCCGCGATCAGAGCCGTGTAGACGTTGATAGCCTCGATCTCGCCGCCGAACGCCTGCCCGGCCGTGATCGTGCAGTCGATCAGTCCCTTCTCGCGGAGTTCGTAGGCGATCCTGCTGAACGCAAGCGGCAGCGCGGCGCTGTCGGTCATAATATACGCCACCCGCGCGCGATGTCGCGAGAGGCGCTTGATCGCACCCGCCGCGGGCGCAAGCTGGCTATGAAGCTGACCGATCACGACGGGCATCGCGCCGAGAGATTCGAAATCCTCAATGGCCTTACGATGGGGCGAGGCCTCTTCTTCAACCGACATCACCGTATGCTGAACCGGCGTGTAGCGCGCCTTGACGATATGGCCGACGTCTTGCAAATTTGAGCATCCTGAGCTTGTCGAAGGAGCCGGCGCGCTGATGTTCGCCATCACGAAGTCAAAGCCGCCCGTGCCGAGACCCTTGCCCACCGCAGTGACGTTCAGGATCACCTCATCGCCAACTTGCACCGGGCCGGTGAGGTTCGTATACGCAATCGCGCGGCGAGGTTCGCCTGCTACATCGACCGTGATCTCGCAAGCGCCCTCGCGAACTATATCTATGGACTTGACTAGACCTCTCGCGCGCGAAAGCATTCTGCTACCCGTCACCCTGAGCCGCGCACTCGATCAGCGCCGCGGCAAACTCAGCGGTCTTCGCGAGATCAGTGACGCTGATCTCCTCGGTGGTCGAATGCGCGCCGGAGTAGCCCGTTCCCACGACCAGCGCCGGAATGCCGATGGAGTTGTATATGTTCGCGTCGCTGCCTCCGCCGCCCTCCACGAACACCGGCTCGATCCCGATCCGCCGGGAAGCGGTCATTCCGAGCTTAACGACCTCGTCCTCGGCGGTCCAGCGATACGTAGAATACTGCCGCGTCGTCGTGACCACCGCCTTAGCGCCGATCTTCGCGGCCTCCTGCTCAAAAAGCACCGTCATGTGCCTGACCTGCTCGTCGAGCTTTTTATTGTTGCGGCTGCGAGCCTCGGCGCCGATGGTCACTAGATCGGGGATAATGTTCCGAGCTTTCCCGCCCTCTATCCTGCCGATGTTCGCCGTGGTCTCGGAATCTATCCGACCCAGCCTCATCTTCGCAATGGCGCTGCTTGCCGCGACAATGGCGCTGACGCCCTTCTCCGGCGCGATCCCCGCGTGCGCCGCCCTGCCGTGGATCTCGACCAACACGCCGTCGTGGGTCGGCGCGCTCACCGTCAGCCCGGCGACCGGCCTCTCGGTATCGAAAACATAGCCCATCTTTGCGCGGATCCGGGAGTGATCCATCTCCCTCGCGCCCCGCAGCCCCTGCTCCTCGGAGACGCTGAAGATGACCTGAATGTCTCCGTACGGCGCATCGCGCTCCAGCACGTCGGATATGCCCTCCAGCACGGCGGCAATCCCGGCCCTGTCGTCGGCTCCAAGGATAGTCGTGCCATCGGTCTTGATCGTGTCCCCTTCAAAGACCACCTTGAGGCTCTCGGTCGGCTCCACGGTGTCCATGTGGCACGAAAGAAAGATCGGCACAGCCCCCGGCACGGTCCCCTTGAGAAACGCAATCACGTTTCCGGCATTACCGTCGATCTTTGCGCCCGCGCCGTCTTCCTCGACCTCGAAACCCAGCGAAGATAGCCTGGCCTTGACGTAATCGGCAACCCCGCGCTCGCGGCGGGATGGGCCGTTGATATGGACCAGGTCCAGAAAAGTCTGCTTTACGCGCTCGGCGTCTATCATCCAATTACCTCGTAAGAGTCACTTTGCTCAGCCCGCGCGGCCTGTCCGGATCGAAGCCCCGCGCAATAGCGAGATAGTATGCAAGCAGTTGACCGGGAATGATGTAGATCAGCGGACTCAGTTCCTCTTCCACACAGACATCCAGCGCAAAAGGTGTCGTGGCGTAGGAGAGGGCCTCCTGTTCGCTGCTTATCACGGCGACCTCGGCCTTGCGTTCGCTCAGGCGAGACGCCATATCCACCATCGTGGAAAACGCCTTGCCGGGCGGAGCGCACAGGAAACATGCCTCGCTTTCATAGACCGCGGCAATCGGCCCATGGAGAAAATCCGCCGCGGAATACGCCAGCATGCCGATATAGCTTGTCTCGGCCAGCTTGAGCGCGGTTTCCTGCGCCGTGCAGTAGTTCAGCCCGCGCGAGATGACGTAACCATCCTGCATAAACCGATACCGCTCCGACTTGGCCTCGCAGAAACCCTCTATCGCAAGCGCGGACCTCATCGCCTCCGCGCACCCGAGAAGCTGCTTCTTGGCGTGCGAGACATCGTGTGCAAGAGACGCGCTCAGCAGATACAGCGCCGCAAGCGTGGAAGTATACGTCTTGGTCGCGGCAACGCCTTTCTCCTGGCCGGCGTGGCAGAGAATCGTATAGTCGGCTATCTGGGAGATCGTCGAGCCGGGAACGTTCGTGATCGCCGCCGTCAACGCCCCGGATCGCTTGGACTGCTCCAGATACTCCGCCACATCCGTCGCCTGTCCAGACTGAGAAACCCCGATCACCAGCGCTCGATCCACCTTGAGCTTGGCCGAGTAGAGCGTGTAGATCGATGGGTCCGCAAGCGCCACCGGAAGTGAGTTCTTGATCTCCAACAGATACTTGCCGTAGATCGCGGCGTGATCGGAGGTGCCGCGCGCCGCCATTACGACGAAGTCTATATCTCTGCGCTCGATTTCAGCAACGAGCTTGGCCACGTTCTCGTGCTCGGCATCGACCATCCTGCCGACGACATCCGGCTGCTCGTGTATCTCCTTGAGCATAAACGACATTGTCTACCCTCCTCCAAGTTCGAACTCCGACACCACCAGATTGTACTGCTTCACGATCTCTTCCGAAAGCGGCGAATCGGCCGCCAACCCGCTTATTTCCCTGAGCGCCGCTGTGACGCCTTTCCGCGATATTAGCTCCTGAACCGCCGGCGCGCTGCGGTCGCCCGGCGGATCGAAGCGCAGACCCGCCGCAATCGCCTTGCACACGTTGACGGGAAAGACGCCGTACTCCAAAGCAAGCTTCGCCCCGCCGACCAGCCTATCCTCCGGGCCAAGCTTTCTCATCGGATCGCCGCCCACCCGCGCGACCTGATCGCCAAGCGCGACATTCGCGAAACGGGTCAGGAGATCGTCTATGTGAGCCTGGTGCTCCGCCGGGTCGAACCCGTGCTTTGTGATCAGAGCCTTACCCGTTTCCGCAAGGACCGCGCGCACCGCCGCGTTGATCTGAGGGTCGCGCATCGCCTGGTAGATAAACTCATAGCCCTTGAGATAGCCGAAATATGCCGACGCGGCGTGCCCCGCGTTGTGCGTGTAAAGCTTCGTGTCCACAAACGCCTGGAAGTTCTCGCGCGGCTCGACTCCCGCTAGGGTCGGGAACTCGCCCTTGATTCCCGCCAGCGCGACGGGCAGGTGCTTATACGGCTCCACGACCACCAGCAGCGGGTCCTCCCGCTTCTGCTGATCAGTCATCACCGGTACCATGCGCCCCACCACGCTCTCCACAAACCCGATCTGCGCGTCGAGATACGCGTGATATGCCTCCGGCAGGGCCTTTTTGACCTCACCTTTCAGAAACGCGGCCATGTGCTGCAGATTCTCGCAGATGATGATGTTGATCGGCTTCTCGACACCGGCGTCGGCCCTTGCTTTGACTCCGGCGGCAATCGTCGGCGCGATTCGCGGAAGCACGTTCACCCCAACCGCCGTACACATCAGATCGGCGTTGCGTATCTCCTCCGCCACCGCCGCGACATCGAGCCCGCTCACCGCGCGAACGTTGCTGACCGTAATGGTCTCTGGCTTCTCCTGCGCCAATCGAATCGGGTAAGACCGGCGCTCGTTGATCAGCGCCACCAGTTCCGGCACAACCTCCACAAACACGACCTCGAAGCCGGACTCGCTGAACAACTGGCCCGTGAAGCCCCGGCCTATGTTTCCGGCTCCGAACTGAATCGCTTTCCTCAAAATTACTCCTCCAAACGAAACGGCATCGGCAGGTAGTCGTCAAGCATGTAGAGATCGTAAGTCCCATCACCGGCGGCTGTCATGATCGGGACCGGCTCATCCTCCGGCGCGAACTCCGCCATGACCTGAAGGCAAGCCCCGCACGGTCTGGGAACCTCATCGTCCTCGACGGCGATCACCACCGCCCGAATCTCATCCTCACCCTCCGATATCGCTTTGCAGATCGCGACGCGCTCCGCGCAGATCGTAAGGCCATACGAGGCGTTTTCAACATTGCAGCCGAGGTAGACCTTTCCGGACCCGCCCATCACCGCCGCGCCCACGTGATACTCCGAGTACGGCGCGTACGCCCTCTGCCGGCTATCCATCGCCGCCGCAAGCATTGCCAGAAGCTGAGCTTTCTCAACCGACATTTCTCGTTTCACCGCCCTGGGTCATTTCGCGCTTTCGCCCTTTCGCGCTTTCGCGATTGGATTCCCTACTTCATCGTCACAATGGTTGCGCCGGAGCCGCCCTCCGCGGGCTCGCCCAGCCGATAACTCCGCACGCCTGGGTGGTTCTTCAGAAGCTCCCACACGACCTGCCGCAGCGCGCCAGTGCCCTTGCCGTGAATGATGCGAAGCTGCTGCATCCCGGCGGCCATCGCGTCGTCTATGTACTTGTCCACATCGATCAGCGCCTGCTCCGCGCGCATGCCGCGCAGGTGAATCTCCGGTTCGAACTCGCGGGCCTTATCCAACGCCATCTTCGACTCGCCGGACTGCGCGCGCACTTCCCTCTGCGTTCCCCTGGCCTTGCGCAGGACCGAGATCGGCACGGTGACGCGCATCGCGCCGATAAGCACAATCACTTTCCCATCCGCCGGGCCTTCGACGATCTCACCGTCCTGGCCCACGTTGGCAATCCGAACCGGCATGCCGGGGCTGAGATCAGTTCCCTTTGGCAATCGCTCTTCTTCGGGTTCTTTGGCGACCGGCGCGGTCGTCGTGTCCTCGAACTGCTCGATCAGGGTCTCGGCCTTCTTCTTGAGGTCCTGCGCGCGCTTGGAGTCCTTCTTCTGCGCGGCAAGCTGTTCGAGGGTCCGGTCGAGCTTGCGCTGATACGCGTCCAGCATCGCCTGAGCGCGCTCCCGAGCCTTATCCTCGACTCGGCCTCGCGCCGATTCCAACCGATCGAGCTGTTCCTGATAGCGCCGGCGGAGCGCGTCCGCGTCGGATGTTATCCTCTGCGCCGCCACCTTCTCCTGAGCCGTCGCCCGATGGTTCTCCTCCAGCTTGCGGATCAACTGATCGGCGGTCTCCACCTGGCTGCCCAGGTTCTCCTTTGCCGCCGCAATGATCGCCTGATCCAGGCCCAACCGCCCGGCAATCGCAAACGCGTTGCTTGCGCCCGGCACGCCCACCTGCAAGCGATAGGTCGGCCGCAGCGTCACCGGGTCGAATTCCACGCGCGCGTTCTCGATCCCCTCGTGCTCGTAAGCAAACTCCTTGAGCTCGCCATAGTGTGTAGTCGCCACGATCCTTGCGCCGCAACCGAGCAGGAAATCCAGAATCGCCTTCGCCAGCGCGGCTCCTTCGGCGGGATCGGTCCCCGCGCCGATCTCGTCCATCAGCACCAATAACTGCTGGGGCGGGACTGGCGTTTGCTGGGGCGGGATTTGCAATCCCGCCCCGCAAGCGCGCGTAATCCGCACGATGTTGTTCATGTGCGAGGAAAACGTCGAAAGCGACTGCTCGATGCTCTGCTCGTCGCCGATGTCCGCATAGACCCCATCGAACACCGCAAGCTCCGTGCCCGGCTCGGCGGGCACGTGCAGCCCGCTCGCGGCCATCAGCGCAAACAGGCCGATGGTCTTCAGGCTCACGGTCTTGCCGCCGGTATTCGGCCCGGTAATGAGAATCGCGTTGAAAGTCTTGCCGAGCGTGACGTCTATCGGCACGACCTCGCCCGCAAGCAGCGGATGCCTGCCCGATAGTATGTCGATCCGGCCCTCGCCGTTCAGGATCGGCTCCGTCGCGCCCTGAGCGAGGCTGAGCTTCGCGCGCGCCGAGATACAGTCGATAAGGCCGATCACGTTCAGCGTGGCGAGTATGCGTTCGCTGGATTCGCCGACCTTCGCCGTCAGCGCCGCGAGGACCTTTTCGACCTCCTCGCGTTCCTTGATCGCAAGCTGCTTGCGCCTGTTGCCAAGCTCGACCACCGCGGTCGGCTCCACGAAAAGTGTCGCCCCCGACGCGCTGGAGTCATGCACAATGCCGGGAATCTGGCCTCGATACTCCGACTTGACGGGGATGCAATACCGGTCGCCGCGAATGGTAACGACCGGCTCTTGAATGGCCGTGCGATATTGGCTGGACTGGATGAACGAGTTCATCTTCTCGGCCAGGCGTGAGTGCGCGACCCTTAGCTCGGACCGCACGCGCCCCAGCGTCGCGCTCGCCGAGTCCAACACCTCGCCGGACGACGCAATCGCCCCCGAGATCGCGGCCTCGATTGACCCGAACCGCTCGATCTCGCCGCCCAGATCGCCCAGTATCGGATACTTCGGCTTGAGTTTTTCGAGAAACAGCCCAAGCCGGCTCGATGCCTTCAGCGTTCCGACAATCGAGAGCAACTCGTGCGGCTGCAGCAGCGCCTCAATCCCCGCCCGCTCGACGAATCCACGCACATCCTCGATCCCGCCGAGAGGAATATTCCCCTCGTATTGCAGGATCGCGCGAGCTTCGCTGGTCTCTTGCTGCTTGCGCTTTGCCGTTTCGAGATCGGTGGTCGGGTACGAAAGACCGGCGACCTCTCGCCCGATGGCGCAGGCCGCCTGATCTTGAAGCCTCGAAACCACCTTCTCGAACTCAAGGACTCTGAGAGTGTGTTCCTCCATGATCGAACCTAATTATAGCAGGTGGGGAAGCAGTTGTCAGTTCACAGTTCACAGTTGACAGTTCAGGGCTACCCCTTGTATTGCACGCCCTGCCTCGGCTCGGCCATCCAGTCGGCGACGGTCTCCCGCCAGGTGTTGTAGTGCGCGGTCTGCTTGTGAGCGGCGGCGTCCTCGCCGGTGGCGTAGGCTTCGTAGAGGATGAATTTGCACGGGTCCTCGGCGGATTGCAGAACATCGAACCGCCGATTGCCCGGCTCCTTGCTCGAAGCCTCCGAGTTCGCAAGCGACGCCTCAATGAACTCATCAACGCGCTCGGGCTTTACGTGGATATGGACGAGTGTTACGTGCACAGCAAGCCTCCGTATCGCTAGGCGCGTGGCTCGCCTCTCGACTCACCTGTAGATCTCGCGCCGGTGACCGACGCGGAAAACTGTCACTGTCTTTGCCGCATCGTCTATCTCATAGAGCACGCGGTAATCGCCGACTCGCATCCGCCAGCCCGGCCGGGACGACAGTTTGGCTACGCTCGCGGGGCGCGGGTCGTGCGTGAGGTCGGCGATAGCCTCCTTGAGTCTTGAATAGACGGCTCCACGGATGCCAGCCAACCCTTTCTGAGCGCGAGGCAGGACAAGGAGTCTGTAACTCACCTGCGCGCACGCTCTATCTCTTCGATGGCCTGGTCAAAGGGAATAGCCTCGTCACCTGATGCCTTATCCGCGTCGTAAGCTCGAATAGCCTCCAGCTCCTCCGAAGCGTCCAGCAGTTCGTTATACTCGGCTATATCCAGTATGACACGAGTGCGCTTGCCCTTGTTGTTGACTATGAATTCTTTGCTCTTGAGCATGGCAATCAAACCTCACGTAGAGTTGCATATCCATTATACCAAACTCGGACATCGCGTGCAGCTATTCCAGTCCCACCTCACACGACCCCTTCCAGCATCGCGCCCGTCTCCTCGACTGCTTCGGCGATGATGTTGACGGCCGTATCCAGCTCGGATTCCTCGATAACCAGCGGCGGCTCCATGCGGACGACCTTCGGGTTATTGAGGCTATAGGCAGCCAGCAGGTCGCGCCGGCCGCAGCCGGTGATGACCAGTGCCGCGATGTCGTCCTCCGCAAACTCGATCCCCGCCAGCAGGCCCTTGCCGCGCACCTCTTTGATCAAACCCGGGTAGCGCTTCTGCACGTCGAGCAGCCCCGCGAGCAGCTTTTCGCCCATAACCCTCGACCGTTCCACCAGCCCTTCCTCGATGGTCGTCTTGATCGCCGCAATCACAGCGGCGCACGCGAGCGGATTCCCGCCGAACGTCGTCGAGTGCAGATAGGGGTTTCTGCCGAACATCGAGTGCCACACGTCCGCGTTTGACGAGAACGCCCCCACCGGCATCACGCCGCCGCCCAGCGCCTTCGCCATCGTCACTATATCCGGCTGGACTCCGTAAAGCTCGCTCGCGAACATCTTACCCGTGCGGCCAAACCCCGTGCGGACCTCGTCAAGGATGAGCAGCGAGCCGTTCGCGTCGCATATCTGGCGCACCTTGGGGAAATAGTCGTCACCTGCGATATTCACCCCACCCTCGCCTTGGATCACCTCCAGGATAACGGCGGCGGTCTTCTCAGATATGGCATTGGCGAGCGCATCGGCGTCGCCGAACGGCACGTGCTGCGTCTCCGGCAGCAGCGGCTGGAATCCCTGCTTATAGACCTCCCGGCCCGACACCGACAGGCTCCCGAAGCTCTTGCCGTGGAACCCATTGATCGCCCCGATGAACTCCGGCCTGCCCGTATGCACCCGCGCGCACTTGAGCGCACCCTCCACCGCCTCCGTGCCGGAATTGCACAGAAACGAGTATTCGATCTCCCCCGGCAGCACCCCCGCGAGCAGCTCGCACGCATCCCCAAGCTCGGTGGACATAAAGAAGTGACTCTTCAGGGCTTCTTTTGCAAGCTGATTCTTGACCGCCTCGACTACCTTGGGATTCAAATGACCCAGGCTAAAAGCGCCATACCCTCCCACGCAGTCCAGGAACTTTCGCCCCGACGCGTCCCAGATATAGCACCCCTCGGCGCGTTCCTCGGGCACGCCAAAACCACTGAAATTGAGAATCCCCGCGATCCCCGGGTTAACATATCTCCGATACTTCTCGGTTGTTTCCTCGCTCAGCCGATCGATCGCCGCTTCATCCAACGCCATGCTCTCCTCCATAATCCGATCCTAGCCTGAATATCATACATCGGGCGAGCGTATGACTTCAACCATCCGATGCTCGGACGATGCTCGGACGATGCTCGGGCGGGATCTGCGACCCCCCCCGCGCGAAGCGCCTTGGACTGCGGCGGCTTGACGCCGCTTTGGATTGCGCCCGCCTCCGCAAAGGAACTCCCCGCCCACTTGCTGTTACGTATTGACATCATCCGAAACTTGGAATATCATAATGTCTGGTTAGCCACCCCTCAGTAACTGCACGTTTATAGCATACCGGAGAACTGTTGGTTACTATAATAAGGCTAACAACCGTAAGGTAACCCCCGGCAGTGCCAGTCATTGCCGGGGGTATCCTTTTTTGGGGAGGCGAGCATGAAATACGTCCTCGGGCTGGACATCGGCATCACATCTGTCGGCTGGGCAGCGCTGAATCTCGACGAGAAGCGCGTGGAGGGTCTTGGTGTTCGTGCGTTCAACGCGGCAGAAAACCCAAAGAACGGAGCGTCGCTTGCCGAACCAAGAAGATTGGCGCGCAGCGCGCGGCGCAGGCTTCGCCGCCGCGCTGGAAGGCTCCGCAGGGCCAAAGAACTCTTCGTGAATTGCGGGCTCGTTCTCGCGGACAGAAGGGACACCGCATTCGAGACCGTCCCCGGCCAACTTTCACCGTGGCAGCTTCGAGCGGAAGGGCTGGATCGCCAGCTTTCCGGAAAGGAGTTCGCGCGCGCCCTTTTTCACATCATCAAGCGGCGCGGGTTCAAGTCCAACCGCAAGAATGTCGCAAAGGACAAAGAGGGCAAACTGCTCGACGGCGAGAATGCCGGTAATCTTCAGATAATGACCGAGCACCACTACCGAACCGCCGGCGAGATGTACGAGCGCGATGAGAAGTTCAGCAACCGCAAGCGCAACACAACCAACTCATATATGAACACTGTATACCGTGATCTGCTTGAGGACGAGATCAGGGTGCTCTTCGACCGCCAGCGGCAACTCGGAAGCCCCTTCGCGGGAGCGGAGTTCGAAAGCGCGCTGCTTGAGGTGTTCAAGTGGCAGCGGCCCTACGCCTCCGGTGATGACATCATAAGGCTGATCGGAACTTGCACTTTCGAGACCGGCGAGCCGCGCGCCGCGAGGAATTCCTACCATGCCGAGCGATTCGCTCTGCTAGGAAAAGCAAACAGCCTGACCTACTCCGTGAACGGTGACAGACCGCGGCTTACCGAAGATCAGCGAGCGGTTGTCGAACGCCTTGCCTACAACAATGCCAAGGTCACTTACGCCCAAGTCCGAAAGGCGGCTGAGCTACCAGACGAAGCCCGTTTCTCCGGCCTGACATACTTGATCAGGCCCGAAAAGGACGCGGATTTGGAAGAATCGCTGAAGTGTGAATCGGCTACATTCTTCGAGTTGAAGGGCTACCACGCCCTGCGCAAGGCATGCTCAAAAGACGGGCTGTGGGAACAGGTGAAGCAAAACCCCGACCTTATGGACGATCTCGCCTACGCTCTCACGTTCTATAAGACGGACGAGGACATCCAGGCCCATCTGGTCGAGCGCGGAGTGGACGAGTCCGTCATAGACGCTGTCCAGGAGTGCGGGTTCACGAAAACGGCGAACCTATCGTTAATGGCAATCAAGAAGATACTGCCGCATCTTGAGAAGGGCCTGCACTATAGCGAGGCTTGCGCCGAGGCCGGGTACAACCACTCCGGCTCCTATGGCGGAGAGAAGAAGCCGAAACTGCCGCCCATCCCAGTGGACATGATTCGGAACCCGGTTGTGCTGCGGGCGTTGTCGCAGGCTCGGAAGGTCGTCAACAACGTCATCGTACGCTATGGCTCGCCCTATGAGGTGCACATAGAACTTGCGCGCGACATGGGCAAGAGCGCCGAGGACCGCAGGAAGATAGAAAAGCGTCAAGAGGAAAACCGCAAGGAACGCGAAGAGCTGGAGGAACGGTTCCGGGAAACCTTCAAGCGCGAGCCGAATGGTACAGACGTGCTCAAATGGCGGCTTTATTCCGAACAGTCCGGCCATTGCGCCTACTCGATGAAACAGATCGACGCAAACCGCCTGTTCGAGCCAGACTATTTGGAAATCGACCATATCCTGCCCCGCAGCCGCAGCTTCGACGATGGCAGGTCAAACAAAGCGCTGGTGCTGACCGGCGAGAACCGAAACAAGCTCAACAAGACGCCTTATGAGTGCTTCGGGCACGATGAAACGCGCTGGGCGGAATATGAGGGCTGGGTCAAGGCAATCATCCGAGACCGCCGAAAACGCGACAACCTCTTGCGGAAGAACTATGACGAGCGGCAGGAGAAAGAGTGGAAAGAGCGCAACCTTAACGACACGCGCTGGATTGCGCGGGAGTTTGCCTCGTTCGTCAGCGAAAACCTCCTCTTCGCCGCCCCGGAGAATAAGCAACCGCTCAAATGCGTGAATGGCCAGGTGGTCGCGCAAGCGCGCTGGTTGTGGGGCTTGAGCAAAGACCGCGAGGAGAACGATCTGCATCACGCGCAGGATGCGGCGGTCATTGCCGCTCTAGTGCCCCATCAGATTCAGATGATGACTGAGCACTCAAAGGTCATCGAAACAAGGCAGTCCTATATCGACCTGGAAACAGGCGAGGTCATCGAGTGGAAAGAGAACGAGCGACCAAGGCTCCCTTATCCGTGGAAGGGCTTCCGCAAGGAGGTTTTGAGCAAGCTTCCGAGTATCATGGTATCGCGAATGCCCCAACGGAAGGTAAGCGGGGCGATCCACGAGGAAACCATCAGGTCGGTGAAACAGCTTGCCGCCGAGCGCATCAGCGCCGTCAAAAAACCGCTCACCTCGCTGTCCGAAAAGGACATGAAGAACCTCTTTGACCCGGAGCACAACGAACGCCTGTATGAGGTAATCCGGCAGCGGATGGCCGAGTATGGCAACAACGCCGGGAAAGCGTTCGCCGAACCGCTCCACAAGCCACTCAAGGATGGCAGCCCTGGGCCGGTGGTGAAGGGAGTCAAGGTATGCCAGACGCAGAATACGGGAGTAAGTGTTCGCGCCGGAATTGCCGACAACGGCGATATGATACGCACTGATGTATTTAGAAAGCAGAACAAGAAGGAAATATGGCAGTACTATCTTGTGCCTGTGTATGTTTCCGACATGATCGCCGGCAAGCTGCCCGACAGGGCCATCGTAGCGCACAAACCATATGAAGAATGGCACCTGGTGGACGGTACATACGAGTTTCTGTTCAGCCTGCATCCTTACGACCTGGTCAGAGTCGGAGATTTCCTGGGCTACTACAGATCGTGCCACAGGGGCGGCGGCTCTCTCGAAATGTGCGAGACGAACAACGCACAAGTGGAGAAGAGTTTGGGCGCGAAGAGCGCGTCGGTCATCCAGAAGTACGAGATGGGTGTCTTGGGCGACTACTATCCGGTGCATAGGGAGATCAGACGTGGCCTGGCGGACGATAGTGATCTCGACTCCGGCGAGGCTGAGAGTTGAAAACGACCAACTGGTAATCACCCAGCAGGAGTCCGTGAGTTTTCCAATAGAAGACATCGCGGTGCTTATGCTGGAGTCGCCGGAGGTGCTGCTCTCATCGGCGCTTCTGGATCGCCTTGCTCAGCATGATGTGTTGCTTCTTGCGTGCGATCAGCGACATATGCCCTCAATGGCCTGTGTGCCGTTCGCGGGGCATAGCCGGTTGGCAGGCGTACAGCGCATGCAACTTGAGGCCACCGTGCCATTTCGGAAGCGTTGTTGGCAGGCGATAGTCCGTTACAAGATTGGTAACCAGGCCGAATGCCTGAAGTTGCTCGGCAGTGCAAACGCAGCCAAGATCGGCCTGATGGTAGACAAGGTGACCAGTGGGGATGCCACAAACATCGAGTCGGTTGCGGCGCGCATGCACTTCCAGGCGGCATTCGGGCATGAATTCATCAGGTTCGCCGAAGACGGCATCAATAGCGCGCTCAACTACGGATATGCGGTCATGCGCGCGTCAGTGGCGCGAGCGCTCACGCTGCATGGCTTTCTTCCCGCGCACGGCATCCACCACCACAGCGAATTGAACCAGTTCAACCTTGCCGATGACTTCATTGAGCCATTGCGCCCGATGGTAGATCTGCGCGTCGCTGAGTTGCGTCCCGAGGGCGAACTCACGAAGGCGCACCGCGAAGCCCTGGTCGCGCTGATCCATGCGGATGTTCTCATTGACGGGAAGCGGCAGGCGGCGCTTCACGCTACCGAGATGATGGCGGGTTCATTCCTGGCTGCGTGCCGCGACAAAGACCCCGGTCTCCTTAGACTCCCCAAGCTGCTGCCGCTGCGAACGCACGCCTATGAGTAGGTTTATGAGACTTCTTGTGCTGTATGACCTGCCTATACTGAGCCGCCCAGAGAAGAAAGCGTACGCCAGGTTCCACAAGTTCTTGCTTCGGAATGGCTATGACATGATCCAGTTCTCGGTTTACGCGCGGCTGTGTAACGGCCAGGATGCCGTGGACAAACTGGCCTGTACCCGGTTGTACGGGTACTTTGCTACGCAGCTCTCGCCAAGGCCTGAGACTCGAACTGGACTGGTGAGAGGTATCCCAGTGTCGAGTGCAACCTGACCCTGTTATAGAACACTTCGA
>Ga0209226_10000266_pt1 | contig 32112 bp, 29 predicted proteins | sample BarGraNGADG00212_2_FD_184497 | JGI IMG/M metagenome (GOLD analysis project Ga0209226, IMG submission 184497) | Arctic peat soil microbial communities from Barrow, Alaska, USA - Barrow Graham LP Ref core NGADG0011-212 (SPAdes) (version 2) | ecosystem: Environmental > Terrestrial > Soil >...
ACACTTCTCCCGCCCCAGTCGCTCTCGCGGCTCACCCCCAAACCGTGGGCCCCCGCCGCTTCGATCGACCGGGGCTCGCGCCGCGCCGATCTGTTCCCTCAAACTCCACACTCTCCTTTGCTTGTTTTCTGGGGCGAGGGGGGTGTGGTTCGAAAACCGGTCTTCGGCCCGAGCGGGCACGGTTCGTCGTCCGAAGGATGGCGAGAGCGAGGGACGAAGAAGAGCGAATTCCCTCGCTGGGGGAATTCGCGTGTTTTCGAACCACCCCCCCGAGCCCGCGTTGAACCTCGATTTTCTTTTATGTTATCATGGCCCCGATGTTGACCACCCGAAAAACCGCCGTATCGTTCGTCGTCCCGATCTACAACGAGGAGCAGAGCCTCCCCGAGCTCTACCGGCAGCTCGCCGCCGCCGGCGAGAAGCTGGGCGAGCCGTTCGAGATCGTCCTGATCGACGACGGCAGCACGGACGGATCGTTCCCCGTCCTCCGGAAGATGCAGGCCGCCGACCCCCGGGTCAAGGTCATCCGCCTCCGCAAGAACTTCGGCCAGACGGCCGCCCTGACGGCCGGGTTCGACCACGCCAGGGGCGAGATTGTCATCACCCTCGACGCCGACCTCCAGAACGACCCGGCCGACGCCTCGCTCCTCGTGGCCAAGCTCCGGGAGGGCTACGACATCGTCAGCGGCTGGCGGCAGAAGCGCAAGGACAAGTTCTTCTCCAGGCGGCTGCCGTCCAAGTTGGCCAACTGGCTCATCAGCCGGATCACCAAGGTCCGGCTCCGCGACTATGGCTGCACGCTCAAGGCCTACCGCCGGGAGGTCCTGCAAAACATCAAACTCTACGGCGAGATGCACCGCTTCATCCCGGCCATCGCCAGCCAGATCGGCGTCGCTATCGCCGAGGTGCCGGTCAACCACCGCCCGCGCCTCTACGGCGAGTCGAAATACAAGCTGACCAAGTCCATCCGGGTCTTTCTCGACCTCCTGACGGTCAAGTTTCTGCTGAGCTACTCCACCCGGCCGCTGCAGATCTTCGGCATGTTCGGCCTGATCGCGGGCGCCGTCGGCGGCGTCCTGGGGATCGTCCTTTCGTACGAGCGTCTCATCCTCAAGCAGGGCATCGCCAACCGGCCGCTGCTTCTCCTGGCCATCCTCCTCATCGTGATCGGCATCCAGTTCATCACCATGGGTCTCCTCGGCGAGATCATGGTCCGGACCTATCACGAGGCGGTCGAGAAGCACATTTACGCCGTCCGCGAAGTCCTCGACTCGGAGCCCGACGAGCCCCGCTGAGCCGACCGGCTATGAAAATCCTCATGCTCGCCCCCGAGCCGTTTTTCCAACCGCGGGGCACCCCGATCAGCATCCACTTCCGGATCAAGGCCCTGGCCGACCTCGGGCACAAAACGGACCTCGTGACCTATCCCCTCGGCGAGGACCTGGCCTTCAAGGACTTCACCATCCTCCGCGTCCCCAATGTCCTCCGCCTGCGCAAGATCAAGATCGGGCCCTCGCCGGCCAAGCTGCCGCTCGACGGCCTGATGGTCATCAAGACGCTGGCGACACTCCTCCGCGGCCGCTACGACGTCATCTTCTCCCACGAGGAGGCGGGCTGGTTCGGCGCTTTCTTCGGGAAGCTCTTCCGCATTCCGCACATCTACGACATGCACTCGAGCCTCCCCCAGCAGCTCGAGAACTTCAATTTCTCCCGGTCCAGGATTTTGAAGGGGATCTTCGACGCCCTCGAGCGGTTCGTCCTCCGGAATTCGCGGGCGGTCATCGTCATCTGCCGCGACCTCCTGGATTACGTCCAAAGCCACGGTTTCGGCGGCAAGGCCGTTTTTCTCGAGAACTTCATGGACTTCGCCGATTTCGAGGCCGCGCCGCCGACGGCGGAAGCCGTGGCCGAAGTCCGGCGGGCCGTCGCGCCCGGCGGCGAAAAGATCGTCCTGTACGCCGGGAACTTCGAACCTTATCAAGGGATCCCGCTCCTCATCGAGGCCTTCGCCCGGGTCAAGTCGAAGGCCGTGCTGCTCATCGTGGGTGGAGTGAAGGCCGAGCACGACGCGGCCCGGAAGATGGCCGGGACGTTGGGCGCCGGCGGCCGGATCGCGTTCGTCGAGAAAGTCGCCCCCCGCAAGGTCCCGCTCTACGTCGCGGCGAGCGACGTCCTGGTGTCGCCCCGGGTCAGCGGGACGAACACGCCTCTCAAGATCTATTCCTTCCTCAAATCGGGGAAGCCGTTCGTGGCCACGAAACTCTGGACGCACACCCAGGTCCTCGACGACAAGATCGCCGTCCTCGCGGCCCCCGACCCGAAGAGCCTGGCCGAAGGGTTGATATACGCACTGGAGTCGGAGGGGGCGCAGCAGCGGGCGCGTGAGGCGAAACGGCGGGCGGACCGGGACTACGTCTATCCGCGTTACCTGGAAAAGATCACGGAAGCGTTGAATAAATGTGTCGAGCGTTGAAGTGTCTCTGCGAGAGGCTTCGCACCGCCTAAGCTTGCTTATTTTATTCCCATTGATTTTCCCAACCAGCTAATCATCAAGTCTAATGGAAGGCATACAATCACTCCCCAGTTTAATCTGTTTTTTGAAACGGTGGGTACCGTTTTAATGCTGTTTGAGACCTGGTCGCCCACCGAAAATCCGCTCTGCAACTCCTGTGCCGCACCAAAGCGGGCCAGGACGCTTATCGAAAAGTACGTGAGATCATAGCCGAGCCCGAAATATATCTTCTTGAATATCGAGCTGGATAGCTCGGTGGCCAGGTTCAACTGAATGCGCCCAAAGGAAAAGGCTTCGCCTTCGGGTTCAAAGCCAAACGGATATACAGACCCCAAAAAAACCATGGTTACGTTTCGCAACTTGTTAGCCATGATCGTGGCATTAACATCATTGGGGCTGACATACCCAAGACTGTATTCCGTTGACTCTCCGAAAGGATAGAATACCCCCACATGTGAACCGAGGTTATAACGGGCCTTTGTTTGCAAGCTCTCAGAAAAAATAACTTTTCCATCGTTGGTATCAGATCCTAATGGATTAGATGTGGGGGCTTGCTTGATTGTTGAACGTGCGACCTCAATCTTATATGTGGTTCCACTTTCGTCAAGGATAAAGGAGCTGGTTTGCTGTTGCGGTCGTGTTTTGGCAGTCGTCCTAAATAGCGGTTTTGTTTCTCCCGTAAAAATTGGGACCAATTCATATTTGCTTTTTTGGAGGCTAACGACTATCTTGAATTTATCATTATCTTCTATGCCGCTTATCGCAATCGTTACTTGAGTTCCAACGCTGAGCGCTTTGGGAAAAGCATTTCCATCCGGCAAACGCACCACAAATGGATCCACGGGCATAATATTGTTCGGTTTTGGTGGTGATGTATAGATTATGCTATTATTCCAGTCTATTTCTGCTATTTGCCCGTCGCGGTCCATAAAAATTTTGAACTCTTTGATATATGGACCATTCGCATTTTGATTTTCTTCTCCCTTGGCTACGGTGAACGATAACAATCCAATGAGTGTCAGCAAAAAAAAGATCATCTTTTTCACGAGTCCTCCTTTGATGCTCTATATTGTTTTAGTCGAGAAAGTTCAACTCAATTCGAAAATAAAGGAATGGATTCCGTTCCCGGAATTGCTTAATATTATGACTGATACTTAATATGCGTGCGTTCATCACGGGGGCTTCGGGATTCATCGGCAACCACCTCGCTGCGCGCCTCGTCCGCGACGGCTGGCAGGTCCGAGCCCTCATTCACAGCCGCGGGCTCGAGGACGCGGCGGAGATCGAGCAGATCAAGGGCGACATCCGCGACGGCGAGCGGCTCCGGGTCGCGATGGACGGTGCGGACGTCCTTTTCCATCTCGCCGCCGCCCTCGGTGCCTCCCGGCTCAAGGAAGATGAATTTCGGGCAATCAATGCCGAGGGCACGCGCGCCACGATGAGCGCCGCGGGAGCGGCCGGGGTGAAGCGGATCGTCCATTTCAGCTCGGCAGGCGTGCTCGGCCACGTCGCGGACGGCAAGGCCGCCGCCGAAGACCACGCCCTCGGACCGCGGGACGCGTACGACCGGACCAAGCTCGAGGGCGAGATGATCGCGCTCGAGTTCGCGGCGGGCGGGGCCGACATCGTCGTTATCCGGCCCGGCTGGGTCTACGGCCCGGGCGATCGCCGGACGCTCAAGCTCTTCCGGGCCGCCGCCCGGAGGCGCGTGCCGGTCGTCGGCCGGGGGCGGACGCTCCAGACGCCCGTCTATATCGACGACCTGATCGAGGGCACGCTCCTCTGTGCGGCGAAAGGCCGGCGCGGCGAGATCTACAATCTCGCCGGGCCCGAGGTCCTTTCGGTCAAGGAGATCGTGGCCGCCATCGCCGAGGCTGCGGGCGCCCGGCCGCCCCGCGTCGCGCTCCCTCTTCTCCCAACGAAAGCTGCCGCCTGGGGCCTTGGCAAGATCTTCGCGATCGCGGGAAAGGAAGCGCCCCTCAACCCCTCCCGCCTCGCCTTTTTCATCCATCCAAAGCCGCTCGACATCGGCAAAGCCGTCGCCGAGCTCGGCTACGCCCCCGCCTGGGATTTCCGGCATGGCGCCGCCATGACCGCGGCCTGGTACCGCGTCCGCGGCTGGCTGTAAGGAAGAGCGACTTCCGGCACGGCATCCCCCGGCCCGCTGGGGAACCAGTCCCGTCGGTTCCCCCCCATGCTTCGCATGGGGCCCCCTCTCCGCTATGCGGGCCTTGGGGAAGCCATGCCGCGCCGCTCCCAAGACGAGGGCTGGAATTCGCTGACGCGCGGAATTACGCATCGTGATCGCCGGAAATCGGTGACGCGATCCCAATTCTCTTGATTTGGGTTCGTGTCACCGATTTCCGACAACCTGTGTGTCACCTAAATTCCGGCGCTTTCGCGCAATTGACCCCCCAACGGCCCTATGTTAGATTACAGACAAATGCCCCAAGATTTCCCCGGCAGCACTCAGAAGGCGCTCATCAGCCAGGACGCGTCCATGGCCTCGAAGTATTCCCGCCTGTTCGTAGGACGAAAAGGTCTATGGTTCCTCCTCAAGTACGAATTCATCAACCACTTCATCACGCCCATGCCCGGCGCCCTCGGGCTGGCCATGCGTAAAATCTTCTATCCGCGCCTGCTGAAAAAGGTCGGCCGGGGCGTCGTCTTCGGCCGCAACATCACCCTCCGCCATCCCCACAAAATCACGATCGGCGACAACACCTCGATCGACGACTACGCCGTCCTCGACGCCAAGGGAGAGGCGAACGTTGGCCTCGCCATCGGGGCCAATGTCTACATCGGGCGGAACACGGCCCTGAGCTGTAAGGAGGGATCGATCGCGATCGGGGATTACTCCAACATCTCGGCCAACTGCAGCCTTCTTAGCGAGACGAAGATCACGCTCGGCAAGTACTGCTTTCTCGCCGGCGAATGCTACCTCGTCGCGGGCGGGAACCACCCCGCGGCCGACACGTCGAAACCGATCATGTTCCAGCCGTCGGAGTCCAAGGGCGGGATCGCGATCGGGGACGACGTCTGGCTGGGGGCGGGCGTTATCGTCCTCGACGGGGTGACGATCGGCCGGGGAGCCGTGGTCGGCGCCGGAGCGGTAGTTGCTGCTTCTCTTCCCGAATACGCCACCGCCGTCGGCAGCCGCGCGCTCAAGATCGGCGACCGGCGAGAGCTCGGTAAATAGCAGATTCCGTGTCATTGCGGGGAGCCCTAACGAAGTTAGGGCGACGAAGCAACCCCCTCTATTCCCGCTTGGCTCTCCGTTTTTCAAACACCGGCAACAGCTAGCGGCGGTCAGGAAGTCGCTTCATCGGGTTTCCCGCACAAGATGAGCGCATCCTTGCGCGGACGGCTCAGGGACTTGACGGCGCACTCGCGAGTCAGGGCCTGGGACCGGCTGCCGCACTTCTCCCGATAGACCAGCGCCACGGGGCGCCGGGTCCGGGTATAGCGGGAGGCCTTGCCCTCCTGGTGCGCGAGGAATCGGCGATCGATGTCATTGGTTACCCCTGTGTAGAGGGACCCGTCGCGGCATTCCAGGATGTAGAGGGACCAGGGGGGTGCGGCGGCAACTTTGGTTGTGGCTTTGATACCGGCCGCGCTTGAATACGATGTATGCTCCTCCTGAACCTTCATCCCTCGGAGCATGCGTCGGTACTTCGGTTTCATTGGACCGAGATTGAGCTATCGTAATTTACTTTTCTCGGAGCGTGGAGAATCGCCGGCCCAGAGCTTCGGTTAAGGTTGCCTTCAGGCTCTGCAGAAGCTCTTTATGCGTACGCTCCTGACAGTTCACGCCGGGGACTTCCCCGACCCACCCGATCCACCAGTCCCCATCTTTTTTAGTCACAGCTGTATACGTATTTGGCATCTTCATCGCTTCAGTCAATAGATTAGCACCTCGCCCATTTCATGTCTATGTTCATTGTTCAAAATGAAAACAGCCGGCCTCAAGTTATTAATCTCCCCTCATGCTTAGGGGGGAGTTCAGAACTCTTTCAGCGCTTCGACGATACGGATCATCCCCATCGTATCCAGCCCGCAATAATCCTCGAGCTGTTTTCTTACTTTCTCCCGCTCCCCCGCCTCCACCCCCCCGAACGTCACCCGGAGGTACTCCCGGCTAGCCATCTCTCCGTCAGTGATGTCTAATCCTTCGTATCCCTCGCCGGTGAGTGCCGGCAAAACCACTTTCAACGACGCGCTTCCAGCCTGTTGGGGGTGGTAAAAGGCGAACGCGCGGAACGGCCCCAGCAAATCGATGAACCTGGCTTGAGCGGCCGTCCACCACTCTTGATACTCAGGATAGGCTTCCACGGCCTGGTTCAACACGCCCCGCTCGAAGGCCGCGTTGTAGCTGACGATGGAGCCCGAATCGCCTAGCTTTTCCTTTAGGAGCTTCAGGACATCGGGATTCGGATTGCTCCGGCCATCGGACAAATACGAGTGATGGGAAGGCACCGCCGCGACGGCGGAAACGATGTGGAGCGAGAACTGGAAAGGGACCTTCTGATATGGCCGGACGCCGTCAAAGAGGGGGATCGCCGTCTGGAATGTCTCGAAATCGAGATAATGGACCGGGTAGACGAGCGTCTCTAGGAACGCCCGGATCGCCCCCAGATCGACATACCGGCGTCCCGACCGGACGGCCTCGCGCTGAATGGCCTGCTTCGCGTTCAGGTCGGTCGTATCGAGGACGTCCGCGATTTTCAATATTCCCTGACTGATCAGCTCGAACGCTTTTTCCTTTTTGAATCCGGCGAGCGTCAGTGGGTTGTCTTCGGGAAGAAAGGCCCAACACATCTCTTGGAGGATGCACGAGTAGGGATCGTCGCAATGCGGGCCGATCGCGATGTCCGGCATCTGTTTTAGGCGGATCACTTTGACGAGTTCCGCCAGGTTCGGCTCGACGCAGGGCGAAATTGAGGCGACTTGATCGGTCACGTCCTCCAGGGTGAAGAGCTTATCGACCTCGATCTCCCCCCGACGGACATATTCCGTGTTGATATGCATCAGGATGCACTTTCGGACGCGGAGGCCCGAACCCTCCACGACGTACTTCTGGAGGGCCAGGTCATCGATGTGGACCTGTTTGACTTCGGACGAGCTCTTGACCTCGATGAGGTCCCAGGCACCGTCCTCGACCGGATTGAGAATATCGGTCCGGGCGAAGCCGTTCCCGTAGCTTACGGCGGCTTCGTACAGGGGGACGCTTTTCGCCAGGGCTTTGCGCGTCCGGTCGAACAACCCGGCATAATCCCAATGATCGCCCTCGATCTCGATGCCTCCGGGAAAGAAGCTCTTCGCCAGATGTCCGACTTCGTGGCCCTGGTCGAAGATCGCTTGGGTCGATGCGTCATACGGCGGGACTTTGTCCTTGGCGTTGTATAGGACCCAAATGAGCTTATGGCACTGCAGGCCGTTCAGGTATTTGGATTTGGATAGTGATGGCATGGGAGTCACTCTCCATACATCTCGGTGATGATCCGCCTCAGCGTGGCGGCTTCGTCTTCCGTCAGTTTGCCGATTTTTGTTCCCAGCCGGGACTTGCTGATCGTTCGTATCTGGTCCACCGCAATTTCCGCCTCTTGCCGGTTGCATCGGATTTGCAGCCTGGATCGCCAGGAGGGATGTATCTGGCTGGTCAGCGGGCAGACCGTCACGGTCTGCAATTTCGCGTTGAGCGCATCCAGACTGACGATAACAACCGGACGCTTCTTGGCCATTTCCGCGCCCTGGGCCGGGTCTAGCGATGCCCACCGAATCTCGTAGCGCATCATGACTTTTTGGCCGATCGCGGAACCGAATGATATCGGGCTTTCTTTTCCGCTATCCTACCGGCTTCTCCGGTCTTCCATGGAACGCTTTCCAATCCGTCCGTGTCGGCCGCGCCCCAGTCGCCCCAGTCTTCACGGCTTGCCGCCATCTCCCGTGCCGTATCTTCCCAAGAGAGTTTCTCCACGACGGGACCGACGGGGCGCAGGAAGATCCCCTCGCTCCGCTCCTCCATTAGGACCGCCGCACCGATGCGATATCGCCGCAGCGACGCGGCCGGCAACCGAACTCCCCGGGAGTTCCCGATTCGGGAGACCTTGAGTTCGAAGGTTTTCATGTAATTACTGTAATTACTTTATAGGCGAAAGTCAATAACATCAAGAGCGTAGCTTAAAAGCAAGCTGCACAGGCACTTACTCCAGTTCCCGGATGATAAGAATAGCGTATGGATCGAATAAAAAAATAGTTCTTGACATAGCTTGCTATTCAATGTATGCTTGCTACGCAAGCATACATTGAATAGCAAGCTAATTAAGTATATATTTACTCATAAACAAGCCCCATTTTTTGCCTGTTATTAGCCCTTGACAAGAGGACCATGCTCATGTTAGGCTTGCTACGCAAGCCTAACATGAGCATGGTCCTCTGCATCACATTTACTTACTCGATTGTCAAAAGATAAAATGCCTACACGAAAATTCTTTCCTCCAAGATGGGAAGATTTCCTAAAAGCTCTAATGGATCGTCTATCAAAGACAACCCCATCTTTGTTTAGCGTCCGCTGCTTAACGGAAAGTACACTTTCGCATGTGTTCGAGGAAGTCCGAATAAGTCTAAGCCTACCCTCAACGTATCCAAGCGGCACGAAAATCCTGGATCTTTTAATGTCTATGGGATTAGCAACCCGAATCCCGATTGAAGGAACCCCCACATCCAGGCCATCGAAAAAGTTTTTCCTATTTGGAATTCGTGGGTCACAAAAAATAAACGTCGACCCTCTGGAATTATTGCAGGCATATCATCAATCGGGCGTAATTTGTTATTTTAGCGCGTTATCATATTTGAATATGACATCTCAACCAGCGACTTATCATCATATTGCTATATTGACGCCACCGAAGAAAAAAGTGAAAACCGACCCAGCAGAAATACTGCCAAAAACAATTCGGCCAATGGAAAAAATCGTGCGATCTAGACTTGGAACTCCCATCTTTTCTTATCAAGGCATCCCTTATTATTCGACTAGGCGAATATTGAATTCCATTCCCGGCATTAAGACCCGAAGCCTTTCCCCATGGATAAAAATACGAATGACTACAACGGAACAAACTCTTCTTGATACTTTACAATACCCCTTCCACTGTGGAGGGCCAGAAGCCATATTCGAGGCATGGGAGAGAAAAATAAACAAAATTGATGATGAATTGATCCTCGATTACCTAAAAGAAATTCAAATCGCCCCTCTCACACGACGCCTCGGAGCTATATTCGATCTTTATGATCATCAACCTACAAATAAGCTTGGTTCATTCTTAAAATATTCCATAAAGCGTGTTATGACAGGATCCGAATTCAAGACAATATCACTTCTCAGAGGAATTGATTATTCGCGAATTAATTCTACTTGGGATGTTTCTGTACCATAAAATGAACGCCGATCAACGGGAAGATTGGAAATTCGAAGCTTTATCGCAAATCCTTCTTGCTTTAGCGGAAAACAAATACATCATAGAAAATCTCGTTTTTAAAGGAGCCTTGATTTTAAATCGATATCTGCCTTCTCCAAGAAAATCTTTAGATATCGATTCAAATCTTACCAATACCTTTATCAGAAACTATCCGCGTCCAGAACAGCAAAAATCTTTTCTTAAGATTCATATTGAACAAGCTATTTCTCATTACTTCGAAAAGCAGGATCCCGTAAGGTATGAGCTGATAAAATTAAAGATCGAGCATAGACCCCGAGCCTTCCATCCGCATGGATGGGATGGTTTCTATATTACGGTTTCCCTATCAGATCACGAAAATTCCGGCGTCCGGGGATTACCGAATCTAACGATCGATGTAGCGGCGCCAGAAACTCTTTCGAAATACTCATCTAAAAAGATGCGCCTTGGTGAATCGAAGATCGTCGCATATACGCTAGAGCGAATCGCAGGGGAAAAAGCCCGAGCGTTTTTGAGTTCTCTTAGGACATATAGGGACAAGATCGGGAAGCTGGAGAAAGCTATCCGCGTTAGGGATCTTTATGATCTCTCTCGAATCGCGCGTGTACGGAAATTATCGGACAACGCTTTCTGGAATATTGCCGGGAATGAATTCAAGCTTTCATGTGAATCGCGATTTATTGATTGCGTTGGAGTTAGTAGCTTTCTGGAAGAATGGCCTTTAGCAGAGGAACTTTACAAAAAAAGCTCGACCATCCCAAAAGATATTCCTTTTAAAGAAGTAGAGACTTTCATTTTAAACATCTCGAAATATTGGGAAAAAACCGGGATAATTCCGTTTTCGTTCCCCTTGAAAGTCTTCGCGTCGCAAAATTAAAACGCTAACAATCAACAGAGAAATACTTTTTGTTGATGCCAATGAAGCGCATCTTCATGCGGACGACTAATTTCGTTTGCCGGGGGAATCAAAGGCTGGCCTTCATATTCCTCAAGATCGAATTTTTCTCTTAAAGCTATTTTTACTTTCGGACTGACCTTGACCGTTGAAGCATCTGTCACTGTAAACAATCCTTGATCGAACGCCCAATGATGACGTTTACAAAAGATGAGTCCATTTCTCGGATCGTCTGGACCTTTGGATCCTACTGAAATAATGTGCGCCGCCTCGGCCTCAAAAAGCGGCTCTTCACGCCCCTCTCTTAAGATGAATCTCGAGCCGCAAACGGTGCACAAATAATTATATTCCTCCAATAAAACAATTCGAAACGCGCGATCGCGAATTGCGCGGTCGATTTGATAATTGGTTCGATCTTCCCGAATCATCGAGAAAGGAACCATTAAGCGGTTCCTGATCAAAAATTGAGCGCGGATAAAATCCTCACCAGGGCCAAAGAGACCGTCCGACATCGCCATGCTCGCCCCAACAAACAGGAACGAATCGGAAGGAGCATCTTCCTGCGAGATAAAAGCCGCGCCTAATATCCGATACCTTTCTCCTTTGATATTGGGGGGATGCTTTACCTTCACGATGACTAGTATAGGGACCCCATCATGCCTACAGGCGGCGAGCGCTTTATTTCCGGCGGCTTCGAGTGAGCCTTTCTTGGGAGCATATTTTAGCCACCAGCTGCCATCCGTGCGAACTTCAAGTTGATCCGGGTAAAGCTCGCTCTCCGCTCCTTCGGCCGAGCGGCTATATATGCTCAGAGCGTAAGGATCCCCGGCCGGCTTGTAAATTCCCTCGAATAAGGAATGGATCCTCGGAATTCCAAGATGGGGAAGATGAGAGGCCGTATTTTTAATAAAATCGGCGGTCACAATCCGCCCCGTATATTTAGATAATTCTAAAAAAATTCGCGCTCGCAATTCTCGATTCAAAGCGTCATCTCTTTTGACTAGGGGACATTATCCCAAGAACCTTTGTTCGTTGTGCCAACGAAGAAGATGTGGATCGGGTCGCTTGGCAGGATTGTCGGGGAGGATCAAGTGGGCTCCGGCCAATTTATAGTAATCGCGTCCATTCTCGAAATCCTCGCGTATTCGGCGGCTGACCTCAAAACGGAAATCGGGATCGACCGTGACGAATCCCCGATCGAACAGCGTGTGGATATCAGACCGGAATAAGATCCCATTGCTGATCTCGTGTTCTCCGCCTTCCCCATAAGGCCTGATATGGACCGCTTCGAGCACGGGAAGCGTCTTCTCTCCAGTAACAGCGCATCTTTTTGAGTAGGCATCGGTCACTACAATTCTAAAACCGGCCTGGCCCAATCTAGGCGCATATAAGATCGGGTCACCATATCGGGCCGGCCTTTCTCCATTCGTGCCCATAAAAGGAACATCAGCCATTCGTTCCTGAATGGCATGCCAAATCGATCGGCCGGGTTCGAGGTTAAGATCGTATCTCTTGCCGGTGACAATATTGGGACTCCAATCATTCGGGGCAGGAATCCACGCCTCTCGGGAAAAGAAAAAGGGCTGCGTGAGAAGGATATTCCCAATAACGTAATCTTCGAATCTCGGAGTCAATCTATGGCGCAATTTCTCAATTCGGGCGCGCATTTCAGGAAGTGATCGGGCCCCATTCTTCTCTCGAAACGCTTCCCAAACCAAACTTGTTTGAAGCAGAGCCGAATAAGAGAACAAACCGCCACCAACTATATAATTCTCTGGGCTATGGAGTTTGAATAGAAAAAGTTCCCCCGGCACTAAAGCGGAGAATTGACGATTCCCTCCCGGCTGCCAAAAATTGACTTCGTCGATATCCGGGGTTTTTGAAAGGAGGTCGAACCAATTCCTATCCGTGACGCCGACGAAAGCTCTTATCACCTTTTGCCCATTCCTACATAATCAAGAGCAACGTTCCCTATCTGCGATTGAATATATTTCCGCGAGAGCACTCAAGTCGAGCTGATGAATATCTCCGCGCTGATTCGCCCTATTTCAACTCCACCTTTTTCTCAAGCTTCCCCGCGTGCCGCGAGTCGTAAGAAACCGTGATCGAACCCTTACCCTCAACTAAAAACTGGTGCTCGACTTTGCCGAAGCCCGGCACCGCCGTAAATTGAAGCTCGGGCCGATATTTCTTATAGGTGATAAGCTCCAAATATGGGTCGTTGATCAGGCCCCCCGCCAAAACCCTGGCGCTATCCCCCGTCACCTTGAGCATGTCCTTGGGATAGACGTTGTTTTTCTGGGCCAGGGCGCTCATGGACGGAATGGCTTTGGAATTCGCCAATCTCGTCCGCACCCTATATAGGTTCTTGCCAACCGCCTTAACTTCAGTCACCTCGAGCGTAACCGAAGGCACGTTCTTGGCCGTAAAGATTACACTCATCGTATTCCGATGGACCATGTCCTTGAGCATGAACGGCGCGGGCAGGCGGGAACTCATCTTGACCCAGCCGCCGATCTCGATGTCGCCGTAAGTCGGGTGCTTGTAGGCTTTCCAGGGCTTGTAGAGTTCGCCCATGGCCAGGTTGTCGTTGAACTTGATGCGCTCGCGGTCGGTAATCCCTTCCGACAGCATGGCCGCCATCCCCGTCGCCGCGGCCGGGGCAGCAGGCTTTTCCGAAGCGCCGCGGAAAGTCTCGGATTCGGTCTGGAATACTTCGGCCACGTAGCCGTAGGCGCCCATGGTCTGGGTCAGCCACTCCAGGGAATCGCCGTAGGTCGAGTAGAGGTCCTTCCAGGAGATGAGATAGCGATAACCCGGGATGATCCGCTCGGCCTGCTTGCCGAGGTAGTCGTAGACGGCGACATCCGCGGGGGGGAACTCGCCGAGCGTCTTGCGGCTGGGGCCGCGCAGGATCATCCCGCCGTTGTTGTGGAAGGTCCAGCCGAGGGTGATGTTGGTCTTCTTCGAGGTCCATTCGGCCAGGGCCTTCATCCCGACGCCGGAGAAGGGATATTCGCCCGAGCCCGACTGAACGTAGGGCGGGGCCCAGTCGAAGCCCCAGTTGCGGTTGGGATCGACGTAGCCCTCGCCGTCCTCGTTGACCTTGCCGTCGCCGTCGTTGTCGATGCCCTCTTCGCCGAGGACGGTCCACTCGCCCTTCTCCCCCGGCTTGACCGGGACCATCAGCCGCGGGTCTTCGGGATCGGTCTTGTAGGCCCCGAAGGGGTCCTTCTTGCGCATGAGACAGATATTGCCGTCGCCGTCGATATCGTCGGGGCCGTCCTCGTCGATCAGGCCGTCGTGGTCGTCATCGGTCGGGATGCGCAGGCTGCGGTTGGAGCTCGGGTCGTTGGGATCGGCGAAGAAGTGATACCGTCCGTCCACGTTGACCACGGGCACGACGTAGAAACACGTCCGGTCGATGAGCGCCGTGACTTCCTCGTTCCGGCCGTAGTTGGCCAGCAGGTAATCGAGCAGGTAGAGCGCGATCTCGCCGCCCTGGATCTCATTGCCGTGGATGTTGCCATCCACGTAGATGCCGGGCTTCGAGAGGGCGGGGCCGGTCTTGGGGTTGTTGACGGTCATGGCCATGAGGGGCCGCCCCTCGTCGCTTTTGCCGGCTTCCTCGAGCGTGGTGAGCGCAGGGTAGGCTTTGTTTAATGCGCGGAGCGCTTCGTAGACCTGGTCGAGGGGGTAGTAATGGTCGAAGCGAAGGGGCAGGGGCGGAAGCGGGGATTGGGACTGCGCGGGAGTTTGGGGCGAAGCTTGAGGCGCGGTTTGGAGTAGGGGCTGTGGCATGGGTGCGCCGGTGCCGGTGTTTGTATCGGCTTTTTGGGCGGGCAGGGAGAAGGCCAGGAGCACGAGGAGGATGGCGAGGCCGACGAGCTTTTTCATTTCACACCTCCCAACTCAATTACCCGGGTATCGCGCCAGGCAGTCTGGGTCTCGGCCTTCACCTCGATTTTGACAGGCTTGTCCGACTGGACGATCCAGGTCGCGGTCTGGGTGGCGAGGCCCTGAATCGCGGGGATGAGGGTCCGCTTCTTGCCGTCCACGATCTTGATGCCCGGGCCCTCCAGGGTGACGATGACGGGCAAGATGCGCTCGTTGCGGCGGGCCATGGCCGTGGGATACGGGAGCGCGCCGGTGTTCTCGATGCGGACCTTGATCTCGTAGACGCCCGTGCCGACGGGCTTGATCTCGGCCGAGGCGATCCGGACGCGGGCCATCTTCTTGGCCACTTCGAAGACCCAGGGGACTTGGCCTTTGAGGAGGGGCTCGATCATCGCCGGGGGCGGCGTGTTGTCGGCGTAGGGCACGGCCCCGCCGATCTCCACCTCGCCCAGCGTCGGATGCTTGAAAGGCTTCCAATCGACGAAACCCTTGCCGGCGAGCTCCTTGTCGCTGAAGGCGAGCAGGGCTTTGTCCTTCGGATCGATACCCTCCTCGCTCGGCGGCTTGGGCATCTGCTTCATCATGTCGGCCATCTTCTTGGGGTCGAGCTGGCCGGCCTTGACCATATCGATCACCTGCTTGGCCTTGAATTGGGCGGGAGCGCCGGCGGCCTTAAGGAAGGCGTCGATCTTCTCTTCGCCCAGGGCCAGGAACTCGTCCTTGGTCATCTTCTCGAGCTGATCGGCGGTGAGCGCTTCGGCCTTCTTCTCCTCTTTCACTTCGGGCAAGGTCCAGAAGTCGAGGGCGAAGGACGGCAGGCCGAGCTGGTAATAGGACCACAGCTCGAAGGAGCCGTCCTTGTCGGGCGGCGGGTCGAGGCGCTTGGCGTCGAGCTTGTTCGTCTTGAGGAATTCCTTGAATTTCTCGGAGAGCTCCTTGTAGAACTTCAGGTCGTCGTCGAGGGGATTCACGACGGCACCAAGTCCCAGAAACCCGGCGATCATCGACTCGGTGATCTCCATGCCCGGGGGGGCCATGGGTTTAACCATCTCCATGATCTCGGCCATGGTGTAGGTGCGGGCGGGATCGGCGCCGAAGGCAGAGGCGATGCGCTCGGGGATCTTGATCTGGCTGAGGTCGGATTCGCTCCGGCGGCCGCCGCGCGGCGGGTTCAGGCAGAAGTTCGATTCGCCGAAGACGAAGGTCAGCCCGATCTCGCGATGGGCGTCGAAGAATTTAAAGAGGGCGAAGCTCTCCGCCTCGGAGCCGGGCCAGGCGCCGGAGTCGGGGGCGAAGAACTTGAAGAGGTGCGGGAAGTTGGTGCCGACGTTCGTGCCGCCGGGGCCGTCCTCGTTGTATTTCCCGTCGCCGTCGTTGTCGATGCCCTCGGAATAGAGCTTGTAGACGCCCTTTTCACCCTTGGACCAGTCGGCCCGCTTCAGGAGGCGCGGCTGGCCGGGGACGGACATCCACTCGCCCTCGGGGTCTTTGACCCGCATCTGGGTGATCAGGCCGTCGCCATTGAGGTCTTCGGGGCCGTCCTCGTCGATCTGGTCGTCCATGTCGTCGTTGTGGGGGCGGGCGTTGCGGGGGTCGAGGCGCAGGGGCTTGGCGAAGAAGAGCGAGGCGGCGTCGGGATTGCCGCAGGGGAGGATGTACCAGGTCCGGTCGGCGCGGAGGGCGGGAGCGGCGATGATGAGACGGGCCAGATAGAGGGCCGCTTCGCCGGAGATGGGGACGGTCCCTTCCATGTCGGCGGCGATGAAGACGGCGGGGAAGGTTTTGGAAGGCTGGGAGGGAGTGGCGGGGCTAGCGGGGTTGGAAGGCAGCGCGGGATTGGCGGGAATGGCGGTTTTCGCAGTTTCGGGGCCGATTTCGAGGAGGATGAGCTCGCGCCCGCCGGAAGATTTGGCGAGGGAGTGGGTGCGGGCGAAGGCGGGATTGGCCCGGGCCATATCGAGCAGCGCGGCGTTCAGTTCGGCGGGGGTGTGGTAGCGGTCGAAGGCGAGGGAGGAAGGGGAAGCGGGGGATTGCGGGGCGGCTTGGGGCGCGGGAGTTTGGTCAGGAGCAGATGCGGTTTGAGCGGGCGCTGGTGCGGGGGATGATGCGGCCGCGAACTGGAGCCCTAACAATACGAGCGCGAAGAGCATTAGTCGGGCGGGGGTGAGCGCGAATTTCGATTTGGGCGCGCTTTTAAAGGCATCAGGTTTGTAGACGGCGGGCTTGGGATGATTCACGTGTCGTTACCTCCGATCAGCGAAGTCGGCGAAAAACTGGGGTAATTATACAACGAAATCCCTAAATTAGGGGACATGACCCGATTTTCCGAAATCGGGATCGTGTCCCCCTAATTTCCGTAAACTTTCGCGCAAGATTACGTATAATGAAATATGGTCCGCAGGAGCCAACCATGAAAAGATTCTTATTCATTCTTACATTGGCTCTCTCGGTGCCCGCTCTTCATGCGTCCGAAATAGTGAAAATCAAATTGTCCGACGGCGAGACGATGACGGGCAAGCTGGACCTGCCGCCGGGCGGCGGGGACGTCCATGAATTGGTCATGTTCATCGCCGGGACGGGACCGAACACGTACATCAACCACCGCAAGCTGGGCGATGCCGAATTCAACTACTTCGATCTGTTCGTGGACGAATTCGCCAAGCGCGGCGTCGGCTTCTTCGCCTACAACCGGAGAGGCGTCGAAATCAGCGACACGCCGCCCTATTACGACACGGTCGACAAAGAGAAATACAAGAAATATCTGCCCGGCATCGAAGTGAAGGACATCGGGACCGCCATCGCCCATCTGAAAAACGATCCGCGTCTGAAAACGGCCAAAGTCGTCCTCCTCGGTTGGAGCGAGGGGACGATCCTGGCGGCCATGGCCGCTGAAAACACGGACAACAAGATCGCCGCCCTGTTCCTCGCCGGCTACGCCCACGAGAACATGTCCGACATCATCAAATGGCAGCTTTCCGGCGAGCCGTCGATGATCAATATCCGCAAGTACTTCGATACCGACAAGGACAACGCCATCGTCCGAAGCGAATACGAAGCCACGACCGCCGGCGCCGCTTATATGAGGACGAACGTCTTTCAGAACGCCAAATTCGAGGACCTCGACGTCAACAAGGACGGGAAGATCGACAGCGCGGATTTCAAGATCATCAACAGCGGGAGATTGCAGGCCGTGCTGAACGCCATCGAAAAAAATGACGACGCCTGGATCTGGGCCAACTATTTCCGGATCACGACGGCCTGGCTGAAGGAATATTTCGCGCTGGAGCCGAACAAGACCCGGCTCCTGCGGATCGACATCCCCATCTATATCTTCCACGGCGAGGACGACGCCAGCGTCTCCGTGACCGGGGTCTTGGACCTCAAAGACCGGTTCGCCCAAAAAAATAAGACGAACCTGCAGAGCTTTGTCTTCAAGGCCCACGACCATGACCTGAATTACATGCTCTGGCCGCTCAAGAAGACCATTTCCGAGGGAATTCAGAAGATTTTCGACGTGGCCGGAGAGATCAACGGGCGATAGTCGCCTGCCCGCCCGCCTATCCTCACGGGTCTCGTGCCGGAGACGACGATCGAACCGTTTACGCCGGTTTCCTGGCCTTATAGATGAAGTTCGAGGAACTGTCGAACCGCCCCGAATGGGCCAGGTAATTCTCGACGGCGAAGCCCTTTCCCTCGAGGAACGTCCGGATCTCGTCCGGCGTGTAGTGGTGGCGGATGGGGACGAAATACCAGTCTAGGATGAGCCCGGAGAGCTTCTCGCCCTTGCGCGATTTTTCGCGCTTCTTGAAGAAGAAGACGACCGGGGTGAGAAAGAAGGCCATGACCTTGGCTAGGAAGTTCCACGACCAGCGCGGCGTCCGGATGAGCGTCTTGCGGATCGCCTCGTGGATCCACGTGACCTTGGTCTTTTTGTAGATGGCGAGCAGGATGGCCCCGCCGGGCTTGAGGACGCGGAAAAGCTCGGTCATCGCCCCGAACGGGTCGGTCGTGTGGTGGACCGTCCCCCAGGCCCAAACGATGTCGAACGCGGCGTCGGCATAGAGCAGATGGAGCATGTCCTGGCGCTCGAAGCGGGCGTTCGCGAGGTTGAACTTGTCCTTGAGGCCGGTCGCCGTCGCGAGGCTGCCGGGGCTGATGTCGATGCCCGTGACCGCCCCCGCGCCGTTCCGAGCGAAGATGATACTGAAGATCCCCGTCCCGCAGCCGGCGTCGAGGACCGCCTTGCCGGCGACCTCGGCGGGCGAGAAGAACAGCGCCCAGTGCTTTTCCGAGGCCTCGTATTCGGGGATGTATTCCGTCCAGACGACGTCGTAGAATTTTCCGACTCTTTCCTTGTCTATGGGCATCACGGATGCTACTAGGTACCGAGGATCTCGATCCCGGAATACACGTCCTCCGTGACCTGGCGGACGCGCTTGAAGAATAGGAATCCGGCGTTGACCTTGATCCGGGTGGTCTTCAGCATGAGGGTCTTGCCGTCGACGACTTCGAGGGCGATCCGGGCCTCGAGTTCCTGGACGAAGCGCGGGGTCTCGGACGGCCGGGCCTCGGCCAGGAGCGGATCGAGGGTCCCGGGCTCGAAATAGATGCGGCCCTCCCAGTTCTTGTCGCTCTTGACTTTGGCCGTGACGTCGAGCGCCAGGGCCGGCCGGCCATCGAGCGACGCGTTTTCGTCCAGGCGGAAGGCGAACAGCTTCCGCCGGGCCTCGGAAAAGGGCGTGTACTCCTCGATGGAGGAGCTCAGGCCCCGCCGCCGCGGGACCGCGCCGGCCGACCGGGGCTTGTCGGGCGGCCTCTGCCGCCGGTACTTTTCGTGCGCCTTGCGGTCGGCCTCGATGAACTCTTTGGTGATGTCCCGCGTATTTCCGTCCTTCGTCTCGAGCGCCTTGAGGATTTCCTCGGAGCGCCGGCCGTCGGTGACGGTCACGGTCTTGGTCACGACGGTGACGGACTCGGGCGCCCAATGCCGGTCCATTTTGGTGATCGTCGAGGTCACCGAACCGCGCCAGTTGCGCGCTTCCTGGAAACCGCCGACCTTGGCGTCGACCTTGTCCAGGAAGGTATTCAGGTCCAGCCCGACGGTCTGGCCGGATGGGGGTCCGGCAGCGAGGATCCCGGCCAGGGAAGCCCCTGCCAAGATTAGGATCGACAAGATGCGGTGCCGGGCCATCGGGTATCCTCCCTTTTCGGATTGCCTTATTATTTTACCAAAACTCCGGACTCTACGCCAATCCGGCACTGGGGTCGGCCTCAAAGCCCTCATAGCAGAGGGGGGTGCCGTTCTATGCCCAGGGGGCATAGAACGGCAGCGAACCGACGGGACTGGTTCCCCCGGAGGGCCGGGGGCCGGCCCCAGCGCCGGACAGGGAAGACGCGCCGCCCCTTGACAGGACACGGGAGTATGTTATAATTGCCACGTCCCTAGTGTTCCTATTGTTCCGCGTGGGATAATAGTGTATAAGCGAAAACAAGCGAAGAAGGAGGATAGAGCGTCATGTCGACTCTGTTGATCGTCATCCTGAGCGTCATCGGTTTCCTGGCCCTCGTCGTCGGCGGCCTGATCGTTCTCTGGTTCTACCAGGGCGGCTGCTGCGTCCGTCGGATGAAGGCCAAAATCACCAAAAAGGACTTCGTCGCGCCCGTTCTGAAGCGAGGGTAAGCGGCGGAGCTCCATTTACAAACCCTTCCCGGTCGTGGATAATGGGGACTCGTCCGTTTGCGCGTAAAGGAGACCCTTATGGAACCCGTTAAAAACGAAGTCGCGGTCATGTTCTCGGGGGGGATCGATTCCCTGTTGGCCTCGGTCCTTCTCCAGCAGAAATACGACAAGGTCCACCTCCTCACCTTCGACAAGGGCTACCTCGAATTCGGCGTCAAGAACAACATCCCCAACGTCGAGCGGCTGAAGAAGACCTACGGCGAAGACCGGATCACCCACGAGGTCATCGACCTGAAGAAGGTCGTCAAGCAGATCGCCGTCAAGAAGATCTTCAAGGACCGCAAGAAATACAACATGGAAACCCGCTGGTGCGTCGGCTGCCGCATGGGCATGAACACCGGCGGCCTCATCTATGCCCTGGAGCACAACCTGATCGGTTACGCCGACGGCTCGAACCGGGAGCAGGTGCCCTCCGAGGCCAACCTCACCGGGACGGCCGAGAACTTCCCGAGCATCGTCAACCGCCACAAGAACTTCGCCATGGAATACGCCGTCCACTTCATCACCCCGACCTATGAGTACGGGAGCCGCGAGGACCGGCGCACCAAGCTCAAAGAGCTCGGGTTCGACATCGACTTCCTCAGCCTGGATACCAGCAAGAAGATCTCGGGCCTGATGACCAAGGAGGCCAGGCAGCGGTCCCAGCCGATGTGCTTCTCGGGCTGGATCATCCACTGGAAGCGGAACCTCCTCGGCAAGATGGTCGAGCAGAACGAAACGAAGACCGTGGACTACATCGCCCAGAAGCAGGCGGGGGTCGTCCGCGAAGTCATCAAGGACTACTTCGCCGAAAAGGGTCTGGCCGTCGAGGACCTCGTCGCCGCCCGGCAAAAAGACATCGCCCGAATCCGCCAGGGCTTCACCCTGGTTTGATCGCCGGATTCATGCATTCTCGGACCGCGACCCTGGCGTTCGCCGCCGCCCTAGCCGTTGCACTCGCGCTGGCCGCCGCGGCCTGTTCCGGGGACGCCCGCCAAAAGACCGCATCTCCGGCATCGGCAGCCCCGCTCAAGCTTGACGGGCTGAAGCCCGATTTCGACTTCCGCGGTCGGATCGTCTTCCAGTCCGACGCGGACGGCGACAACGAGATCTACGAATTGACCCGGGACGGCGTCCGTAGGTTAACGGACAACGCCTGGAGCGACGAATATCCCCGTTGGTCGCCCGACCGGACGCGGATCGCGTTCGCGGCCAACCCCCGGGGGAATTACGACATCTTCGTCATGAATGCGGACGGGACCGGGATTACGGCCGTGGTCGGGACACCGGCCGACGAGACCGAGGCGGCCTGGCTCCCGGACGGCGCGGGCCTCGCCTTCACGCGCGACAACGCTCTCTGGGCGATCGACCTCGCCACGAAAACCGAGCGGCGCGTCCTCCCGGATTTTTCCCGATCCCACGGCCTCTCGGACTTCGCGCCCGCGGGCGGCCTCGCCGCCTTCACAGGCAAGCGGCTATTCGGCTGGGACGTCTTCATCGCCGACCTCGCCCGCGGCACGATCGTCCCCCTCACCGACGGCGGCAAGGGCTGCCGGCCGCGCTTCTCGCATGACGGCCGATCGATCGCCTATGTATCGTCCGTCGCCGACGGCAAGGGCGACGTCTGGCTCATGAACCCCGACGGGAGCGGCAAGACCCGCCTCACCGAGCGGAGCGACACCGTGGATTATTTCCCGGCCTGGTCGCCCGACGACAAATACATCGTCTTCTGCTCGAGCGACTCGCATTCGCCCAAGAAGGGCCACTGGTCGCTCTTTCTGGTGAAGACGGCGACAAAGCTCGTGACCCCGCTATTCTCCGGCTTTGAACGGGCCCTGTTCCCCGACTGGCGTTGAACCGAGGCGCAGACCATGGATGATCTTTATCTGTTCAGCATCGACCTCGAGGACGTCCGCTTCCAGATGGAGGACGGGCGGCGCTTCGCGGAGCGCGTCCCAGCCAACACCCGGCGCTACCTCGCCTGGCTCAAGGCCCGCGATTTCCGTTGCACGTTTTTCGCGGTGGGCGACGTGGCCGAGGCCTATCCCAGCCTCATCCGGGAGATCCTGGACGAGGGCCACGAAATCGGCTGCCACACATCGCGGCACGTCCCGCTCGACCGCCTAACGCCGGAGGAATTCCGGACCGACCTTGAATCGAACATCGCCGCCCTGCGCCGGGCCGGGGCGAAGGACATCCGGGGCTTCCGGGCGCCTATTTTTTCCCTGGTCGAAAAAACGGCCTGGGCCTACGGCATTCTCCGGGAGTTGGGTTTTGCCTATTCGAGCTCCGTCCTGCCGGCGAAAAACCCCTTCTACGGCTGGCCGGGCTTCGGCCCCGACCCGAAGATCATGGACGGAATCTGGGAGCTGCCCATGACGGTCGCCCGCTTCGGGCCGTATGTCGTCCCGCCCGCGGGCGGCGTCTATTTCCGCGTCCTCCCGCGGCCGTTCGTGATGCGCGCCGCGGCCAAGGCGCGCCGCCGGGGACGGCCGCTCCTCGGCTATTGCCACCCCTACGACATCGACACCGCCCAGGAACGGTTCATGCACCCCGACATCGACGACAGCCGGTTCTACAACTTTCTGATGTACTACAACCGGAAGTCCGTCTTTCCGCGGCTCGAGGCCGTTCTGAAGAAGGGATTCAAGATCGTGCCCTACGCGGAATTCGTCAAGACGCTGGTTATTCCATCTTCTTGAGAAGGGCGCGGCCGAGGTACTCCCGGGGGATGCCGAAGAGCTGCTTCCGCCACAGCCGGTCGCACCGGCCGCAGGTCTCTAAGTCGCCCACATCGCCTTTGAGGACCTTTTCGCGCAGGGCGATCATCTTGTCGTTGTTCCAGATCTCGGCGATCGACGCGTCCCGGGCGTTCCCGAGCGTGTAATAGCCGAAGAAATCCTGGGTGCAGGGCAGGACGGCGCCGTCCCAGAAGACGATCAGGGCGTGCCAGAGGAAGGTGCAGGGGGAATATTTCTCTTTCCGCTCGATCCGGCCCGCGTCCCCCGCCCAGTTGTGATATTCCTTGACGACGATCCGGTCGAGAGGCAGGCCCTTGAATCGGGCCTCGAACGCCGCCCGCGACCGCGTTGAGCTCTCGCGGAGGCCCGGCATGTCGATGAGCTCGACGAGGGTCACGGGCTTGCGGGCGCCGAGCTCCTTTTTGATCTCCAGGAAGCGGACGATATTGCCCACGGTCTTCTCGAACTCGGCGTTGACCCGCGTCCGCTCGTAGGTTTCGGCGTCGAACCCGTCGAAGGAGAAGGCGAACTGATCGAGCCCCGACGCGATCAGGCGCCGGGCCTTGTCCTCGTCGAGGAGCGTGCCGTTGGTGTGGAAGCGGGTGACGAGGCCGGCCTCGTGGGCGTACCTGACCATCTCGAAGAATTCGGGATGGAGGAGCGATTCGCCCCGGTGGAGGAGGTGGACGTCGAAGGCGAAGCCCTTGACCTCGTCCACGATCTTCCGGAACAAGCCGAAGTCCATGAACCCCTTCTGGGCCTTGGTCAGCTCCTTGTTGGGGCACATGACGCAGCGCAGGTTGCAGACGCTCGTCGGCTCGATCCAGAGGCGGGTCGGGAGATAGGGCAGGCGGGTCCGCTTCCGCTTGTAATTCCAGAAGATCGCGGCCAATCGGCGGTAATACTGCGCCCGGGTTTTCATGGTGGCAACTCGGTCATTTTAGCCGGAATCGGCGCATCTGTCCAACGGGGGCAGGCGGGTGTTATTGCGAGGAGCGAAGCGACGTGGCAATCCCCTCCGATGAAGAGGGGATCCCTCGCTATGCCCGGGATGACAGCATCGTCTTGAAAGGACTCCGGTCTTACGATATCATCGGTGCCGTCCAAGTCTGAATCATGCATCTCAACAGCTCGACCCCTACCGACCTCCGCAACTTAACCGCAACGGGCCTCAACAGCCCGACCGCCACGCGAATTCTCCGCGGCCTCCAGATCTTTTTCTACGCGGCCCTCGTCATCCTCTGGTTCAAGGGCAATTACCCCCTGATGCGGAACATCCCGGTCTCTCCGGCGGTCCCCCTCCTCGGCCTCCTGGCGGTAACGGCCGTCCGGGCCTTCGCCAAATGGAAGGCCGCCCACCCGACGTTCGCCAAAGGGAAGGTCGCCCCTCCGAGAGCGAGAATCCGCTTCACCAAGGACGCGGCCATCGTGGCCGTCCTCATCCTCGCGGCCGCAGCCGTCCATGTCCCCTATCTCGTCCACAGCTTCGGCCTCATGGACAGCGACGAGGCCATCCCCTCGCTCCAGGGAAAGCATATCGCCGAGGGTAAGACGCCGACGGTCTTCTATTACGGCGCCCGCTTCCAGGGCAGCTTACCGCAGCACTACTACGCCCTGTTCTTCAAGATCTTCGGCTATTCGGCCTTCCTCACCAAGCTCGCCGCCTTTCTGGCCTTCGCCGCGTTCCTGGCCGTCCAATACCTGCTCCTCAAGCGCATCTTCTCCCGGGGATTCGCGCTGGCCGCGGGGCTGTTCTACGTCCTGCCGTTCAAGAACCTCATCCTGGCCGGCTTCGACGTCGGTTCGGGGTTCGCCGTCGTTTTCCTCCTCGGGAGCCTGATCTTCACCCTGACCCAACGCATCTATGCGGAGGGGAAAGACCATCTTCTCGGGACGCTCGGTTTTCTGTTGGGGCTCACCTTCTGGACCCACCAGATCGCGGTCATTTTCATCCTCACGTCCGGCGTCTTCCTCCTCCTGCGCTATAAATTCCGGATCGGGAAATACCTCCACCTCGCCTTCACCTTCGCCCTCGGGTTCCTTCCCGCGCTCGTGAGCGAGATCTATTGGGATTTCCCCATCGTCCGGATGTTGTTCGAGGGGGAATCGACCGGGGCTCTGACCAAGGCTAAGCTGGCCAACGGGACTCGACTCGCCCTCGACCTTTTCTCCGCGGGTCCCGGATTCGCCAACGTGATCTATCTCCTCGTCCTCGGCTCCGGCCTGGTCCTGATCGCCGCCCGGTCCGTCAAGGCCCGGAAGATCGAGGCCTCCGCCCTGTTCGCCGTTTACACCGCCGCCTACGCCGGCGTCTACTTCCTCTCCAGCTCCAGCTCCACGGGAATCATCCGGTATCTTTTCATCCTCTATCTCGTCCTGCCCGTCCTCTTCGCCGCGGCGTTCCTCTGGATCAAGCCCGAGAAGCTCCGCCTCGCGGCCACGGCCGCCTTCATTCTGCTTCTGTTCGCCGCGAGCCAGGCCAAGGCAAGCCTCGAGGATTTCCGGTCGGTCGTGGAGCAAGACGGCGAGGTCAAGGCCGTGCTGGCCGCGGCGGATTCCACCGGCCAGAAATTTTGGAAGGGGGACTATTGGGACTCCTATCTGCTCACCGCCCTTTCCAAGGAGCGGTTCATTGTCGCTTCGACGACGGTCGAACGCTACCCGTACTACCAGCTCCTCTACGACACGGAAGCCCCGGGGGCCAACCGCATCTTCCTCCGGGACACGCCCCTGCAGATGCAAAAGGCCGCGGAGTTCACCGAGCTCCTGCGACGGCTGGGCAAGACGTTCGAATCGGTCGCGATCAAGGACTGGCTCCTCGTGTACGGCATCCGGGGGGAAATCTACGAGAAGAACCTTTTATTCCCGCCCGACGACGTCCCCGACGTCGCTCTTGCCGGGATCGGGGCGGAGCCGGCCGGCCTGGCAGTCCGCTTCACGGCCAAGGCGCCCGTCCTGGTCGGCGGCTACCGGATGAATGTCGAGATCCCCGGCTTCTGTGCGCTGTTCGCGCCCATGGAACCGGGAACCGCGTTCACGGTCAGCATCCCCTATCCGGAGGACCGCCGGGTCCGCCTCCGGTATTTCGTCGACTTTCAGGGGCTCGTCCTCGATTCCACGATCCGGGAAATCGAATCGGAGCTCCCTCCACCGCCGGCGGGAGCGCGGCGGGACGACATCGAGTACTTGTCGGGATTCGGCCCGCGGGAGCACGCTACGGGAAACGACTGGCAGGCCCTTGACCGGGACGTTCGGTTCCGCCTCAACCGTCCCCTTGGGCCGTCCGAGAAGATCACCCTCCGCCTATTCTCGCCCTTCTTGTTCGAGGACATCTGGTGGCACGGCGACTTCGCCCAGGCCGTCGAAATCCTGGTCGACGGCAAACCCTTCGCCCAACAAACGCTGAGGGACGGATTCAACACGATCGCGCTCGACGAGTTCGCTCCGCGGGGCGCGGACCGGTCGGCCCTCATTGAAATGAAATTCCGATATGCGATGGTGGTCTCGATCGTCAGGGACCACTGGAAAACGGCGGCCTATCTGGCCTCCCTGAGAATCGACTAGAGCGCATACAGCCCTTTCCGGAGGGCCCGCCGGATGCGCAGGATCCCCGTAAATTCCTCCCAGGCATCCCGCAGCAGCTTGACCGATGTCGCATAGGCGTCGTGCCGCTCATTCCAGTTGATCGGGATCTCGGCGATCGCGACCCCGCGAGTCCGGGCAATCGTCAGCGCTTCCATATCCCAGGACCAGCGGTCCTCCCGGCTCACCCGGGCGATCGCGCGGAGCGCATCCAGTTCGAACCCTTTAAATCCGGCGTCCGGGTCTTTGACCTTGAGCCGGGGCAGCATCGTCCGGACGGCCAGGTGGTGAAGCCGGCCCATGAGGGCCCGCCGCCAGATCCGCTTGACCTGCGACTCGCGAAGAAAGCGGGAGCCGATGACGATCGGGACGTCCGCCAGGCGGTCGACCATCTCCCGGATATGGGCCAGGTCGGTCGTCTGGGGAAGGTCGAGGTCGGCGAAGATCAAAGCGCGGCCGGGGCCGGGGGGACACGTCCCGGCGGCGAACCGGACCGCATGGCCGCGCCCGCTGTTCCGCCCGTAGCCGATGACCCGGATTTCCGGCGCGCCGCCGGCCAGCTTTTCCGCGGCCGCGCGCGAGCCGTCCGTGCTCCCGTCGTCGCAGAGAACGATCTCGTATTCGCCCGGCATCTCCCGTTCGAGATACGCGCGGACGGCGAGAACGTTGCCCGGGAGCTGCGCCGCGCAGTTATAGAACGGGACGACGAAATGGAGCACTCAACACCAGTACTCTTCGAGCTTCTGCTCGTTCGTGAGGGAGCGCCACCATTCGGCGCAGAGACGGATGCCCTCCTCGAGCGTCGTCTTCGGCAGCCAGCCGAGCTCGTTCTCGGCCAGCCAGTTGTGGACGCGCTTGATCTTGGGCTCGACCCGCGCCTGGGGGATGTAGTCGATCTTGGCCGGGAAGTGCTTGACGACCTCCTTGGCGATCTCCTCGATCGTGATCGGGCGGCCGCCGGTCAGGTTGTAAACCTTGTTCTCGGCGACGGGCTTCAGGGCGTGGACCTGGCCCTCGGCCAGGTCGCCGACGTACATGAACTCGCGGAACTGCTTGCCGTCGCCCATGATGCTCAGCATGTTCATCCGCTCGGCCATCTCCATGAACGCCCGGACGACCAGACCCCGCCACATCCGCTCGCCGTAGGGGATCCCGTAGCGGAAGACGGTGTAGCGCGGCCCCCTGTACTCGCTGAAGAACGAGAAGCAGAGCATCTCCTGGCTGATCTTGCTCGCCCCGTAGATGGTGTTGATCTGCTCCAGATGGAACGGGCTCTTTTCGTTGACCATGTCGCCGTCCTGGGCCCCGCAAACCCAGGAGCTCGAGGCCAGGAGGACCCGATCGACGTTGGACTTGAGGGCGGCGTTGAGGACGTTCAGCGTGCCCTTGACGTTCATGTCGAAGCACAAGCTGGGCGATTCGGAGGACTTGCGGGCATTGGCCAGGGCGGCCAGGTGATAGACGAAGGTGAAGTGGTCGAGGACGTTGCCCAGGTCCTCGCGGATGTCCTTCTGGATCCAGGGAACGTCCTGGACAGGCGGGCGCAGATCGAGCACGGAGACTTCGTAGCCCCGGTCGAGGAGCTTCTGGACGAGATGGCTGCCGATGAAGCCGGAGCCGCCGGTGACGAGGATTTTCATGGTCGAACCTCCTTAGTTCGCGTCGTCCTGGATCCTTTCGGGCGATGTTCCTCAGCGCGTCTTCATAAAGAATCCCCGGCTGGGCAGGAAGCGTTTCATGTTGTAAACGAAGCTTATGATACCTTCCCGGGCCGCCCGAATCAACGGGGGGAGGCTGTAGGACGTCCGGGGCAGGAGCTCATAGATCCATCGCACGACGTGGATAAGGGGATGGAACGCCTTGGGCAGACGGACGTAATAGTCGAAGAAGCCCTGGTAGCCGAAGAGCCGGCGGCCCGGAATGGTCGGGTGCCGGGTGGTGATGTTGGTGTAGTAGATCTCGGCGTCGTCGATCGGGTGCTCGAGCCAGCCCTCGGCAAGGCACTCCTCGCCGAGCTTGGTCCCGTGGAAGGGCATGTAGACCGTGCACATGATGCGATCGGGCTGGAGCCGCCTGTTGAGGTCGATGGTGTCCCGGACCGTGGCCATCGTCTCGCCCGGCAGGCCGATCATGTTGAAGCTGCCCGTCCGGATCCCGTGGCGGTGGGCCTCGGCGAAGGCCGTGACGATCTGCTCCGTGGAGATGTTCCGTTGCAGGACGGCGTTCCGGATCTTGGGATTGCCGGCCTCGATGGCCATGTTCATGAAATCGCAGCCGCCGTCGCGGAGGACCCGGACCGTCTCCGCGTCGACGAGGTCGGGCCGGGTCTGGCAGAGGAACGGGATCGAATAGCGCCGGGCGTAGCGCTCGCAGAACTCCCGGAGCCGCTTCCTGTTCAGGGTGAACGACTCGTCCGAGAATGAGATCCGCGAGGGCTTGAACCGGGCGATGACCTCGTCGATCTCGGCGAAGACGTTGTCGATCGACCGGTAGCGGACGAACTTCCCCAAGCCGTCGTAGATGCCCATGAGGAATTCGTTCTGGCAATAGGAGCAGGGAAACGGGCAGCCCCGCGAGGTGAGCATGTTGATGCCGTAGAGCTCGGCCTGGAGGCGGCCGGGGTCCATGATCCCCCGGTCGGGGAACGGCAGCGTGTCGATGTCCTGGAGCAGGGGCCGGAGCGGATTCCGGGTGATCTCCGGACCGCGCTTGACCCAGAGGCCGCCGATCGGCGCATAATCCGCGCCGGCGTCGAGGGCCGCCAGGAGGTCGGTCATCGCCCCCTCGCCCTCACCCCGGCACAGGATATCGACCCGCGGATCCCGGATCGTATCCTCGGGGGCGATCGTCGGATGGATGCCGCCGAAGATCGTCAGCGCCCCGGGCGCCTTCTCCCGGACGACGCCGGCCAGGACGGCCGAGATGGTGTAGTTGACCGACATGACCGAAAATCCGACGACGTCGGGCTTGAACGCTTCGACCTTCGCCGCGAAGGCGGACTTCATCACCCGGAACGGGTCGCCGGTCAGGGGCCGCTTGCGGTAGGGCGTGACCTCGAAGAACGCGGCCGCGTGGCCCGCGGCCTGCACCGCCGCGGCGATGTACAGGATGTTCAGGGGCTGTTCGCGGACGATATATCCCGGATAGACGAGGAGGACCCGCTTCATGCCGGCCCTCCCTTCGGAGGGACGGGCCCGTAGAATTTCGGGAACTTGACGGCCATGAGGAGCGTCTCGAAAAGGGTCAGCGCACCGAGCTTCGTCGTTCCGGCGCGGCGGTCGACGAACTCAATGGGCACTTCGACGACGTTCGCCCGCAGGAGCTCGAGTTTGTAGAGGATCTCCAGGACGATCGAGGGCCCCACGGAGATGAGGTCGTCGAGGTCGATCCGCTCCAGGATCCCCCGCCGGAAGAGCCGGAAGCCGGAGGAGACGTCGCGGACGGACGTGCGGAACTTCCGGCGGATGAAGCGCCGGACGCACCAGGTGATCGCCCGCCGGACGACACTCCGGTCGGAATCCGAGCCGCCCGGGACGAACCGCGACCCGATCACCGCGTCCGCGACAACCGGGTTGTCAGCCCCGTCTGCGACGTCTGCGATGACCAGGCCGCCTTTGGCGGCCGAGTCGACCAGGTCGGCTTTGCCGACCGAGTCGCCGGCGGCCGCGGCGAAAAGGGCAGGGATGAACCGGGGCTGGTGCGAGAAATCGCCGTCCATCTCGACCACGTATTCGGCCCCGAGGGCGAGGGCGGCCTTGAAGCCGTCGATCCCGGCCGCGCCTCGCCCGCGGCGCTTCGTCCGGATGAGGGCGTGGACCCGAGGGTCCGCGGCGGCCAGGGCCTGGACGAGGCGTCCCGTCCCGTCGGGAGAGTTGTCGTCCGCGACCAGGACATGGACGTCCGCGGGGACGGCGAGGGCCAGGAGCTCCTTGACGAGGGCTTCGATGTTTCCGGCCTCGTTGTAGGTCGGGACCATGGCCACCAGGCGCGGACGGACGGCGGGCTCGGTCATAGGACGGTCAGAGGGCCTTCCGGACCTCGGCGAAGACTTGCTCGGCGGTGATGTCGCTCATGCAGGTCATGTCCGGGCAGGTGGATTTGTAGCAGGGCGCGCAGGCGACACCGGCGAAGAGCTTCGCCCCGCGGCCGTAGACCGCGATCTCCTGGGGACAGGTCGGTCCGAACAGGGCGATGACGGGTCTTCCCAGGGCGATGGCGATATGCATCCCCAGCGTGTCCGAACTCACCACCAAGTCCATGGCCTCGACGAAGCCGGCGAACTGCCGCAGGGAATGGCCGTTTCCGGTATTGTGGACATGGGCCGGCGCGGCCTTTTCGAGGGACTTGTTCAAGGCCCGCTCCCGGCCGCCACCGAGGAGATACACGTCGGCTCCGAGGTCGCGGACAAGCCGCCGGATGAGCGTCCGGTAATGGGCCGCCGGCCACTGCTTGGTCTCGAATTTCGTGCCCGCGCCGGTGTTCAATCCGATCCGAGGGCGCTTGCTGCGGGCGTGGCGCCGGAAGAACTCGACCGCCTCCCGGCGGTCGTCGTCCGTGAGGGCCAGAATATAAGGATCGTCGCGGTATCCGACCTCCGCCGCCTCGGCGATGATCTCCTGGTAGGTCTTGGTGTTGCGGCGGAACTTCAGGTCGTCGTCGATTCCGAGCCGGAGACTGTATTCCGCGGCCGGATTGAAGATCTCGAGGTTGCCGTGCTCGTTCATTCCGAAGCCGAATTTCCGGGCGGCGTCGACTTTCGCGGCCAGGGCGGTGGCCCCGTGGTCCTTGTCCAGGCAGATGAGGACGTCGAACCGCTCGACCGCCAGTTGGAGAAGATGTTCGGCGGAGAAGGGGATGACGCGGTCCACCAGGGGATTGTTGCGGAGGAGGTCCACGCTCTCCTCATCGACCGCCCAGAAGATCGAGCAATCGGGGTATTTCCGCTTGAGGCCGGGCAGGAGGGTGGTCGTCCGCAGGACGTCGCCCATGGCCGCCCGCTTGATCAGGAGGATCTTCCGTCCGAAGGGACGGACGTGCGGGCAACCGTCGCAGAGGCGCTTGAAGACGCAGGGCGTTTCGCCTTTAAAATGAACACAATCGGCGCGGATCATGGTCGGTTTTCACAAAAAAACGTGGCCCTATTTATGCCACAAATCGGCACCAAAGGCAATCGGAGCAGGATGAGGAGTTCCCCCAAAAATTATGATGAAAAAAGCGAACGTTGGGCGGTATCGGGATTGCGGGAGGAAAAACAGCCGTAAAGGCCCCTCTTTTGGCCGAACAGATACGCCTTGATCCCATCGGCCAGG